>JAEEGI010021843.1_pt1 | contig 12690 bp, 12 predicted proteins | sample 8958751 | NCBI WGS metagenome assembly JAEEGI01 (sample SAMN16246545, study PRJNA631951) | gut metagenome | biome: gut microbiome; feature: rumen; material: KS-attached | host: Bos | place: Iran: Karaj | collected 2018-10 | reverse complement strand
CGTGTGGAACATGGCCAGTTGGGTGTGCGGCAGTCCAGGGAACAGACCCGCAAAGATACTGCCAAAGGACAGGGATCCGCCCGTCGACAGCTTCATGATCATATCAATCACGTAGACCAGCACGACACCGCCGATATTGAAGATCAGCTGCAGCAGCGAGGTACGTTTCGCATTGACGTCATCCGATTTCATTCCGGCAAGTACGCCGGTGAGACAGGTCCCTACGTTGGCACCCAAGGTCAGATAGATGCCCTGGGAGATATTGATGAGTCCGACCGCGACCATTGAAATGGAGATCGAGGTCATGGCGGAAGAGCTCTGGATCAGAGCGGTCAGGATCGCACCGAATATGATCATCAGCAGTGAGGAGTTCACACCGGCGATCGCCTCTTTCAAAGCCGGAGAACCGGAGAACCCCACCATCGCTCCGGACATGACGTCCAGACCCGCAAACAGAAGCCCAATGCCTGTCAGGACCGAACCAAAAAGCTTGGTCTTGTCTTTCTTGGCAAACATCGTGATGAAAACGCCCAGGCCTGCCAGGGAAGAGAACAGGAAGTTCAGATCGACTTCACTGTTACCCATCATGCCTAAAGCGACGAGCTGACCGGTCAGGGTCGTACCGATCTCACCGCCAAAGATAATCGAGGCAGCCTGCTTGAGACTGAGGATATTGGCATTCACGAAGCCGATGGTCATGACCGTCATGGCGCTGGAGGACGAGATCGCGATCGTTGCAGCCGTACCGATCAGGACGCCGACGATCTTGTTGTTGGAGACCTTGGCTAAAAGTTCCCGCAGACGGTCGGAACAGACGGCTTCCAGACTGCTGGACATGAGATCGCAGCCGGTAAGAAAGATGCCGATACCGGCAAGCAGATGTAAGAATTCAAACAGAAAGTTCGTGTTTTCCAATTTCGACTCCTTGCATACAAAAGTATATCAAAACTGATGAAAAATGGTTTATGAACTGATAACTGACATAACAGACGGAATCATCTGATTGGTGAAATCCTCGTTTTTTGTATATCATGAAAGAAATACATGGGAGGTTATGACTTATGATCATCAGGAACGGAACGGTCTATGACGCCGTCAGCGATCAGCCCTATAAAGCCGATATCCAGATCAAAAACGGCAAGATCGCGGCAATCAAGTCGAAGATCAAGGCAGAAAAAAACGAGAAAGTGATCGATGCGGAAGGAAAGTTTGTCTATCCGGGTTTCGTCGATGCGCATTCGCATCTGGGATTGGATGGCTATGGCATCGGTTTCGAGGGTTCGGATTATAACGAAATGAACGACATCGTCTCTCCGCAGCTCAGAGGCATCGATTCCTTCAATCCGCTGGATCCTACCATCCGGCAGGCTATGAACGCAGGCGTGACCTGTGTCGGCACGGGACCGGGAAGCGCCAATGTATTGGGCGGCACGTTTATCGCGGTCAAGACCTATGGCAAGTGCGTCGACGAAATGATCGTAAAAGATCCGGTCGCGATGAAATGCGCATTCGGCGAGAATCCGAAACGGGTCTACCGCGAGAAAGGAAACTTTGCCAGAATGTCGACGGCATCGAAGCTGAGAGAGATGCTGAGCAAGGCAAAAGAATACATGAACAAGAAAGAAGCTGCCGGAGATGACATCTTCAAGAAACCGGCATATGACGCCAAGATGGAAGCACTGATTCCGGTCCTGAAGAAGGAGATCCCGTTAAAGGCTCACGCCCATCAGGCAAACGATATCCTTACGGCGATCCGTATCGCCAGAGAATTCGATGTGAAACTGACGCTCGAACATGTAACGGAAGGTCATCTGATCGCAGACATCCTGAGCAGATACGACTATCCGTGCGCCGTCGGTCCTTCGCTGACGCATGCATCCAAATTCGAACTCCAGAACAAATCCTGGACCACGCCTGCGGTACTGGCGAAAAACGGGTTGTCCGTTTCGATCATCACGGATGCTCCGGTCATTCCGCAGCAGCATCTTGCCATGTGCGCAGCGATCGCGATCCGGAACGGCTTGGATGAAAATTATGCGCTGAAAGCCATCACGATTCATCCTGCCAGACATCTGGGCGTAGATGACCGGGTGGGTTCGCTGGAAGTCGGAAAGGATGCCGATCTCAGCATCTTCGCCGAATCTCCGTTCGCTGCCGGCGTCGAACCGGAAATGGTCTTCAGCGACGGAAAGAAAGTAAAATAAATATTGCCAGATCGCAACATAACAAGAGGACTCTTTCGGGAGTCCTCTTGTTCTTTCTGTGATTCTTAAGCCGCTTTATCGTCTTGCGATCGATTGATTAATCTTTCCATTTCAGATCACCGATCATCTTCTTCCATAATCCGATGCCATCTTCCTTGCATTCCTGACGGACATACAGATACAGATAATAGATCTTCTTGTCTTTCTTTGTCACATAGGCTTCGCCATACATCGGTACGCCTTCTGCAACATAGTCATAAGCGAAACCGCGCATTTCCTGTCCGTCTGCTGTTTCCATCAGGCCGGAAATCAGTTTGTAGTCATATGGTCTCATTGCCCGGGCTATATCTTCCTGGGTCAGTTTGACCAGGTCTTTGTTGTTCAACAGAAGATTCGAGAAACCGTTGATCTTCTTGCTGCCGATCGTAACGATCATGTGCTTCTTTTCGTTTCTGATGCAGATGCCGGTACTGTCCCCATAGAATTTCATCTGCATGGTCTCTTCTTCGCCGATCAGTCTGAAATCATCGTCGTAATATAAGATAAGATCATCAATAATGATTTCTTTCATTTCATCTTCCTTTCAAGAAATCAGCCTTCGATGGCAAGCCGGAATTTCAGCAGCGTAACTGCGGTAATGATGGCGGCGATCAGAGCCCCCGTACCAAAAACGAACGCCAGCAACGCAAAGGTATTCTTGTCTTTCGTCATCAGCAAGGCCGTCACGAAGAAAGCGACATACAGGACCAGGTTGACGATCTTCAGCATCGAGATGTTTTTGACGTAGATCGGCGCCTTGTCTCTGGCAACTTCTTCCAGAACGCCAAACAGGACGAACATGAAGACGACGCTCGCAAAGGATACGACCATCTTGACGGTATCGATACTCAGTTCCGGCTTGACCAGGCCATAGACCCAGATGACTCCGGTCAGGATGGCCAGGATCAGCGCGATCCATTTCAGATAGCCTTTGTTTTCGACGTACTGTCCGAGATGATCGAATGCCAGGAACATCAGGATCCAGCCCACGAAATCAGGCATGATATTGATGCTTGTTCCATTGAAATTCAGATTGATATTCAGCAGCGTGAATAAAAAGCCGAACGCGATGTAAGAAATTCCTTTTTTGATATCCATGATTTATCTCCTTTTCATCATTTCTTGTCTTGGGATCCGGCAGCGACCGGATGCTTTGCACGCATCTGAAATGTTTGTGCCGGATACTTCATCTATTTTAACATTTTCCTTCCATATATGCAGTACTTTAAGAAGGCGATGTTCCGATACGATATGATGGGGCATGGAAAAAGAAGGATGTTATAATCAGGTTATGATAGAAATCTATGAAACAAAAGAGCGGGTCAATGCGGACAATGAAAAAGCCGCCTTACAAATCAGAGAGAAACTGAAAGAAAAGAAAGTCTATTTCATCAACCTGATGGCCAGCCCCGGCGCGGGCAAGACGACGCTTCTTTTAAGAACGATTGAAGCGCTGAAAGAGGAATATCGGATCGGCGTGATGGAAGCCGATGTCGATTCCATGGTGGATGCGGAAACGATTGCCGGAACAGGCGTCCGGGTCATACAGCTGCATTCCGGAGGCTTATGTCACATGGATGCGGATATGACGGAACGGGGACTGGAAAAACTGGGACTGGACGGTCTGGATCTGGTCTTTCTGGAGAATATCGGCAACCTGGTCTGTCCGGCAGAATTCGATGTCGGCGCACAGCTCAAAGCCATGATCCTCAGCGTTCCGGAAGGTGACGACAAACCTTTGAAATATCCATTGATGTTTCAGGTCAGCGACGTCGTTCTTGTGAACAAGACCGATGCCCTGCCTGTCTTCGATTTCGATAAAGAACGGTTCATGAGCAATGTCCGCACAAGGAATGAAAATGCTCCGATCTTCTACATCAGCGCGATGAACGGAGAAGGGATCGAGGAATGGATCTCTTTCCTAAGAAATAGAATTAACGAATGGAGGAAAGGGCTATGAAAGTGATCGAACTCCATCGTTCCGTAACCGAATCGAATGACCGCGATGCGCAGGCTTTGAGTCAGGAACTGAAAGAAATAGGTCTTTTCTTCGTAAATCTGATGTCGGCTGCGGGTTCCGGAAAAACCACCCTGCTAAGCAGAACCATTACGGATCTGAAAGACAGGCTGCAGATCGCCGTCATGGAAGCGGATATCGAAGCGGATGTGGATGCGAAGCGTATCGAAGAACTTGGCGCAGTCTCCATCCAGGTCCATACCGACGGAATGTGTCACATGGATGCGGGAATGACCAGAAGAGGCCTGGAAGAGATGGACCTCGAAGGGATCGACCTGGTCTTTCTGGAGAATATCGGCAATTTGATCTGTCCGGCAGAATTCGCGACAGGCGCTTCCAGGAACGTGATGATCCTCAGCGTTCCGGAAGGCGACGACAAGCCATTGAAGTATCCGCTGATGTTTCAGACAAGCGATGTCCTGCTGATCACGAAACATGATACGATCTCCTATTTTTCATTCGATATCGACAGATGCATAGAACGGGTGCGCTACCTGAACCCCGATATCAGGATCTTCATCGTTTCTGCAAAGACCGGAGAAGGAATGAAAGAATGGGAAGACTGGCTGATCGAAGAAACGAGACTTTGGAAAGAAAACCGAAATGCATGAATTAAGTATCGTCACGCATGTAGCGAAAACACTGGATGAGATCGCGGAAGAAAACTATCTGACTAGGATCGGTTCCGTCACGCTGGAGATCGGCGAAGTATCCGGCATCATCACAGACTATTTTGAAGACTGCTGGAACTATTTCAAAAAAAGGCATCCGTTGCTGACGGAATGCCAGTTGAAGATCGAAACCATTCCTGCAATCACTTTCTGCGAAGATTGCAAACAGGAATATCCGACCATCGAATACGGAAGGATCTGCCCCTTCTGTAAAAGCGAACATACTTTCCTTCTGCAAGGAAACGAATGCAACATCAAAGAGATCGAAGCGGAAGATGAAAGGGAGCCTTAGCTCCCTTTTTTATTTCTTGTTTTTGTTCAATACAATCTTGACTGCGCGCTTTGCCATGTATGGCAGGATCGCTTTCAGTTTGCCTTCCTCTGCCGTATACATCCGTGACGCTTCCGGAATGTCTCTGCTCAGGTGGATCGCATCGAACTCGCATCTTGTCGTGCACAGACCGCAGCCGATGCAACGGTTCGTATCAACCACGGATGCGCCACATCCCAGACATCTGCCCGCCTCGATACGTATCTGTTCCTCAGTAAACGGAAGTCTGAGATCTTCATATGTACGTGCGGCATCCCCCGGTTTCATGCCCGGAACCTGCCTCTGGGCATTGTCATAGCTTTCAATCAGGACATCGTCACGGTCGAGTTGTTTGAATTCTCTCAGGTCTCTGCCGATCGTCAGGCTCTGTCCTTCATGCACGAAACGGTTGATGGAGATCATGCCCTTGTGTCCGGTCTCGATCGCGTCGATCGCAAATCTTGCGCCATGATAGATGTCTCCTCCGACAAAGATGTCTTCTTCTGCCGTCTGGAAGGTGACTGGGTCCGCAACGATCGTGCCATTCGGCCGGATTTCCGCTTTCGTATCCTTCAGCAGATCGCCGAGAACAGCAGCCTGACCGATGGACAGGATGACATTGTTACAGTCGACGGTCAGCAGCTCATTCTCATCGTATTCCGGACTGAATTTCTTGTTTTCATCGTAAACGCGCGTACAGCGCTTCATGACGATGCCGCTGATCTTTCCGTTCTTGACAAGGATTTCCTTCGGACCCCACTGGTTCTTGATGACGACGCCTTCTTCTTTGGCTTCAGCGATCTCGTCTTTTGCCGCAGGCATCTCTTCCGGACTTTCAAGACAGTACATCTCCACTGCATCTGCGCCTGCCCTGAACGCGGTCCTTGCGACATCGATCGCTACATTGCCGCCGCCGATCACCACGGTCTTGCCTTTGATGAATGTATCCTTCAAAGCATTCGCTTTCCGTAAGAAGTCGACGCCGGACATCGCATAGTCTTCGTTTGGAATATTGGCTTTCCTTCCCGCCTGCATGCCAATGGCGATATAGAAGGCTCTATAGTCCTGCTCTCTCAACTGCTGTATCGTGACATCTTTGCCTACTTCGACACCGCAGCGGATCTCCGCGCCCATCGCCCGGATCACGTCGATCTCGGCTTCGATCACTTTCTTTTCCAGACGGAAATTCGGAATGCCGTACATCAGCATGCCGCCCGGTTCTTCTTCTTTCTCGAAGACCGTGACCGGATAGCCCTGTTTTCTCAGATAGAAAGCCGCGCTCAATCCCGCCGGACCGGCGCCTATGATGGCGATTTTATACTCATCGCCCCACTGCTCGCCGACATCGTTGTAGCAGTTCGGGACATATCTCGTTTCCGCATTCAGTTCCTGAGCGGCGATGAATTTCTTGATCTCGTCGATCGCGATCGGCTGGTCGATCAGACCTCTGGTGCATCGTTCCTCGCAGCGCTTGTTGCAGACGGCACCGCAGACAGCCGGAAACGGATTATCCTGTTTGATCAGTTTCAAGGCATCCAGGTATCTTCCTTCGGACGCCATCTTGATGTAGCCCTGGATCGCCAGGTGGGCAGGACATGCGGTCTTGCATGGCGCGGTACCTGTCTCATAGACATTGATCTTGGCATCTTCGCGGTAGTTCTTGTTCCACTTGTCCGGACCCCATTTCTGGGCATCCGGCAGATACGCCTTCGGATAGACGATCTTGCTCCCGTCTTTCAGACAGAGCTTCTGGCCCAGTTTGGCGGCGCCGACCGGACAGACTTCCACGCACTTTCCGCAGGCTACGCACTTTTCCGTATCCACATGCGCACGGTAGGCGGAAGCGGACATATTCGGGGTATTGAACAGCTGCGACGTCCGTAATGCGTTGCAGGTGCCAGGCGAACAGTTGCAGATGCCCACGATCTTGTCTTCGCCATCCAGGTTGGTGATCTGGTGGACATAACCCTTCTCCTCGGCGATCTTCAGGATATTCATGACCTCATCATAAGTGATATAATGCGCATCCTTTCTGGTCTCGACCAGGTATTCCGCCATATCGCCCACGGCCAGACACATCATACCTTCGATATCGCCTACGCCTTCTCCGCGCATTGCCTGCTGTCTGCGGCAGGTACAGACATCGACGCAGTACTTGTCATATTTCTTCAGCCAATGCGAAAGATGTTCGACACTGACCGATCTGCTTTCATGTTCGATGGCTTTCTCGACCGGTATGACATGCATGCCCAGTCCGCCTCCCCCCGGAGGAACGAATCTGGCGACCTTGCCGACCGGTACGCTGGACGCATAGTTGAAGAAAGTAGCTACTTCCGGATGCTTCTCCAGCAGTCTGGAAGTCATCATCATATATTCGCCTGAACCGACGACCCATTTCGGAATGAAATACTGCCTTCTTCCTTCCGGATTCTCCCGGTCGAATTCCATCAGACCGATCTCGCAGATATCGAAAGCCATCTTCTCCGCTTCTTCCGGCGTCATATTGTTTCGTTCCGCCATCTGTTCCGGCAGAAGCTTGACCGTTCTCTTCTTCTTGAACGACAGCATGAATCTGACCTGTTCCTTGGTCAAAAGACGGTCCAGGATCCAGAAATCCGGATAATGCACATCGACATCTTCGGCTTTGCGGATCTGGATGTCGTCCGTGATCATATTGGCGAGTTCTTTGACCAGCGCCTCTTTTTCTGGGTCTTCGCACTTGTATTCTTCGTTGAAGAAATCCGTTTCATTGAACATATAGTTCTTAAGATGTTCAGGTATCATAGTTATTCCCTCTCTAATTCCTATTCTATAAGAAAACGGGATGCAATTGAATAAGAATCGTTTCCTTTGCATCGCATCATATTCCCGATGATTTGTAAGACGTTTCCAGAAAGGTTAAAATGAAAGCGTGAACCACGACAATGAAGCTTATTCGCAATACCTCTATGCCCGGAAGATCGCCAGAAAGACGCTTTTTCATGACCGTCTGCATAAGAGGGATCCCTACCTGAAAGTGCTGGACGATATCGTCGACGACAAGACCTGCAAAGCCGTCTATCTCGGCCATATCGATGCTCCGGCGGAACTGATCGTCGGTACCAAGACCCAGGGACGTTCCCTGAGCTTTTCCAGCGATTTCATGCCGCTGCTAGGGGAAAAAAGTGAATTTGCCGTCAAATGGATCAATGTCTGCCGCTATCATCTTTCCGATGAAGGCATCAGCGAACTGCCGACGGCCTACGAGTATCTGGGAAAGTTCTATGTCGCCGAAGGAAACAAACGGGTAAGCGTACTGAAGTCCTATGGCGCGCCGTTCATCCCGCTTGACGTGACAAGACTGCTCCCGCCGAAATCTGACAGACCATCCATTCGTCTTTACTACGACTTTCTGGAGTTCTATGAACATTCCAGGATCTACAGCCTGCAGTTCACCAAACCCGAATACTATGAACGGCTGCTGCGCTGTCTGGAGATGGAAAAAGACCATGAATGGACCAGAAGCGAAAGGATCACTCTGGTAGGTTTCTACGGACGTCTGGAAATGGAACTGAATAAGAAAGGCATCCATGAAAATCATGCGGACTGCCTGGCAGCCCTGCTGGAAATGTACACTTATGACTATCTGGTCGGAATGAGCGACAGACAGCTGGATAAGGTCATTTCTGAAAACAAGCTCCGTCTGTCCTATGGGAAAGGTTTCTACAACATCACCTGTATCGCCGACGAAGAAGACATGGTCCTCTATTCCGGAAGCGTGAAAAACGTTCTCAAGGATACCGATTTCCTGATCTCCGCAGGCGATCTGAAAAAAGAATATCTCGAATACATCGTCACTCTGACCAACAAGCCTTTGTTCTATATCCATGGAAACCATGACAAAAAGCTTCTGGAAGATCCTCCGGAAGGCTGCATCTGTATCGATGACGACCTGATCACTTACCAGGGGATCCGCATCCTGGGACTGGGCGGTTCTTTCCTGTATAATGGAGAAGGCATACAGTTTACGGAAGTGCAGATGGAGCGGAAGATCGCCAGGCTGAAGCTGAAGATCCTCAAAGCAAAAGGCGTCGATATCGTCGTCACGCATGCGCCGATCAAGGGTTATGGCGAACTGGAAGACTACGCCCATCAGGGATTCGAATGTTTCAACAAACTGCTGGAAGACCTCAAACCGCGCTTCTGGTTCTACGGACATGTGCATACAAGCTACGGTTCCGCGATCAAAAGGATACATACCCGCAACAAAACGATGATCGTCAACGTCAGCGGACGATATCTTGCAAGATATTAAAGGAGACAGCTATGAACGACTATATCAGAAGCGATTTATACAGATATTACGGAAAGACAGATTTCATCACGTTCGTCAAAGGATATCTTCTGAACCGGACGTTCCGTTTCCAGTACGCCTTGCGGATGTGTCAGACCAGGGGGATCTCGAAATACTTCGGCCTTCTTCTATGGAGACTGAACCGGACCAAGAAACAGATCCAGATCCTGCGCAACACCAGGATCGGCTATGGCTTATATATCGCCCATGGCGGTCCAGTCGTCGTCCACCCTACGACCGTCATCGGAAACAATTGCAATCTTTCCCAGTTCACCTCCATCGGCAGCAATGAAAAACATGCGGCAACGATCGGCGACAATGTCTATATCGGACCGAACGTCTGCATCGTCGAAGATGTGAAGATCGGAAACAATGTGACCATCGGTGCGGGAAGCGTGGTCACCAAAGATATTCCCGATAATGCCACGGCAGTCGGAAACTATGCCAAAGTCATCAACTACAACGATCCGGGAAGATATATCCTGAATCGCTGGGAATAACGTTTCAGTTAATCGAAAAGGAGCCTTGCTCCTTTTTTCTTTTCATCAGACCCGGATCGTCAGTACATTCAGACCCATGATGTTCTGATAGCTGATATCGTCCATGCTGTACACATCTACAAATGTCGCGGAAAACGACACGGTAATGGCCGTATTCAAAGAATCCACAAAAGCAGTGATGACTTGAGCCGGCAGCAGCCTCAGCATCAGCCGATGGATCGTTCCGGTTTCCCTGTTTTCCATGATTGCCTGATATTATTTCACATAAGCAGATAAATCTCTTACTTATAGATGTGAATCATAGTAGAATAGTGTTGTGTTGAAACGATTATTACTTATCACGGCTCTGCTGGTAACAGTCCCGGGAATCTGGAACGGCTACTATCAGACGACCGAAGTCACTTTCGAAGGGATACATGAAACCTGCTACGGGACGCTCCTTTCAAAGAAATCCGAAAGCGGTACCTGGTCCTATCAGCTGGAACTGGATCTGGATGCTCCTGAAGAGGTCACGGCTTTTTTTAAAGAATACCGGGATACCGATCGTTTTTTCTTTCTCAATTATTTCCAGGATGTCACGGACGGACTGCTCTACTGGCCGTACTATCCGCCTGAAGAATTCAAGATCCTTCTGTATTTTCCGGATAGCGGAACCGTCATCGTTTCCGATCCGATCGACCGGTACTCTCTGACCAGCCCATTTAAAGCCGTCATCAGCAATGATTCGATGACTGTCGTGCGCAACTACGATTATCTGAAAATGACCAGGATCGCTTTATACAGAACGATCCTTCTAACCATTGCGGCAGTCGTTACCGCGGTCCTGTATGCCCAGCCTTACAGCAATGAAATCAAATACATGATCCTGGGCAATTTCCTTTACCAGACTCTGATCAATGCCTTGATCGCCTTTTACAGTTTCAAGAACGGCTTCAGCTATGTCGAATACATCCTGCTCATGTGGCTTCCTTATCTGCTCTGGTTCCTGCTGCAGGGTCTTCTTCTCAGCAAGCGTGCCAGGGGCGTATCCATGCCTTACCTGTGTTCTTTTTTCAGCAACGCGGTCGCTTATTTCGCCGGACTGCTGCTGGTAGACATATTCCCTCTTTTATATACCATTCAGTAACAGATCCTTCCTGCCGAAGGATACGGCGGAAGATCGGAATGCTTTTTTGATGTGCCTGAAAGCGTTATAATGAAAGCAGATCAAAGGAACTTTCATAATGAGCAAGATACTGATCCTACATACAGGCGGCACGATCGGAATGACCTGGACAAGCGAAGGCTACAAGCCTGACGGCAAGAACTTCCGTGAAGCGATCTATCATATGGATTCGTTGAAAGCCTATTCCATGCCGGAATGGGATTTCATAGAAACGGACCCTCTGTTGGATTCCAGCCGGATGACTGTTTCGCAATGGAATATGATCGGGCAGATCATCGCCGACAATAAGGACTGCTACGACGGCTTTGTGATCCTCCATGGCACGGATACGATGTCCTATACCGCTTCCGCTCTGTCATTCATGCTGAAAGGCCTAAACAAGCCGGTCATCCTGACGGGTTCACAGATTCCTCTGTGTGAAACAAGAAGCGATGGCAGGGATAATCTTATTACCTCGATGATCATCGCCGGTCAGGGAAAAGTCAAGGAAGTCTGCATCTATTTCGGCGGTCTGCTGCTGCGGGGCAACCGAGCGATCAAGTATTCCGCCAATGGTATGCGAGCCTTTGAAAGCCCGAACTATCCTTCTCTGGCAACTGCCGGAATCGCCATCAAATACAACGAAGCGGCATTCCTTCCGATGAACGATCATTTCCGATTCAAACCCTTCAAAGAGATCCCGATCGGAGCGATCACGATCTTCCCCGGTTTCAAATTCGAACTGTTCGAATCCATCATTACAGAAAAACTGAAAGGCGTCGTGATCAATACCTTTGGTTCCGGTAACATTCCTGCCGATAACGGCGTGCTCCTGCCGATCCTGGAGAAAGCGAAACGGAACAATGTCGTTCTTGTCGTTTGTTCGCAATGCCCGCAGGCATCGATCGACATGAACGCCTATGAAGCAGGCAGCGTGCTGCGGAAAGCCGGGGTCATTTCCGGCAAAGACATGACCAGCGAAGCCGCCATCACCAAGCTTTATTATCTTTTAAGCAATTACGATGATATCGGTAAGATCAAACAGAAAATGGAAAACGACATCTGCGGCGAACTGACTCTATGATCTTCAGATATACTATGCATACAAAAAGCTCCGTTTCAGAGCTTTTTAAGTTGTTATGCCGACTCGATTGTTACGAATCCGTCCCCATCTTTTCAAGTAGCCCTATCTGAAATAAAACGCCGTTCTGGCATGATTCAGTCTTCAATGATTTCTGATCTCGTTTGATCCTTCAAAGGACCGTAACCGGTTTTCTCGATGATATACTGCCCATCGCTGCCAAGCATGAAATCGATCACCCGATCGACATATTCTTTTTCGTTCTCCTGAAGTTTCGCACACACAAGATCAACCAGCAGGGGATAAGTCCCGTCCTCGATCGTTTCGACGGACGGATAGACCCCGTCAATCGCTAATATCTTGACATCTTTCTCCTGATTCAGACCGGTCA
>JAEEGI010021842.1_pt1 | contig 12690 bp, 9 predicted proteins | sample 8958751 | NCBI WGS metagenome assembly JAEEGI01 (sample SAMN16246545, study PRJNA631951) | gut metagenome | biome: gut microbiome; feature: rumen; material: KS-attached | host: Bos | place: Iran: Karaj | collected 2018-10 | reverse complement strand
GCAGAGCCAGGATTTCAAACTGGGACAGAGCCTAGAGGTGGAGTATGCCGTCCTGCGCGAGTTGGCGCAGGCTTATGTCGATACGGTCAATTTCGACAAGATGGTCATCGCAGGCGTGCGGGCGATGCTCGCCACGCTCGACCCTTATACGGTGTATATTTCTGAAGATGAGGGAGAAGACTTTGAACTGCTGACGACCGGAAACTACGGAGGCGTCGGTGCGCTGATCCGCAAGGCACCCGGTGAAGGCGTCCGCATCATCGAGCCTTACGAAGGCTCTCCGGCCGCCAAGTACGGCCTGGAGCCTGGCGACACGATTATCGAGATCGACGGCATCCCTGTCTATGAGGAAACTTCCGAGCAGAGTTCCGGAAGGATGAAAGGCCAGCCCGGCACGGAAGTGAAGTTCAAACTCATCAAAGGCCGTACGAAAGACACGGTGGACGTAACGGTGGTCCGCGAGCGGATCCACGTGTCCGACATCACCTATGCTGGCATCTACAAAGATGACATCGGCTACATCCAGCTCACCGGCTATACCGCCAAGATGGCCGAAGAGTTCAAGGAGACGCTGCTTCGTCTCAAGGAAGCCGGTGCGAAACGCCTGGTCATCGACCTGCGCGACAATGGCGGCGGCGTGATGGACGAAGCCATCAGCCTGGTCTCGCTCTTCGTGCCGAAGGGAACCCTCGTGGTGTCTTCCAAGGGCCGCGTGCCCGAGATGAACCGGGAGTACCGCACCACCGAATCGCCGGTCGATACGCTGATGCCCCTTCTCGTGATGGTCAACGGCAACTCCGCTTCAGCCTCCGAGATTACGGCCGGTGCCCTGCAGGACCTGGGCCGCGCCACGATCGCAGGTACCCGCTCCTTCGGCAAGGGCCTCATCCAGTCGGTCCGTCCGATGCCCTACAACACCCAGATGAAACTCACGACCGGCAAGTACTATACGCCCAGCGGCCGCTGTGTGCAGGCCATCGACTACAGCAACCGCCACGAAGACGGTACGCTCGACAAGGATGCGAACGGCGGCATCGCCCCGGACATCACGGTCGAAGGCCATCCTTACAGCCGCCCTACGGTGTCGCTCATCTACTACGACATCCTGGGCTCCTATGCCATTGAATACTACCTCAAGCACAAGACCATCGACCGCGATTTCCATCTGACGGACGCGGAGTACGAAGACTTCGTCGCCTATGCCGCCGCCCAGGACTTCGATGCCCGCACGGCCGCACAGACCGCGCTCGACCAGATGATCCGCGCCGCCAAGTCGGAAGATCTCTACGACAACTACAAGGAAGAGATCGAGGCGCTCCAGAAGAAAGTCAACATGGACAAAGCGGCTGTCCTGCGCGCCAAGAAAGCAGAAATCCTGCCCTTGGTTGAGCAGGAAATCGTCACGCGCTACTATTTCAACCGTGCCAGTGTGCCGGTAGCCCTGCGTTACGACGAGCAGCTTCGCGAAGCCGTCGAAAAGTGGGTGTCCCAATAATACACCTTATCGCCCCGACGGACGCGTTCGGGGACGGGAACGGAACAGAGGTCGCCTTTGGCGGCCTCTTCCAGTATATGGCTGTCGTCCAGGCGGATTTCAGAGACGACGGTTTCGACGACGCCGGTGGTGGAGCCTGAGATCAGCAGGGTGTCTCCGACGCGGAAGCTTCCGGTTTCCATCAGGATTTCCGCTACGCCGTGGCGGCCGTAATAGTTGGTGACCTTGCCCAGATAGATTTTCGTGCGCTTGGCCTGGTTGCCGTACACCTCGCTCCACTCGCCGAGCCGGGCGCCCTGGTAATAGCCGTCCCAGAAGCCCCGGTTGAAGACCGTGGCGAGGCGCTCCTTGAGCGCGGCGCCCAGCTCCGGCGTGAAGCGGCCCGCCTCGATGGCGTCGGCGGCCTCACGGTAGGCCTGCGTGACCGTCTTCACGTATTCGGCGCTGCGGGCGCGTCCTTCAATCTTGAAGACCGTGGCCCCGGCGTCGGCCATCTTGTCGAGGAACTCGATGGTGCACAGGTCTTTGGGCGACATGATGTACTGGTTGTCGATGAGCAGCTTCCGGCCCGATTCCAGGTCGGTCACCTCATAGCCGCGCCGGCACACCTGGTAGCAATTGCCACGGTTGGCCGAAGCGTTATGTTCGTGGAGCGACAGATAGCATTTGCCCGAAATGGCCATGCAGAGCGCGCCGTGGCAGAACATCTCGATCTGCACCGGACGGCCCGACGGTCCGCAGATGCCCTCGCGGGCGACAGCTTCGGAGATGGCGCGCACCTGATGCAGGTTGAGTTCGCGGGCCAGGACCACTACGTCGGCGAACTGGCTGTAGAAGCGCAGGCTCTCCACGTTGGAAACGCTGAGTTGCGTCGAGATGTGCACCTCCAGACCAAGACGCCGCGCCTCGGCGATAGCGGCCATGTCGGAAGCGATGATGGCGCTGATGCCTGCCTCCCGTGCCGCGAGCAGCGTTTCGCGCATGGGAGTGAGGTCTTCGTCGTAGAGGGTGATGTTGAGGGTCAGGTAGGTGCGTACGCCGTTCGCGCGGCAGATCGCGCAGATTTGCGGGAGGTCTTCCGCGGCGAAATTGTTGGCGGAATGCGAACGCATGTTGAGGCGGCCGATGCCGAAATACACGGCATTCGCTCCGCCCTGGATGGCGGCCTGCAGGCATTCGAAGTTGCCGGCAGGCGCCATGATCTCGAACTTATTTTTCACGGTGGATGATTTCTTCGGCGAAGCGTTCGAGCTGTACTGTGCGTGAAGGGTCTATGCCGGCACGGGCCAGGTCGGCCAGGGCCTTCTTGTGCCAGACAAGGATCTCGGCCTCAGCGGCTTCCTTGACGCCCAGCTCGATGTAGATCTGGCGGACGGATTCGACCTTTTCGGCGCGGGCTTCCTCGCCCAGGTGCATCAGCTCCTGAAGCTTCTGCTTGCGTGCCACGTCGGCGCGGCGGAGGCATTCCACCAGCAGCCAGGTTTTCTTGTTGTTGGTGATGTCGCCGCCGATCTTCTTGCCGAACACCTGTTCGTTGCCGAAGGTGTCCAGGTAGTCGTCGGTGATCTGGAAGGCGATGCCCAGCTTGTAGCCGAAGTCATAGAGGGTCTGGCACATCTCCGGGGAGCCGCCGCCCAGCAGCGCGCCCATCTTTGCGGCGCAGGCCAGGAGCACGGCGGTCTTGAGCCCGATCATGCTCAGGTAGTCGTCCATCGTGATGAAGGGCATCGATTCGAAGTCCATGTCGTACTGCTGGCCTTCGCAGACCTGCATCGCGGTACCCGTGAACAGGTCGAGCGCCTGCGGCAGGACCTCCGGCCTGGCATACGCCAGATACTTGTAGGCCAGGATCGACATCACGTCGCCCGAAAGGATGGCGATGTTCTCGTTCCACTTCTTGTAGACGGTCAGGCAGCCGCGCCGGGTGTCGGAGCGGTCCATGATGTCGTCGTGGATGAGCGTGAATTCGTGGAAGACTTCCAGGGCCATCGCCGGGAAAATCTCCGCGTTGCGGAAGTCGTCTGTCAGCAGGTTGCAGGTCAGCAGACAGAGTTTCGGACGGATGCGTTTTCCGCCGATCGACATCATGTAGTCGAGCGGAGCATACAGGTTGGCCGGTTCGAGACGGACATGCTGCAGCTTGGCGCAGTTGTCCAGAATGTGGTCGATCTCTTCAAGGGTGTACATAGAACGAACAATTGTCAGACAAAGATAGAAAATAAATGCGTCATTCCCGGCTTGACCGGGAATCTTTTGTATCTTTGCGGCGATGGACAAAGGTATCGCAACGGTCGTAAAGCATACGGGAAGCCACTATCTGCTCTCCGTCCTGCCGGAATGGGCGCCCTTCCCGGCCGTCATCCGCGGAAAACTCCGTCTGGCCGGCTCGAAGGCCACCAATCCCGTGGCCGTGGGCGACCGCGTCGAATTCGAAGACGGGACCATCACGAAAATCCTCCCCCGCAAGAACTACGTAATCCGTCGTTCCACCAACCTGAGCCGCGAAAGCCACATCATCGCGGCCAATCTCGACCGGGTGTTCCTGATCGTCACGATCATCCTGCCCGAGACCAAGCTCGCCTTCGTCGACCGCTTCCTGGTGACCTGCGAGGCCTATGGCATCCGCCCCGTGATTCTGATCAATAAAGTGGACCTCTACACGGAGCCTGTGCTCCAGGAGCAACTCGCTGATTTCAAGGCGCTCTATCGTGGGGCAGGCTACGAAGTGCTGGAGATTTCCGCCCACAGGGGGACGGGCATTTCCGCCGTGCGGGCGCTCTGCCGCGAAGGGCTGACGCTCTTCTCCGGCGCGTCCGGCGTGGGCAAGTCTTCCCTGCTGAAAGCCCTCGATCCGACGCTCGATCCGAAGATCGGCGAGATTTCGCTGAGCCATCTGCAGGGGAAACATACCACCACTTTCTATGAGATGCACCCGCTCACGGGCGGCGGCTTCGTGATCGACACGCCCGGCATCCGCGGCTTCGGCCTGGTGGACATCGAGCCCGAAGAGCTGAGCACCTATTTCCCGGAAATGCTGCGCGTGATGGACAACTGCCGCTTCAAGCCCTGTACCCATACCCACGAACCTGGCTGCGCGGTCAAGGAAGCGCTGGAGACGGGCACCATCTCGCCCGAACGCTACAGCTCCTATCTCGGGATGCTGGAAGAAGAAAAGAAATACCGCTAATGGTCTTCCGCAATCCCATCAACCGTGAAGTGGTCCGGCTGGCCGTTCCCAGCATCCTGGCCAACATTACGGTGCCGCTGGTGGGAATCGTGGATACGGCGGTCGCCGGCCACCTGGGCGACGCCGCGCTGATCGGCGGCATCGCCGTCGGCACGATGCTCTTCGACCTGCTCTACTGGAACATGGGCTTCCTCCGGGTGGGGACGGGCGGCATCACCGCCCAGGCCTATGGGCGCGGTGACTGGAAAGCCTCGATCGGGACCTTCTCGGAGGGCATCGCCACGGCGCTGGCCGTCTCGCTGCTGCTGATCCTCATCCAGTGGGCTTTCGTCGATCTGATGCTCTGGCTGGTTCCCTGCTCTCCGCAGGTGGAGCAGGTGGCCCGCAGTTACTTCCATATCCGTATCTGGGCGGCGCCCGCCACGCTGTCGCTTTTCGTGTTCAAGGGCTGGTTCATCGGGATGCAGAACACGGTCTTTCCGATGATCACCGACCTGTGGGTCAACATCGTCAATATGCTGGCCAGTTGGCTGCTGTCGTTCTATACGCCGCTGGGAATAAATGGTGTGGCGGTCGGCACGCTGGTTGCCCAGTGGACGGGGCTGCTGCTGGCGCTGCTGCTGATGCGCTCGCGCTACCGCAAGCTGATGCAGGGGACGACCATCCTGCACAGCATGAAATGGAAGTATTTCAAGCGTTTCTTCTCCATCAACATCCAGCTCTTCGTGCGCTCGCTGATGCTGGTGGTGGTCTACGAGGGCTTCACCATCATGGCCGCCCGTTTCGGCGATGTGGAACTGGCCGTCAGTTCGGTGATGATGCACCTGTTCATGCTCTTCTCCTACTTCATAGACGGTTTCGCCTATGCCGGCGAAGCCATGACGGGGCGTTTCATCGGTGAAGAGAATCCGTCTTCGCTCCGGCAGACCGTCAAATATACGTTCCTCTGGGGTGCGCTCATCGGGGCGCTCTTTACGATCCTGTACGCAGTGTTCCCCCGGGCCATCATCGGCCTGCTGACCGACAACGCAGAGGTCATCGCGGCCAGCGGCCGCTATCTTTTCTGGCTGCTGCTGATGCCGCTGCTCAGCTGCACGGCCTTCATCTGGGACGGCATTTTCATCGGCGCCACGGAGGCGCGGTCGCTGATGCTGTGCATGATCTGGGCCGCTGTCCTGTTCCTGGCCGCCTTTTTCCTCTGCGAACCGTATTTCGGGCCGCAGGCCCTGTATATCGCCTATTTCGTCAATCAGGCCGTCCGCTCGCTTTATCTCACATTTTCGTGGCGAAAGATTCGTTTTCTTGCGAAATAATTCGCAAATTTGCCATTCGGAATGACATTTATCACAAAACACCATGAATATCACCCCCAATGCTCAGAAGTACATCGATCTGGAAGATCGGTACGGTGCTCATAACTATCATCCGCTGCCCGTAGTGCTGGCCAAAGGCAAGGGCGCTTTCGTCTGGGATGTCGACGGCAAACGCTATTTCGACTTCCTCTCGGCCTATTCCGCCGTGAACCAGGGACACTGCCACCCGAAGATCGTCAAGGCCCTCACCGACCAGGCACAGGAACTCTGCCTGACCTCGCGCGCCTTCTACAACGACTGCCTCGGTCCCTATGAGAAATTCGCCACGGAATTCTTCGGTTACGACAAGCTCCTCCCGATGAACTCGGGCGCCGAAGCGGTCGAGACCGCCCTCAAGCTGGCCCGCCGCTGGGGCTATGTGGTCAAGGGCATCCCCGAGAACGAAGCGCTGATCATCGTCTGCGACGGCAACTTCCACGGCCGCACCATCACGATCGTCACCATGTCGAACGACCCGGACAGCTACTACAACTACGGACCGTTCACCCCGGGCTTCATAAAGATCCCGTACAACGACACCGAAGCGCTGCGCAAGGTGCTCGACGAGAAGGGCGACAAGGTCTGCGCCATGATCGTGGAACCCATCCAGGGCGAAGCCGGCGTCTATGTGCCGGAAGACGGCTACATCAAGAAGTGCTACGACCTGTGCCACGCGCACAACGTGCTCTTCGTCGCCGACGAAGTCCAGACGGGTATCGCCCGTACCGGCAAGATGTTCGCCTGCGACCACGAAGGCGTCCGTCCCGACATGATCACCATCGGCAAGGCCCTCTCGGGCGGTGTGCTTCCCGTCTCCGCCGTGCTGGCCGACGACGAGATCATGCTGACCATCAAGCCGGGTGAACACGGCTCCACGTTCGGCGGCTTCCCGCTCGCCGCCAAGGTCGCCGTCGCCGCCCTCGAGGTCATCCGCGACGAACACCTCACCGAAAAGGCCGCCTATCTGGGCAATATCTTCCGCGAGGAAATCGCCAAGATCAAGTCGCCGTACTTCAAGTCGGTCCGCGGCAAGGGTCTGCTCAACGCCGTGATCACCGAGCCGCAGAACGGCATCGAAGCCTGGGACATCTGCCTGAAGATGGCTGAAAAGGGCCTGCTCGCCAAGCCGACCCACCGCCACATCATCCGCTTCGCCCCGCCGTTGGTCATTACGGAAGACCAGCTCCGCGAAGCCATCGGCATCATCAAGGAAGTCTTCGAGACGATCTAAGCGAACTAAACGAAAAAAAAGAGCTGCTCAACCGGGCAGCTCTTTTCTTTACTTGGTCAGCTCTTTCTTGACCTTCTTGCTTTGCCTCAGGTCGTCCTTGGCGGACTTGACCTGGAGCCTGGCCGCTTTGATTTCGTTGCGGTTGTCCTGGATGTCGGACTTGTGCTTCTTGATTTCGTCGCGGGCCTTCTTGATGTCCTTGTCGTAGTCCTTGACTTTGTTCTGGTCTTTGCGGATATCCCGTTCCAGTTCCCTGAGATCGTTTTTCCGCTGTTTGAGCTGCTCTTTTTCGACGTTGTCCACGCCGTCGGCCTTCATCTGTTTCTCGAGTTCCTTGTAGGTGGCTTTGGCACTCTTGAGTTCTTCCTTGCGGAGCTTGAGGGCTTCGGAAGCCGTTTTCTTGGCTGCCTTGGCATCGTCGATGCGCTCTTCGGCCCGCTTGATGGCCTTCTGGCTTTGGTCGATGTTGCGTTCGCAGCGGCGGATGACTTCCTTCCGGCTCTCTTCGGCGTTCTTGAGCGCCTCCTCGTTGCGGGAAATCTCCTGGTTGACCTGTTCGACCGGCGTCTGCGCGAAGGCAGGGGCGCTCAGGAAGAGCGCCGCTGCCAGTGCGGTAAAGTAGAAGAAGCGTTTCATGGCTTAGTCACCTAAGGTTGCAACCATGACGGCTTTGATCGTGTGCATGCGGTTCTCGGCTTCGTCGAAGACGATGCTGTTCTCGCTTTCGAAGACATCTTCGGTCACTTCGATACCGTCGAGACCGAATTTCTCATAGACGTCGCGGCCGGCCTTGGTCTCCAGGTTGTGGTAGGAGGGGAGGCAGTGCATGAACTTGCACTTCGGATTGCCGGTGCGTTCCATCATCTTGGCGTTGACCTGGTAGGGCATCAGCAGTTTGATGCGCTCTTTCCAGACTTCGTCGGGCTCGCCCATCGAGACCCAGATGTCGGTGTAGAGGAAGTCGCAGCCCTTGACGCCGGCGTCCACGTCGTCCGTCAGGGTGAGGGTCGCGCCGGTCTCGGCCGCGATCTTGCGGCAGGTTTCCACGAGTTCCGGGTTCGGCCAGAGCGACTTGGGGGCCACGATGCGCACGTCCATGCCCATCTTGCAGCCACCGACCATCAGGGAGTTGCCCATATTGAAGCGGGCGTCGCCCAGATAGGCGTAAGACACTTTGTTGAGCGGTTTGTCCACGTGTTCGCTCATGGTCAGGAAGTCGGCCAGGATCTGGGTGGGGTGGAATTCGTTGGTCAGGCCGTTCCACACGGGTACACCCGAATATTCGGCCAGCTGCTCGACCGTGGTCTGGGCGAAGCCGCGGTATTCGATGCCGTCGAACATGCGGCCCAGCACGCGGGCGGTGTCTTTCATCGATTCCTTGATGCCGATCTGCGAGCCGGAAGGGCCGAGATACGTGACGTGGGCACCCTGGTCATAGGCGGCTACTTCGAAGGAGCAGCGGGTGCGGGTCGAGGTTTTCTCGAAGATCAGGGCGATGTTCTTACCCTTGAGACGCGGCTGTTCGGTGCCGGCGTATTTGGCGCGCTTCAGGTCGCGGGCCAGGTCGAGGAGATACTGGATCTCTTTCGGGGTGAAGTCGAGGAGTTTGAGGAAACTCCGGTTTCTGAGGTTGTAAGCCATGTTTGTTGTATAGGATGAATTGTTATTGCCTGACGATGCGCGTGCCGCAGGACGGGTTGTCGAGCTGGCCCGCTTCGGTGATAACGCACTCCGTGCCGCCGTTTTCCACAAAGAAGATGCCGGCGCGCACCTTCGGCGCCATCGAGCCTTCGGTGAAATGGCCTTCGGCCAGGTAGCGCTTGGCTTCCTCAACCGTGATCACGTCGAGTGCACGTTCGCCGGGTTTGCGGAAATTGACATAGACTTTCGGCACGTCGGTGAGGATGAACAGTGCGTCGGCGCGGATCTGCGAGGCGCAGAGGGCCGAGGCGAGGTCCTTGTCGATGACGGCCTCGACGCCGGAGAGGATGCCGCCGTTCTCGATGACCGGGATACCGCCGCCACCTACCGTGATGACGATGTTGCCCACTTCCACGAGCTGGCGGATGATCTCGAGGTTGTTGATCCGGACCGGTTTCGGCGAGGCGACGACCTTGCGCCAGCCGTTTCCCTTGGGATCTTCGCGATAGACGGCGCCGGTCTCGGCCTGGAAGCGTTCCGCTTGTTCCCGGGTGTAATAGGGGCCCACGGGCTTGGTGGGGTTGCGGAACATCGGGTCGTCCTTGTCGACGACCACTTGCGTGACCAGCGAGACGACGCGCCGCCGGTTGCCATGGCGCACCAGCACGCGGTTCATGCCCTGCTCGATGAGGTAGGCGATGGCACCCTGGGTCTGGGCGCCGCAGTAGTCCATCGGCATCGCTTCCAGATTGAAGAGCTGACGGCCTGCCTCCTGCTGCAGCATGACGGTTCCGACCTGGGGTCCGTTTCCGTGTCCGATGACGAGGAAATAACCCTGGTCCAAAAGATTATAGAGCTGCTCGCAGGTCTGTTCGACATTGGCCAGCTGCTCCTGGTAAGTTCCTTTCTGGCCGCTTCTCAGCAGGGCGTTACCCCCGAAAGCGACCATTGCGATCCTTTTCATTTTATAAGCTATCTGTTTGACTTTTTATCCGGCCGGGCCGGATATTTTACAAAGATAAAATTAAATTATTACTTTTGCGCCTTGCGACGCAACAATCCTGGCATTTTTGCATCTTTATCAGTATGAAATTGAGACTTACAGTGCTTGTCCTGGCCCTGCTCCTGCCGCTCTCCGCCGCAGCGCAGGATGAAGCCGCGCGCTATCTCCGCGAAGCGGGAGGAGACGCGCTGCTCTACCGCGGGCACAAAGCCTATTCCTACCCGATGGCCTTCAATGGCACGTACTTCTGGGAAGGACCGGCCTTCCGCCAGGGCGAAGCGCTTTACAACGGAAAGAAATATGCCGGCCTGATGCTCAATGTCGACGCCGCGCGCCAGGATCTGATCGTCAAGACACCTTCCGGTGCCGCCGACAAGGTGCTCGCCCGCGACCTGGTGGAGCGTTTCACGCTCGATGGGATCCTGTTCCTGAACCTGGAAAAGGTGTACGGACCGGACAGTCCTTCGGGTTTCTGGGAAGTCCTTCACGACGGCAAGGCCAAAGTGGTGCGTCAGGTGAGAAGGATCCTCCGTCAGGACCTCGACGGCACCCTGCGCATGCAGATGGGCTACGACATCTCGACCTATCGCAACAACATCCACAATACCTTCATCATCGAGACGGCCGTTTGCTATATCGACGAGGCGGGCCGCATCTACCCGGTGCGCCGCCGCAGCCAGCTGATGAAACTTTACAAAGACCACAAACGCGAGATCAACCGCTACATCGGCAGCCTGGAAGCAAACTCCCGGCTGGAACTGGCTGATTTCTGCAAGGCCGTGGTCGCTTATGCCGAAACGCTATGACCCGACCGTTGCGCCTGCTCCTGCTTGTGGCCATCCTGCTTTCGGCCGCTCCGCTCCGGGCCCAGAACCCCGGTGATGCGCTCGACGTGACCAAGGTGGAAGCCGGGGAGCTGATCCGTTTCCTGCAGCGCGAAGTCGAGCCGGGCATTTTCTTCCTGCCCGACACATCCGATGTAAAAACCTATACGGTCCGCGCTCCCCGCGGCGAATTCCTCGAAAAGGCTTTCGCACAGCTGAAGGAGAACGGATATACGGTGACACGCTATGACGGCCGTTGGTACGTGCTCCGGGGCAAGGACCTGGCACTCGACCTGCCCGCGGGTTATTTCCGCAAGGAAGCGCCCCGCGATACGGCCGACGACCTGCGCCGGTACCTCGACCAGCAGAACGCCGTGATGACGTTCCAGAACAAGATCTACGAGATCGGCGATCCGGAGAAACGCCGCAGTGGCGGACGGGCCACGGTGCGTGGCTATGTGCGCGACGTGGCTACCGGCGAGCCCATCACGGGCGTATCCGTTTACGACGACAGCGGCCGCAGCTATGCGACCACCGACGAATACGGTTTCTATAAGATCACCCTGCCTGTCGGCGAAAACAAGCTGGGTTTCAGCGGTTATTCGCTCGAGGATATGAAACTCGACCTGCTGGTCTATGACGACGGCGGGCTCGACGTGGTGATGAAGGAGAAAGTCTTCTCGCTGACCGGTGCTGTGATTACTTCGGAAAGCATGTCGCATCACCGGACGCCCCAGATGGGTATCGAGAAGGTGCGCGTCAACCTGATCAAGAACGTACCGGTGGTCTTCGGCGAGGCCGACGCCCTGAAGGTGGTCATGACCCTGCCGGGCGTCAAGTCGGTCGGTGAGGCCTCCGGCGGTTTCAACGTGCGCGGCGGTTCGACCGACCAGAACCTGATCCTGTTCAACGGCGGTACGATCTACAATCCGAACCACATGTTCGGCATCCTCTCGTCGTTCAATACCGACATCATCAGCGACGTGGAGCTCTACAAGAGCTCGATTCCCGCCGAATACGGCGGCCGCATCTCCTCGGTGCTGGAAGTGCGCACGCGCGAGGGCAACAGCAAGAAGGTACAGGGTTCCCTGGGTCTGGGTCTGCTCACGAGCCGCCTGCATCTGGAAGGTCCCATCGTGAAAGACCGTACGACCTTCATCCTGGGCGGCCGGACCACCTATTCGAACTGGCTGTTCAATCTCCTGCCGGAGGGAAGCAACTACGCCGGCGGCAAGGCTTCGTTCCAGGATGTGAACCTGGGTATCAGCCAGAAGATCAACGACCGCAACTCGATCCACGCCTACGGCTATTTCTCGCGCGACAAGTTCAGCTTCTCCAACGATACGACCTTCCGTTACCGCAACATCAACGGTTCGCTCAAGTGGCACAGCCTGATGGGAGAGCATCTGGCGATGACCTTCACGGTCGGCTACGACAGCTATCACTACAGCCTCGAAGACTCGTTCAGCCCCTACACGGCTTATAGGCTCTCCACGGCTGTGGACCAGCAGTTTGCGAAGCTGCATTTCAAATCGACGCTTTCCGATGCCCACACGCTGGGCTACGGCCTCTCCGCCACGCGCTACGATCTCAATCCGGGCGTGCTTGCACCCCGCGGAGACTCGTCGCTGGTAGATTCCCGTTTCCTCGACCCGGAACGGGCGCTCGAAGCCGCCGCGTTCGTGAGCGACACGTGGAAGATCACCGACGCCCTGACCGCCGACCTGGGCGTGCGCTGGTCGCAGTTCTTCCGTCCGGGCGACGGGAGCCACTACGGCGGCCCCGAGTTCCGCATTTCCGGCAAGTATTCGTTCAACGACGTGACCAGCGTCAAGGCGGGCTTCAACACGATGCGCCAGTACATCCACATGATCTCCAACAGCATCAACATCTCGCCGACCGACAGCTGGCGCCTGAGCAGCAGCCAGATCCGGCCCCAGACGGGCTGGCAGGCCGC
>JAEEGI010021841.1_pt1 | contig 12691 bp, 4 predicted proteins | sample 8958751 | NCBI WGS metagenome assembly JAEEGI01 (sample SAMN16246545, study PRJNA631951) | gut metagenome | biome: gut microbiome; feature: rumen; material: KS-attached | host: Bos | place: Iran: Karaj | collected 2018-10 | reverse complement strand
CGCTGTAGCGGGTGATCACGATGTTCACACCGTCGAACGGCTGGTCACTCTGCATACCCAGAGCGTTTACATAGGTGCGGCTTACTACCTCGCCAGTGTAAGCGATCTCATGTACGGCAGTGAAGGGACTGGGAGACGTAGCGCCAGACTCAGAACCGTTACCGGGACGGCCGGTCTCACCGGCACGTGTCCATGGGGTGTGGCCAGCAGCCATGCCCTTCACGTTGAAGTAGAAGCGTACGTAAACCTTCAGGTCCTTCTCATCGATGCTGGTAGTCATGATGGGCTGGCCATTGTTGTCGTAGCCAGAGATTACCAGCTCGTCGAGAGCGCCGAAGATGGCGTTGTGCTCGCCCCAAGCCGTGGTAGAACCAGCAGGCTGGGCCACCTTGTTCTTGTGGTAGATGTAGGTCGTCTGACCTTCCTCTACACCGGTCGATACCTCGACGCCGTTAGCGGCATCGTCGGTCATGTGGCCATTCTCGTCAAACTTGATGTAGCCACTCCAGACGCAGAGCGGGCCGTGGGTGTCGGCTTCGGTGAGCTCACCCTCCTTAGGCTCTACGTGCCAGCCGGGCTGATCGGTGTTGGCCGGGTTGGCCTCAACCACCTGGTAGGGACGCAGCTTGCCGTTCTCGCTCTCCACGAACACGCGGAACATGTAGGGCTCGAACTGGATCTTGGTCAGAGCGGTGTGCGGCAGCTTACCGATAGCCTCGATGTTGTCGAGGATATACAGGCTGGCAGCCTTGTTATCGGCAGTCGTCCAGTTCACCGAGTTGGTGTTGTTCTGCTGGCGCTCGGCAACGGGAGTCTTCTGGGTGCTCATCTTGACTTCACCGGCGCTGGTCTTCCAGATGGGACCACCATAGGTGTTGTCCAGACCGTCGTCCTCGAAGTAGCGACGGTCGATACCCCAGGTCGATACCGAGGGAGCGTAGCTCACATATTCGTCGGCCTTGCCATAGTGGCCCGTCAACGGGGTGTTGTTGTAGTAGTGGTGCTCACCGTTGGGATAAACCTCACCCACGTTGGGAGACTCGTCGTACATCTCACGGTAGGTGAAGTCCTCCTGGCGCTGCAGCTTGGACAGGTAGTTCTGGTTCAGCGTGGGAAGAGCGCCCTCAGCACCCTGCAGGTAGTAGTAGTTGAGCAGGTCATTGTCGTCGGACAGGTCATATTCCACGTCGGCGGTGATGACATCCATGGTCAGGCCGCGGTTGGTATCGCGGTCAATCTGGTCCAGGGTGTAGTAACCCATCACGTCGCAGTCGGTCTTCTGGATGTTTACCCTTACTCGACCGCTCTCCTTGGCCTCGCCACCTTCGGGCTCATACTTCAGCACGTAGCCGTAGCCATCGGGATGAGAGTTGTCATCGGGAATGTTAGCCTTCAACTGGTCAACCATCAGCAGGTGCAGACGCAGCAGACCACCCTCAGCAGGTCCAACCTCCTCGGTTACCTTCTTATAGAGGTAAATAGGTTGTTGACTTTGACTAGTATAGTAGCGGAACTGAGCGCTACTGCTATTGAAGCGTAAGTAATACCAATAAGTAGAGCCTTCATCGCATCTAAAGAAGAATCTGCCATCACTATTGCTAGTGTCAAGGTAAATAGTATGATCATAAGCAGTAGTTTGGCTTTGTATCACAGCACCACCGGAACCACCACTTACCCTACCAATATAGTAGCCACTTGCACTTTTAACAGTATAGCTGGAGCCACTACCGGTAATAGTAAAGGTGCGAGCATCGGTAGTCTCATTAGACTCAATTCTGCCATCACTGATGTTAACGCTAAATGCATTAGTGCCAGAAGCACCGAAGTTAGTCAGAGAACCATTCATGGCTTGACTTGCGGCTTCGTTGACAATGAGATACTCATCTCCACTAGTGAAATCAGCGGCCGAGGTCACCTTCTGATAATAGGTAATCGTCTCGCGGTCAGCGCGCTTGGGAGCTGCGAAAGGTGAGATGGGATCACTGCTGTTAGGCCAAGTATAGCTCTTCCAGGCAGAGCCCAAGACATCCTGAGACTCGTCGTTGACAGCAATGGTGGTCACGTGCGAACCATCGTTGCAGGCTACAATCTCAACCGTCAGGTTGGGATACTGGTTCAGCAGGTTGGGGATGGCGATATAACCGCCGCCCTCAACGAAGCCAACCGTCTCACCAGTGGTGGACTGTACATAGGGGATGACCTTGGAACCCGGCGACATGATCCAGCTGCTGGGCAGGTTGGCGTTGTCGGTCGTCAGGTTGGCGCTGCTGGCATTCCAGCTGGTAAGCGTGGTGTTGCCGTTCTTCACCGTGATGGACTTGATGTTCACGAAGTAGCTGCTGGGCCAGATGACGATGTCACCATTGCCCTTGACGCGTACCCAACCCTCATCGGGGATACCCATCACGCTGCGCTGGTAAGCGTTAGCGATAGCAACGGAGTTGCCCTCCATGACGTTGTATTGCTCAATCTGCTGCCCCGGCTCATAGGTCACCTTGTAGTGTACCTTCTCGGCCGAGGGCTGGTCGAAGGTGATGTTGGCAATCTTCTCCATAGCTCCGCTGGCCACACCGTTGTTGTACTCATAGCGGTACAGGTTGAAGCTGTTCATCGGCGTCAGCGGGGTGCTGGGGTCGTCTTCGTTATAACCCGAGATCTTGGAAATCGTCAGACCATTGTAGATGTCCTCGTTGACCATGGCCAGGAAGTTGCGGTACCAGTTGTCACGCGAGTTCTCGCTGATGATGAAGTCACTCTCGTGGTGGTCGAGTACCAGGCCGACAAAGTCGTTCCAGCCGGGGATCACCACGTTGTCACGGTTACTCCAAGCCACGAAGGCGGGATGGTCATTGTCGTTGGGCGTACCCATGACGATGTACTCGATGACGTAGCTGTGCTCGTGCTGCGGTACCAGGTAGGAAACGGTCGTCAAGCCGGTCTTGCCATCGGTGATACCTTCGGCAACGACATACTTCCTCTCACCGGTTACGGGATCCCAATAATAAACGGTGTAGATCTGCGGTACCGGGTGACCGGTCATCTCATCGAGCGACGATACCCACGTGAGCGTCACGAGGAAGTTCTCGTTGTCGGGAGCTTGGCTGGTGCCAACCTGAGTGGCGGTAGCATCAAGGGTAATCTTGTAGATACCCACCTTGGGAGCATATTTCTTGTTGTAAACAGCATAGTAGGCCGACCAGGCACTATACCAGGTTCTATCATGGCCGTAGTAACCACTTTGATAATCATCATAGATGCCTGAGAAGTAAGCGCCATGTTCGCCAGTGTATTGGCCGCCAGAGGTGGCTGCGCTCTCATAGGGCACATTGTCACGACCGTCAACGTTGTAGGTGCTGCTATTATAAGTATAAGTGGTGTCCCAGAACAGCAGGCGGTAGTCGGGAACAAAGAAGTTCAGGCCCGAGAAAGCATAGTGCTCGGTACCGTTCTTACCCGACAGCGAGAATTCGTGCTCAGCCTGCATTACCGAGCCGCAGTCGTGCTGTACGTCATAGACGTTACCCTCCTTCAGCTTATCGAAGAAGTCGGTCGTCTGGCTCTCATCACTGACTTTAACACTGGTGGGGCTGAACTGCTCGAACATCTCCTCGAAGGGGACATCCTCACCGAACCAGTCTTGGTAATTAACGGTAGTATAATACGTATTATTAACCCTGAATTGACCGAAAGTAATGTTGCCGCCTTGGTCAATGAAGGCCTGGATGCGCGGTGCTTTCTTGCGCGCCTGGCCCTTGCCCAGGAAGAAGAAGCGGTTGTAGTTACCGTCGCAGTTAAAGACGGTACCACTGGTATGGTCCTCCTTTTTACCGATACGCAGACCGTCGGTCAGCAGTTTCACGTACTCAACGTTGTTCTGGAAGTAAGTGATCAGCTGTGACTTCTGCTCGAAGTGGGTAGAGTTGGCAGGCCAAAGCTCGGTCTCCAGCGTCATGTCTTCCCTGTTCTTCAGAGCCACAACCAGCACGGTATAACCATCCTCGTAGGGAGGAACAACGGTACCCTGTACGAAGGCGTCCTCATCGGGCTGCTCGGCAACTACGATGTTGTCCCAGGTGTAGTCAGCAAAATCCCCGGTGAGGGCCTTTTCCTCACCATTGACTGTTAACGTCTGGTTTGCGTCACCCTCATCGCCTGACTCATAGTCATGATTAGCGTTAATGACAACGCGTACCTGCGTTTGACCATTCAACAGGCTATAAGGGATAGTGATCGTACCGGGAGTAGTTGTGCCGCTGGCTAAGTAGCCGACATAGATTATATCGCTCTCAGTGCCCGCGTTGAGGATACCCATATAGTAATCACTGCTCCAACCAGGCAATGTGAAACGATAACGGGTGCCGTCACTTGCAGTATAAGATGTGTACTCTCCGTTATCGATAGCTGTTTGTGCATCCCAGCTGGTCAGCACGTTACCATTCATGTCATAGACCGTGATGGACTTGAACGATGCATAATAACTGCTTGCCGTGATGGTGATGTCATGAGTGGTCATTGCTGCGCCACCGCTACCAGCGGTGATGTCCCAGCCACCATTGATGGCACCGTAGTACACCTCGTCTTCACGCTGATAGGAGGGTTTGTAGGCGCTGTAGGTGGGGCCGGGGAAGTTGGGGTTACCATAGACGAAGCGCAGCAACTCATAAATCTGATAGGGATTGCTCGCGGGCTCAGTAGGATCCACATTGGTGTGGGTCTCGCCGGTGGCGCCATCGGTCCACGAGTACTTGAACTGCTGATAATAGAGTTTGTCCTTCACAACATCGGATTCGCCGGCTACGCGCTTGGGCGCATTCATGCGGGGGCTCTCGACGGCGCTGTTGTCAGCACCGGGGAGCATGGGCGTTACTTGAGCCGACGCCATTTTCTTGGTGGCGTTAGCGAGGTTGATACCACCAGTGGTGACGCTCGCAAGGCCCAATCGCTCGGCATAGCCGCCCTGAGGCAGGGCTTGTGCCGAAACGCTACTGGTCCAGCCCACTGCTAGCAGCAGGCCGAACATTAAGAATGTTAACTTTTTCATATTATCCACAATTTAAAAAATATAGATTTAGTATAGTTAATTTACCACAGTTCCATCAGTACAGTATATCGAGTGCAGGCGATAAGGTTTGTTACATTCTCGTAGTGGAGAAAAGATCACCATCATCCGCCAGGGCTATACATTGCTGCTGGGTTGAATCGCAATATGTTATACTTTAAAAATCCTAAAAAGTTTAATCATCTGCATCAATGTTAGTCCTTTTTTCCTTTCAATACCACATAATGTGTTGCAAAATTAGTGCATTTCAACGAGATGACCAAACGAATCTGTTAAATTTTTTCTCAATTCCCACATTTACTGCATTTTTTAAACGGCTGGCGCCGTGGAGAGAACGGCTGGCGCCGTACAGAAAACGGCTGTCGCCGTGCATAAAGGAGAAAGGATAATGTTTAATGAAACATCTGTCACCGTTTTCCAACGGCGTCAGATGTGGAGAAAGGTTAATGGATAATGTTTAATGAGGCATCCGCACTTTAAACGGCTGTCGCCGTGGAGAATGCAGAAAGGAGAATGTTTAATGAGGCATCCGCGCGGATGCCCTCTTTAAACATTAAACTTTCTCCATTCTCCACATTAGATGCCGACGGCATCTAATGTTTAAAAAGTTCAATGGCGGTGTCGAGGATGGCGTCGTGGGAGCGGTCCTGCTCGTCCATATCGACGCGCACGTCAGGGGCCACGCCAAACTCGGTGAGTTGGCCCTGTGGGTCCAGGATGGGGCACGACGAGAAGCGCACGCGCCAGCCGTTGGGCAGCTCGCTGGTGAAGGGCAGACCGCTGCCGCCGCCGGTGGTGTCGCCCACGATGATGACGTTGTCGAGCGACTTCATGATGGACACGAAGTTGTTGGTGGCGCTGAAGGAGCCGCGGTTGGCAAGCACGATGACGGGTTTGAGGTAGTGGATGTGGTTTTTGGTGGGTTCGAAGTAGTAGGGGTAGGGCTCACTCAGGTCGTTGTGTCCCGTGCCCGTCTTGTGGCAGATGTAGCCGGCCAGCGTACGCTCGCCGATGAACCGCGAGACGAGTTTCTCGACGTTGGTGAGGTAGCCGCCGCCGTTGCTGCGCACATCGATGATGAGGCCGTCGGCAGTGGATAAGTAGCTGAGTATCAGGTCGAGGTTCCCTTCGCCGATGTCCGACGAGAAGGAGCCGTAGTACATGTAGCCGTAGTTGTCGGGCAGGATCTGGTACTTGATGCCCGAGGCCCGCTTGTAGTCGAAGTTGAGGTAGTGCTGGTCGATAATGCGCTCGTCGTAGTTGACAGGCCATTGCTCCCAAATCCAGTAGCGCGACACGTCATGGCTGGCGATGAGGTTGGTGTGGCCGTCGCGCAGTTCCTTGAGCATGTCACCGCAGACGTCAAACAATTCCCTGTCAGTCATCTTGTTGGACACGAGACGGCGGTAGCGGTCATGCACCTCGTTCCAGTCCACCTGCTTGTAGTCAAAGAAGCTGTAGTGCTGGACCATGATGGTCCACAAGGCCTCAAAATTACCCACCTGGTCACTCTCAAACTCATCCTTCTCGGCACACCCTCCCAACAACACAGAAACTACACAGATAAAAAGAAGACAATAAGTACAATAAATACTATGGCTTACGCACTCTTTTTTCAATGCGAATTTCACCAATTTATTCAATTTCCCGAATTGTAATAATAAACAATTCGTGAAATTAGCGTAATTCGCATTAGCTCCGCAGGATATGAATCTGGATAGCATTGTCTTTATTGTATATATTGTTTTCTTTTTAGAGGCCTATGCCGAGGACGAGGGAGTGGGTGACGTCGTGGACCTTGAGGTGATTGACCGACCAGTGCTCGAGGCGTGTACGGTAGCCGATGCGCAAGGTCGTCTTGCCCATCCGCAGGTCGGCGCCCAGGTAGTGCGTCATGTCCAGGCGGTTGCCCCACCAGCCCAAGTGGGCCAGATTCTTGTGGTTGCCCAGGTAGATCTCGTAGTAGCTCTCGTCGTACTCAGGGGCGAAGAACACGCCCACGACGGGCAACTGCACCTGGTAGCGCACGGTGACGGGTTTGCGGCCCAGCCTGGTGTGCCAAGCCGCCATGCCGGCAGCGCCCACGTTCCAGTGGGCCCGCACGGTGACGGGGTTGTTGCTGTTGACGGCGTCATAGACGATGCCCGCGCGCAGCTGCGTCATCGGGCCCGCCGTGAATTCCAGCCGATGGTTGAGCACGCCGTTCCAGCGCCGCTGCATGTCAAACGAGAGGTCGCCCATGAGCTTGTACAGGTGGTTGTTGCGGGCCTTGTTCTCGACATAGTTGTAGTCGGCACCCACCTGCAGCTGCCACAGCCAGGTGTCGGGCCGTGAGTGCAGTGGCCGCATCGCCTGATAGGCCAGCCCCAGGTCGAGGCCGTGGTAGGTGATGGGCGTCAGGTAGCTGTCGTGGATGGAGGCGTAGCCGGCATCGACGGTAAACATCGACACGCTCTCCTGAGCCCCCAACGACAAGCTACAGCACAGACAACATAGAACAGGGAAACAATAAGAAATACTATGGCATCTGCGCCCGGTTTTCGATGCGAATTTCACGAATTTGACCATTTCAGCGAATTTTGAAAACCAAGAATTCGTGAAATTAGCGAAAATCGCATGGGTCCCGCAGGGTATGAATCTGGATAGCATTGTCATTACTGTTTTATTGTCTTCCCGTTATCGTAGTCTTTTAGTCGTCGAAGGGGATGCGCTGCTGGCCGGTGAAACTGTCGAGGACCTCGTCCTGGCTGATGCCGTCGCTCATATGGGTGGACGGCGTGTTGTCATCATCGTCGTCGGTGGCGGCTACCGTGGGGGCGGTTTCCTCGGCGGGTGCCGGCTCGCGCGGCTCGACCTCGGTGATCGAGGCTACCTCCCAGTTGGTCACGCGTTTGCCCTTGGCCTTGAAGGTCTTGACGCCGATAAACTCTTCGGCATCGATGATGAACGGCTCACGGAACTCGTCGGCACCACCCATCTTCACCTCAAAGCGCGGGCACGGCTCGTCGCTCAGCAGCAGCAACCGCGAGTCGGGGTTGCCGCCGATGAAGCTCTGCTTCTTGGTGTTGTCCTCGAGGGTGAAGCGCTTGACGTAGGGGTGGCCCTGGTCGGCATCGTCGAGCACAGCGGTCCACACCTTGGATTTGTCATATTTCTCGATGCGCAGGATGCCCTCGTCGTAGTGGTTGGTGGCCTCGGCACTGGTGGTGAAGAAGTCGCCGCTGCCCATGACGACCAGGATGCGGTCGTCGCCGCCGAACAGGCCCAACGAGCGGCCGTGGCCCTCGTAGTTGATGCGCAGGATGTCGGGGTCGAACCACACCTCGCGGTCGCCCAGCGTGGACTGGCCGGCCTCCTTGAGGGTGATGCGTGCTACCTCGTTCTTGGTCACGATGTTACCGCGAGCCTGCTTGCCCTTGATGGCGAGTTCGGCCAGGTTGACGTCAAACTGCAGGATTTTGAGCCTGAACTTGGGCTTGAGAGTGATGCGCAGCACCTCGGCCTCGCCGTTGGGGTTGGCGGTGAACCAGGTAATGCGGCTGCCGGGCTTGCCCTGTGTGATGTCATACTCCTTGTCGCGCGTGATGCCCGTGACGGCAAAGCGCTTCATGAACGTGGTGCCGCCGCGTCCGTCGAGGTAGAGCACGTTGTAGATGGTGCGGTCGTCACCCTTCTTGAACACGTTGAGGTACAGGATGTTCTTGCCGACGTAGATTTTCTCGGCCACCTTGATGACCTTGAACTTGCCATCCTTGTAGAAGATGATGATGTCGTCGATATCCGAGCAGTTGCACACAAACTCGTCCTTCTTCAGGCCCGTGCCGATGAAGCCGTCGGCGCGGTTGATGTAGAGCTTCTGGTTGGCCTCGGCGACCTTGCTGGCGACGATGGTGTCAAACTCGCGGATGATGGTGCGGCGCGGGTACTTGGAACCGTACTTGGTCTTCAACCCCTCGAACCACGCGATGGTGTAGTCGGTCAAGTGGGCCAGCTTGTCGTCGATGTCCTCGATGCGCTCCTTCAGGCGCGCGATGTTCTCCTCGGCCTTGTCGCTGTTGTACTTGAGGATGCGCTTCATCGGAATCTCGAGCAGGCGCAACAGGTCGTCCTCGGTCACCTCGCGGTAGAACTGCGGCTTGAAGGGCGTCAGGCGCTTGTCGATGTGCTTGAGGGCACGGGCCTGGTCCTTGGCGTTCTCAAATTCCTTGTCCTTGTAGATGCGCTCCTCGATGAAGATCTTCTCGAGCGAGACGTTGTGCAGCGACTCCATGGTCTCGCCGCGCTGGATCTGCAGCTCCTGGCGCAGGATTTCGCGCGTGCGGTCCACGCTGTAGCGCAGCACGTCGCTCACGGTGAGGAACTGCGGTTTCTGGTCCTTGATGACGCAGCAGTTGGGCCAGATGGAGATCTCACAGTCGGTGAAGGCGTACAGCGCGTCGATGGCGATGTCGCTGCTCGTGCCTGCCTGCAGCGAGACGATGATCTCGGCCGTGGCGCTGGTGTTGTCCTCGACCTTGCGTATCTTGATCTTGCCGCGCTCGCCGGCCTTGAGAATCGACTCGATGACGGTGCCGGTGGTCTTGCCGTAGGGGACGTCCTTGATGAGCAGCGTCTTGTTGTCGAGCTTTTCGATTTTTGCCCTGACGCGCACACTGCCGCCGCGCTCGCCGTCGTTGTAGTGGCTCACGTCGATGTAGCCACCCGTCTGGAAGTCGGGGTAGAGGTGGAACTCCTCGCCGCGCAGGTAGCTCACCGCCGCATCGATGACTTCGTTGAAGTTGTGCGGCAGGATTTTGCACGACAGACCGACGGCAATGCCCTCGGCGCCCTGTGTAAGCAGCAACGGGAACTTGGCGGGCAACGTCAGCGGCTCGCGCTTGCGGCCGTCATAGGAGAGGCCCCAGTCGGTGACCTTGGCGTTGTACACCGCATCGAGGGCAAACTCGCTGAGCCTGGCCTCGATGTAACGTCCGGCAGCCGCACCGTCGCCGGTGAGGATGTTACCCCAGTTACCCTGGGTGTCGATGAGCAGCTCTTTCTGTCCCAGCTGCACCAGCGCGCTGTAGATCGAGGCGTCGCCGTGGGGGTGGTACTGCATCGTCAGACCCACGATGTTGGCCACCTTGTTGAAGTGGCCGTCATCGGCCTCCTTCATGGCGTGCATGATGCGTCGCTGCACGGGTTTGAAACCGTCCTCGATGTGCGGCACGGCACGCTCCAGAATCACGTAGGAGGCATAGTCGAGAAACCAGTTCTCGTACATGCCGCTCAGCTGCAGTTTCTTATCTTTGGGCACCTGGTAGGAGGAGTGCGCTTGAGGCTCGCCATTGTCGGGGCCGCCGGCGTTGTCGCCGTTATCGGGTTCCGTCGGGTTGTCCTCGGTGGGCTCCATGCCTTCCAGTTCGTCGTCGTCTTTCTTCATATAATGATGATTGTGAAATGTTTTAACCTGCAAAGATAATGCTTTTTTTTGAAAAACAGCCCGATTCCCCCGAGAAACCTCGCCAGAGCCAGTTTGACTCTTGTCGGTGACTCTTGTCGGTGACTCTTGTCGGGCACTGCCAGACTAAGTCCGCCCCCGCCTGTGAGATAAAAAGGAGCAGGGCTCCAACCCTGCTCCTTTTTATAATAATGTGTACTGTGCTGCTCCTTTAGGCCTCGAGGTCGATGTTGAACTGCTCGTGCCAGGGCAGACCTTGCTTGTTGAGCACGGCCAGGAAAGGATCGGGGTCAAACTCCTCGACGTTGTGTACACCGGGCTTCTTCCACAGCCCCTTGAGGAACATCATGGCGCCGGTCATGGCGGGCACACCAGTGGTGTAGCTCACGGCCTGCATGCCGGTCTCCTCATAGGCCTTGTGGTGGTCGCAGTTGTTGTAGATGTAATAGGTGAGCGGCTTGCCTTCCTTGTCCAGACCGCCGATGCGGCAGCCGATGCTCGTCTCGCCGGTGTAGTTCTCGCCCAGGTCTTGGGGATTGGGCAGCACGGCCTTGAGGAACTGCAGGGGCACGATTTCCATGCCCTGGTAGTTGATGGGCTCGATGCTGGCCATGCCGATGTCCTGGATCACGCGCAGGTGAGTCAGGTACTCCTCGCCGAAGGTCATCCAGAACCTTGCACGCCACAGGGTGGGGAAGTTGATGACCAGCGACTCCAGCTCCTCGTGGTACATGAGGTAGCTCTCGCGCGGACCGATCATGGGGTAGGTGAGGGGTTTGTGGATTTCCAGCGGGCCGGTCTCGATCCACTTGCCGTTCTCCCAGTAGCGGCCCCTCTGGGTAATCTCGCGGATGTTGATCTCAGGGTTGAAGTTGGTAGCGAAGGCCTTGCCATGGTTGCCGGCGTTGCAGTCCACGATGTCGAGGGTGTGCATCTCGCTGAAGTGGTGCTTGGCGGCATAGGCGGTGTAAACGCCGCTCACGCCCGGGTCAAAGCCGCAGCCCAGGATGGCCGTCAGCCCGGCGCGCTCAAAGCGCTCGCGGTAGGCCCACTGCCAGCTGTACTCGAAGTGTGCCTCGTCGCGCGGCTCGTAGTTGGCGGTGTCCAGGTAGTTCACGCCGCAGCGCAGGCAGGCCTCCATGATGGTCAGGTCCTGATAGGGCAGGGCCAGGTTGATGACCATGTCGGGCTTGTGGCGCTCGAGCAGGGCCACGAGCTGGTCCACGTCATCGGCATCTACCTGGTCGGTGGTGATGTTGTCCTTGCCGATGGCCTTGGCCACGGCGTCACACTTGGCTCGATTGCGCGAGGCAATCACGATCTCGTTAAACACGTCAGGGTTCTGCGCGCACTTGTGGGCGCACACGGTGCCGACGCCACCGCATCCGATGATAATGACTTTGCTCATATGGCTATAAAATATATTTCAATTTGTGGGCAAAGTTAATGTTTTTTCTTCATCAAAGCAAATAGGGCCCCAAAAATTGCGGTGAGGAGCATGCAAACTCGCGATTAGTCGATAAAAAAAGTGGAATAATCTAATTTTTTTGTCACGTATCGTGGTTTTCAAGTAACTTTGCCGCCAAATTTAAGATAATGACAACCACACGATAACTGGATAACATGAAGAAGATACTATCGTTATTGCTTGCTCTGGCCTGCATGATTCCCGTGGCATCGCACGCCACGGTCATCAATGGTGTGCTGGTGGACTCTCAGGACACGACCGAGCTGATCGAGGCTACCGTCAGGCTCCTGATGGCCAACAAGGATAGCACCATGGTCAAGGGCACCACGACCGACATGAACGGCGTGTTCAACATCAAGGGCGTGAAGGCCGGCAAGTACCTGCTGCGCTTCACCTACCTGGGCTACAACGACGTCATCAAGCACGTCACCGTGGGTGAGGACGGCCGCGACGTGAACATCGGCGTGGTCAAGATGGACCCCAACACCATCATGCTCCAGGAGGCCGTGGTCATGGGCGTGAAGAGCGCCATTACCGTCAAGGAGGATACCATCGAGTTCAATGCCGACACCTATAAGACACAGGCCAATGCCGTGGTCGAGGACCTGCTCAAGCGCCTGCCTGGCGTGGAAGTGGGCAGTGACGGCAAGATTACGGCCAACGGCAAGGAGGTGAAGAAAATCCTTATCGACGGCAAGGAATTCTTCAACGACGACCCCACCGT
>JAEEGI010021839.1_pt1 | contig 12692 bp, 6 predicted proteins | sample 8958751 | NCBI WGS metagenome assembly JAEEGI01 (sample SAMN16246545, study PRJNA631951) | gut metagenome | biome: gut microbiome; feature: rumen; material: KS-attached | host: Bos | place: Iran: Karaj | collected 2018-10 | reverse complement strand
TTTAGAGTTCGCCATTGGCGGTACGGCAGGTACAGGCTGGAACATCGGCGACTTATTCCAAGGAATGGCGGAGTTCAACGAATCCAAACCCGCTTACAGAGACTTGACTCCATTTGCGCACTGGTACTTGTACGGTTGGGCAAGCGCATGCCTTATGTTTGACTTGGCGGCTCTTTGGGAAGGCGACTGGCACCATGTCGTCGCCACCGCCACTTTCAAAGCGGGATACCAAAACATAACAGGAACCGATAAAGAGGTCTGGCTTTGGCAGGCATCCAAAGGTCTTGCGAGCGGCTGGGTCTTTGAGCAGGAATATCTTTTAGGATACCAAATGCCACTGAAGCTCTCGCTGATTGGCGTGGGCGCTACGCTTTGGGGCAATTTCCAATCCAGTGATTTCGGCGACTATTCGTCAAACTACAAAGGCGACTTTATGACCATCGACATCTGGCCTACAGCAGAAATCACGTTCAGCAAGACAGACAAGTTTTATGTACTTTTAGATTTTCGCTCACGCCGAAGCTTTCATGAAAAATACAAAGACGACGAATACGAGCCCTTCATGACCTATAGCGGTAGAGAATGGATTTTCTACACCATTGGATTCCAATGGAAGCATTTGTTCTAGTCAACCCTGATAACCATCATCGTAAGGTCATCAAAAGGCTCTGTTCCTTCAGAAAAGACCTTCACGTCATCCGAGATTTCCCTCAAGAATTTTTCACCGCCGCGAATTTCGATGGAATTTAATTTTTCTAAAAGTCGTTCTTCACCGTAAAGTTCAGCGGAAACATTGTGAGCCTCGGTGAGTCCATCCGTATAAAGGAACAAACAATCACCGCTTTCAAACTGGATGTCAGCTTCCTTATATTGCGTAGAGTCAAACCCGGCAAGGAACACCCCATGGCGTTGCCGCAGGAACTCGAACGAGCCGTCTTTTTTGGCAAAGCATACGGCATTATGCCCCGCATTGGTACATTTCATAATCCTGGTGTTAGTATCGAGAATACCAATCCAGGCTGTCGCAAACATTTCTTCAGCATTGTTTTCGCACAAAAGGCGATTCACGTCATTAAAAATCTCTGCCGTGGAAAGCTTCATGGACGCGTGGTCTCGAATCATCGTTTTCACAACCATCATAAAAAGAGCTGCAGGAACGCCCTTGCCCGAGACATCAGCAATCACAAAGCAAATATGCGAATCATCTATTTCAAAGAAATCGTAAAAGTCGCCGCCCACTTCTTTTGCCGTGGTCATTGATGCAAAAACATTGAGTTCGGGATGCTTCGAGAACGCATGCACCACCGTAGGGAGCGCACCCGACTGGATATTTGCGGCCAACTGTAAATCGGACTCCACCGCAGCCATTTTTTCACGGCTTTTTACAAACCTATCCGTATTCACGTATGTCATAAAGAACACAAAACCAATAGCCCAGGAGAGACTCGGCACTACATAATTTTCATCAATTTCAAGGATATAATCCTGCAATAATTGTACCCCCACACCTATTACAGCAAATATCAGCAAATTCCTTGCATAAGCAACCTTTTCTTTTTTCTTTTCACGATGCATTATTACGTAATAGATTGCAAGAAAAATCGAAGAACCCATATAAAGAAAACATACAGGAGCAAGAAAATATTCAAACAAGTCCATGTACTGAATACTACAACTTTGATCAAGAGAATATATTAAAGCAGTCCATGGAGTCGAAAGACACAAAAACACGGTAAGAATAGTAGGGGCTACAAAAAGTAGGGCATACATTTTTTTTGAACTTAAAGTCAATTCAAAACGTTCTAGGCTGAACCACGCAAACATCGATGTAGCAAAAACGAAACTGATCGCAAAAACATAGCCACAGGCATAATTCAACAGCCTAAGTTCAACATTCCCATCGACAAAATGCCAAATTCCATCAAAAACCGCAAGTACAATAGACGATATAAGGACAACAGATAGCTTATCCTTCAAGCTTATTTTATACAATACAATATTGTTATACAGCATAAAAACAAGCAACAGCACTGAAAAGAGCGATATTTCGATAAAAAGGGTCTCGGTTACATTATCTGCAATCATATTTACCCCTCGTATTTAATTTTGAACGTATTACGATTATAGCTCATGGTTGTCAAGTATTTTTTGTTGTCCTTCAATTTTTCCATATAGCCCGAAACCATAAATTCAACAATCGATCCAGCTACGACATCTTCATTGGACAAATCAAACAGAACACCATCATCCTTAGTAATAATCTGCACACCCGTTTCTCGAATAATGACAGTACATTCCGCATAAACGGCTTTATCCACGCCATTTTTTTCATAAATGAGCATATAAAGGTCTTCTATCAGCAACTTCACTTTCGAAATGGTCTTCTTTCCAATGTTATTTTCTACAAGGAATTTTTCTACTTGATGTTGAGTTCCAACAATCGACTCTGGATTTAGTTTAAACTCATAAAATTTATGTTTAAAACCCTTTAACTTTTCCGAAAGCAATAAAGGGTAATTATCTTTTCCATACCGGAAGCGGATGAACAAGACCGTAATCACGTAGGTCAATGCAGGGCCAATAGCAACTCCGGCAAACATTCCATATATACCAAAGAAATACCCCAAAACTACACAGACAGGGGTCACCACAAGTACATCACGGAGAGCACTCATCACAAAACCAAGCTTAATCTTGTCAATGAGCAAATAGTAAGAACTCAGCAGATACAGCAAACTCAAGAACACAAGTCCAAACACTTCGATTCGAACACCAAGAACCGCATAAGAATAAACCGCCGGATCAGAAATATCATAAAGTTCAACAATAAAAGGAGCAACAAGAATCATCAACAACGTCAAAGCCAGGCCTTCAACAACAGCGGTTTTCAAAGAAAGGTTATAACATTTTTTGACAGCATCATAAGATTCTTCGCCTAGATAGATATTCATTAACGGAGTAAACGCCTCCCCTACGCCATCAAACACAATTTGAATCTCTTTAACAAAAAGGATAACGGCTCCAAGTACAAGCATTTCGGGACCATAGGCGAAGATGATAAAACGGTTCATTGCAGCGGTGAAACAAGCCAAAAAGAGATATGTACCCGCATCAATTGCACTATACTTCACGACATCGACAAGCCATTTGAACGAAAAGAAAAAGCCAAGTTTCAAGGAATTGCCTTTACGGAGGAAATGGGCAAATGTAACGAGTACCGCAGCAGCAGTGCCAAAAAACGAGCCAAACCCAATCCCCTCAACACCTACAAATTTTGCAAGAACAATCGAGCAGACGATGTTTCCGACAATCTGAACAATCCCTGAAACCATCGACAAAGTTTCATCGCCGTCGGCAAGGACCATTTCGTCCATTAACGTCATAATAGGCAACAACAAGATTGTGTACTTATACCAAAAGAAATAATCCTTTGCCGCATTGAAAACGCTTGTAGAAGGCTCATAGAAACGAAGATAGGCATCCCCAAACAGCATAAAAACGGTATACAGGATTAATCCCATCACCACAGCCATAAAGAGTCCAAACGCAAAACAACGATCCGCCTTTTCCTTATTAAACGCCCCCATGGCCCGATTATAGAGGATTGGAATCCCCAAAGCAACCACACAAGCACCAAAGCCAGCCAAAGAATAGGCGGGGACAACAAGGCAAATGGCCATAACGGCATCTTCGCCAAGCATCACACCCGCAATCACCGAATCCGAAAGAGCAAGTACCGAAATAACGAGAATGCTAATCGAACTCGATAGTAAGAGGGAAAAGAATTTTCTTGAAAGGAATGTCTTGAACATAGAAGTCGCTACAAAATTCCGAACGCAACATCCAATCCGGTTGCTTCGAGAACTTCCTTAAAATTGGGGCCCACATTTTCAAGTCGCATATCGCCCTGGTTCTTTTTTAACGTCTTAAACGAAGAGAGCAGCACGCGGATCCCTGCCGACGAAACAAAATCACATTCCTTAAAGTCAAAAATAAGGGATTTTATCTTTTCAAGATGCGGAGCGAGGAATGTCGAAAGCTGTGGAGCCGTCATTGCATTCAGCTCCCCCGAAAGTTCCACCGTCAATTCTTCACCATTCAAATTAGACTTAATTTCCATATAGACTCCTTGCTTTCTTAAAAGTTATATTTTTTGCCATTGCTTTTTCAGTTCCCCAATCGTAAGCCCGGCGTTTTCGTCTACTTTTAAAATCATCTGGCAGCAAAAGACAAATACTTTCGAAAAAGTCGCGATACTTTCGCTCTTGTATTTTCCGCCGTCGTAGTCAAAAGAAACTTCGGTTTTTCCATCATCTACCTTAACCTCGATGTCCATGATGCTTTCTGCAGCCCTATCCGAATTTTCAATCCATTTGGCGGAAGTGACAAAGCCGTGGGTGTTCGGAACGTACATTTCACCCTGAAAAATAAAGCAGATTTTATTTTCATCTGGCAGAACCCTCTTTTGGGACATGTCATTTGCACTGGAAAGGGATTGTAAAATTTTATTTTTGCAAGTTATAAGAGCGTCAAGAACGGGGGTACTTTGAGGAAGTTCCAGCGCAATAAAATATTCCTTCAAGAAATAACCAATGGTATCTGCATATTTTGCAGAATCTCTACCATTCCAAATCCAGTCAAAAGCAACTTGTTCACAGTCATTGTAAAGGGCAAGGGAAAGAGCCGTGGCAAAGAGATAAAAATCGTTCTGGCTGATTGCGCGTGCAAAACAGAAACCACGTATTTTTTCTGTGCAAGGAATTGTAATTATTTGACAAGCGGCCTTATCTTCTTTTTCAAAATCATGCTTTGGCGCACAATAACAGATTTTGCCATTTGATAAAGTGAGTGTGGAATTTTGGTTTGCAGTCAATGAAAGCAGGGATGTATCTTTTTCGGCTGCGAAGATTTCTTTTATAAACTCATTGTAGCAGTCTTTTGTAAGAACTTCGCCTCGATAAGCCTTTTCTATATCGGAAGCGAAAATATGCAGGGAAAGTCCGTCTGCAATAGCGTGATGAACTTCTAAAAGAAGAACAAGCCGTTTTTCTGTTCTGATGATGCGGCATCTGAAAAGTGGGCTTCCATCAAGAGGGAAGATTTCTCCAAAGTTTTCGACGATAGCGTCAAGTTCTTTTTCTGACATAGCCTCTACGCTTATTGCATCGTCAATATTCTGTTTTTGATACTGCACATAGCCTTGTTCCCTGTCCTTTTCAATCACGGTGCGTAAGGCCGGGTGCGCCTCAATCACTTTTTTCAGAGCTTGATAGAGTTTTTTTTCGTCAAGATCCGAACGTAAAGTCAAATACAAGGGAACATTGTCTACGATGGTGTCTGGGAGACAAGCTTCATAATCAAGCACCTCCTTTTGAGAAAGGATAAGGGGGAGTTTTTCTTCTGGAGTCTCTTTTGCTGTGGCTGGGGAACTTAAAGATATCTTCTTGTCTAGCGCTTCGGCAAGAGCACGGACAGTACGTTTTTCATAAATAAGCGGCACGGTCAACTTTAACTCCTCACAAGCAAGCATAAGCTCCATGGCACTTACGCTGTCGCCTCCCATTAAAAAGAAGTCATCGTCAATGCCGATTTTTTCAATTTCCTCAAAGTCCTCAAGGGCTTCCTTGAATGCATCGCAGAGTATTTTTTCACATTCTGTCCGAGGTGCAACATATGTATTTTGAGAAACAAAATTCGGGATGAGTAGATTTTTCCTGTCGATTTTTCCGTTTGTATTCAGGGGAATCTTTTTCATCTGCACAAAAAATGAGGGGATCATATAGGCGGGGAGCAAGGGCTTTAGCGAGGCGCGGATGGTTTCCACAGGAATAGAGTATTCTTTCTGATAATAGGCGCAGAGATAATATTTTCCCTTTTTTTCAAAGGCTTTTACAGCAACCATTTTTGTTTCCAGAACTTTTTTCAGTACTGTCTCTACTTCGGCTGGTTCCACCCGGTTTCCGTTAATCTTTACCATATCGTCTGCCCGACCCAGCACATACAGAAGTCCGTCTTCTCCGCGGCGGGCAACATCCCTCGTGCAGAAGAACTTTTTCCCGCCAATCGAGACAAAAGCCTTCTCTGTCTCTTCCTTTTGGTTCAGGTAGCCGCGGAAATAAGGCAGATACAGACAGATTTCCCCTTCTTTTTCCGAAACTTTACCGTCATCGAGCAAAAGCATATCCGTGTATGTACAGCCTTTCCCAATGGGTGTGTTGGGATAAGATTTGTCGAGTTTAAAAAGACAGGCCGTAGACATAAGTTCCGTATTGCAATAAAGATTCAATATGTCAAAGGACTTTGAGAAAACATTGCTTACCCGCTCGGAAGAAAGGGCAATTGCTTTAAGCGAGAGATTTGGTGCTTCTGAAAATGTATTTACGAGAGATGCTGTTAAAAACATGATTTCAATTCTGTTTTTGACCAGATACTGCATGTAAAGCGCAGGATTTTTCAGCAGGGGTTCTGAAACAAGGCAGACTGTTCCTTGAAAATACAGCACACTAAATGAGATAATATTGAAGGCGGAAAAAGTTACCGGTGCCACATTTGCAAATCGTATACCATCATCGTCTTTATGGTACGGTGTGAGTACAGGCAATGCAGTTCCTGTAGTGATAAATCTATAGGCACCATATTCTTCTACAACCCCTTTTGGCTTTCCGGTGCTTCCAGATGTATAGATGATGAAGGCAAGGTCATGCTCGTCAGAATCCGCCCAAGCTTCAGTGCTGAGAGGCTCGGCTTCCATAGCTTTTTCCAATGTGTCCGCATCAAAAACAAGTTTTGCACCAGAATCTTTTAATACATGCTCAATTCTTTCCTGCCCCATGCTGTCAGAAAGCGGCACATAGGCAATTCCCGCTTTCATCACGCCTAATTCCACGGCAATATATTCCATGGATTTTTCAAGATGTATGGCAATCAAGTCTTCTTTTTGAAAACCTTTGCTTTTTAAGAAAGCTGCTACACGGCTTGAAAGTTCATCAAGTTTTTTGTATGTAGTGCTGCGATCACCGTCTTTATCTAAAACAGCTACACGTTCAGGGTAAGCAGCAACGGTTTCTTTAAATTTCTGCAAATAATCAATCATATTTATGCCCCCTGATTACTTCTCGGTATTTTTTATGTATTCAAGGACAGCCTTCAGCCCGTTTTCAATATCATTGCTATTTAAAAGCATATTTATTCGAAAACAAAAACACTTTTCTGGGTCAAAGCCCTGCAAAATCCCGGGATAGACAAAATAGCCTTTTTCCTTCATCAGGCGTTTCATCGCCTCTACAAAGGATGCATCGTCTACAGCGCAACGGATAAAAATCATGGCATAGTGGCCAAAGGTTTCCGGCGAGATTCGGGCAAAATCATAGTTTTTTACAATGTTTTTCACCTTCAGAAAGTTATCCTGCCAAAAGGCTGTGTAAACATCCCGGCAGTCGTCGAAATTCTTTGAAACAAAATGTCTTGCTCCTTCCTGGCAGGAATAGCACAAGGAGCCTCCGTAGATATCTTCAAGGTTGTTGATGTCATCATAGTATTTTGTATGACACACAACGTAAGAGAATTTTATTCCTTGGAGTCCCAAAGCCTTATGAGGGCTATAAATGTAGAGGAGATTTTCCTGAACTCCAAAAACTCTTGAAAGTTCATATCCGTTTACGCATAGGGATTCATCTAAGATGACTATTTTACCTGCATCCAGGAGTTTTTGAATTCCTTTTGTAACGCGCTCCTTAAAATAAATGCTGCAAGAGTTGACCGGAGACGTAAACCAAAATGCAGTACAGTCAGACTGTAGGAGTTCTTCTACATCAAAAGTACTGTTTATGTTTTCCATGTAATCGCTAAAAAGGCGATAAGGTATGCCAATGTCATCAACGCAACTTTGTACAGAAAAATAAACCGGCTCTACAATCCCCACCTTTTGATTATGCTTTTTTAAGAATATAGCGAGCGTTACGATAGAAAGGGTGCTTTGAGATACAGGCGCAAAAAAAGAATTTTCGTAAGCTTCATCAGAAAATCCCAATTTATGGGCAAGGTCTTTTTTTATGCAGTCAGGAAAGAAATACTGATAATCAAACAAGTCAGACTTTTTACCAAGCTTTACAACTGATGCAAGCTTTTCCTTATAGTCAGAACCAGAATTCCAGTCGGAAAGATTTACCGGCGGATTTTCTTTTGGTAATGCTTCTAAAGCAGCTTCCAATTCCATTTCAATTTCATAATCAGTCATAGAGAGCCTCGTAGTTCATGTAATCGAAGGATTTTATCTGCTGGAATCCGTTTTTTTCGCTGTAAAAACAGATATCAGGATAATTGATGCCGTTGAAATAATTCATCTGTGCAAAGGAATAAGAACCCATGTCACCAAAGACGATTTTGTCACCCGGCTTTAAGGGGGCAGAAAAAGAGTACTCGCCAAATACATCGCCAGAAAGACAGCTGTTTCCTGCAAGCAGATAGGAATAGCCCTTTTCCCCGGCCTGTGGATAAATTACGGGCAGCTGATAGTAATTTTTAAGGACATCCAAGGCATGGCACGAAATAGAACTGTCCAAAATGGCGATGTCCTTTCCATTATGCACCACGTCCAAAACAGTGGTCAGAAGAAAGCCCGCATCCATCACCAAATACTCGCAGGGTTCAATGTAGGTTTTTAAGTGATACTTTGAATGCAGAATGTCCAGATTTTCGGCGAAGTCAGCAAAATCAAAATCGTCTTCGAGAAGAGCCTGTCCTCCTCCAAGATTTATCCAAGATACAGAAGGAAGGTTGTCAGAAAATTTATCCAGAACGGCAGAAATCAAATTGTTAAAATCTTTTGAGGAAGATCCGCACAAGGCGTGAATGTGAAAGCCAGAAATTTTGTCAAAAAAGCGACCATCTACAGCCGAAAGCATTTCTTTTGTAAGGCCAAAACGGGAATACGGGGCGCATGGATTGTAAACCGGTTCTTCTACGATAGAAACCTCGGGATTCAAGCGGAGGGCAAATTCGTTTTTAGCAGTAGCGACGTGACTAAAGACCTCTTGCTGATGAGGTGAGTTTAAGACAATGTGAGAGCAATGGGCTGCAATTTCTTCCGCATCTTCTTTTTTGTATGCCGGAGTATGGACGTGAACTTTTTTTCCGAGCTTTGACCCCAACTTTGCCTCAAAAAGCCCAGACGCGGAAACTCCGTCAACATAGGGTTTGATAAAGGGGAACGATTTTGCAAAGGGAAAACCTTTCATGGCTAGCAAAAGAGAAAGGCCTGTTTGGTCTGCTTTTGCCCGTATGTTCCGAAAATTTTCGGCAAGTACATCAGTGTTAACGATGTAGCAAGGGGTTGAAAGCTCCTCAATAAAACTGTTCTGATAAAAACACATACACTTCAGCATACACCTTTACAATATTACTACGAAAATATAAACAATATTATTACAAAGATGTGGTAAAAAGCTGCCGAAATAAAATAAAAACGAATAAACCCTATACCCACAGTTTTACTGATGGCATATTGAGGTCAAAAACCTTTTAGTATAGTATCAAATAAGCTTACCCGAATCTCCCGGAGCGTTCGAGCTGCATGAGTTCGTCCATCCCGACAAGCATGGCACGCGGCTTGGAGTTGCCCTTGCTCGGGCCGCACACGCCAAGGCCATAAAGCTGATCCACAATCTTCCCAGCCCGGCTGTAACCCACGCTAAAGTGGCGCTGCACCGCCGAAGTCGAAAGACCGTTCACGCTAATCGCCCATTGCGCGACTTCGAAAAGCAACTTGTCGAGCTTTTCGTTTTTCATCGAGCCGCCGCCGTCCTCGTCATCGCCATCTTCGCCGCCCGAAACGTCGAACGATTCCACCTGCGGGTAGAACACGTTCTGGTCGGAGCACGCATCTGCCAAGCGTTCGGCTTCTTCGTCACTCAAGAACGCACCGTGCACACGCACCGGATCCGGGTCGTTCACGGCCTTGTACAGCATGTCGCCACGGCCAAGGAGTTTTTCGGCACCGGCATGGTCCATCACCGTGCGGGCGTCAATCTGCGATGCCACCTTGAAGCTGATTCGCGTCGGCAAGTTTGCCTTGATGATACCCGTAATGACCTTCACGGACGGACGCTGCGTAGCAAGCACCAAGTGGATGCCCACGGCACGTGCCTTAGCCGCCAAGCGGGCCACAGACTTTTCGATTTCCTTGCCAGCAACCATCATGAGGTCCGCCATTTCGTCGATAATCACGACGATAAACGCCATGCGATGGCTGCGGTCTTCTTCGGGAACGTCTTCGGGGAGTTCACCCGCTTCGAACTTCGCATTAAAGCCGCCGATGTTACGTACCTTCGCAGTCGCAAGCACTTCGGTTCTGCGGTCCATCTCGTAGCAAAGCCATTGCAATGCCTGAATCGCAATTTCAGGCTTCGTGATGACTGGCGCAAGGAGGTGCGGGATGTTTTCGTACATCTTGAGTTCCACTGCCTTCGGATCCACAAGAATCATGCGGAGTTCATCCGGAGTCTTGCTGAAGAGCATGGAGGCCATGAGCGCATTAATGCAAACAGACTTACCAGAACCCGTCTGACCGGCAATGAGCAAATGCGGTGCTTTGGCCAAGTCCATCGTGAACGATTCGCCCGTGATGTCCTTGCCGAGCGCCACGAGAATCTTGTCGGGAGCGGGCTTGAACTTATCACTCATGAACACGTCACGGCAGAACACCGTCTGGAACTTGCGATTCGGGATTTCCACGCCCACGGCAGCCTTGCCAGGAATCGGCGCCAAAATACGAATCGACGAGACCTTCAACGGTAGCGCCAAGTCTTCTTGCAAAGCCGAGAAGCGGCTCACCTTCACGCCCGGGCCCGGTTCCACTTCAAAGCGGGTAATCATCGGGCCGGTTTCGCAACCGATCACGCGGCCTTTCACCTTGAAGTTTTCGAGCTTTTCTTCGAGCATCTTGCCGATGGCGTTCAATTCTTCTTCGGTGTAGTCCGCCGTCTGCGTTTCGTGCGTATCGAGAATCTTTGAAATTTCAGGAACTTTGTACTTGTCAAAAGAAGCAGCCGGAGTCGATGGAATCGGAGCGGAATGGGAAGCTGCCGCCGGTTTTGCGACAGGTTTTGCAGACGCACGCCCCGCCCCGCGAGAACTCGGAACAGGCTCTTCAAATTCAGGTTCTTCGCCCACTTCATCCGCCGTCACGACCACAGGAGCGAACGTTTCGTCGTCATCGACCGCAGGACTTCCCGGAAAATCTTCCACGTAGGCACCATCGCCGCCCAAAAGTTCTTCGGCATGAATCGCCGCACGTTCTTCGACAGAATCCAAAAGTGTAGCATCGCGAGCCATCCGGGTCGCTTCCGCAGCATGCGGCCCACGCAAAGTCGCATCATCCGCACGCATGGTCGCATCAAACGAATTTGCAGCCCCCCGCATCGGGACCGTATCCAGAAGTTCGCCGTTTGCGTTGTTGGCACCGTTTGCCGGGGCTTTCTTTGCCGCAGCCGACGTTTTTTTCGCAGACTTCGGCATGGGAGTTTTTTCGACAACAGTCCTTTCCGACGTACGGCGAGCTGCTAAACCTGCTTCACCAGCAATATCGCCAGCCGCATCCACCGTTTCGACACCTGCGGTACGTCGCACATCGCCTTTCACCTGCATTCGGCCCTTATGCCCTTTTTCCCAATCAATCAAGTCGCGGGCACGGCGCAGTGCACTGATACGTTCCTTGATTTCGAGAATCTGCAACGCATTCATGTGGCGTTCGTTCAAGCGAAGTTCTTCTTCCAAGCGCAAAATTTCAGGATCTTCATAAACGCCATTGCCCAAAGTCGCGTCGTTCATCGTCCGCTGCATATCACGCGGGTCTGCAACAGGGGCGTTCGGCAACTGCGGAAGCCCTGCAGCCGCATTCCCTTGCACCCCGACAGCGTCCATTCCAGCACCGTTATACGGCCTGCCCGCTAGCGTACCATTCCCTACTCGCGTCTGCATATCCGAGCGGCTGACATCGAGTTCGTCCGTCAACCAGTTATGGCGACCATTGAACGGCTCCACCTTCCCGCGCCTGCGAGTTTTCACATCATCGGGAACGAAAATCATCGTCTCGTCTTCCATCACGACACCGCGGCGGAGCTGCTTTTTCTCCGTTGCCTTTTTCTCAGGCTTCACTTCCGGAAATTCAACAGTCTCCACTTCAACCGGAGCCATCGAACGACGCTGGCCAAAAACTCCGCTCACATAACGCATCGTCTGCGCCACGAACCGGAAATGCCTCGGACGCACGCCAAACGAAAGCACGAGAATCAAACCGAGAGTCCCCACCAACAAAATCAGCGGAGCCACGCACGAAACGCGCCCGAACACGGGAATCGCCAAATTCTGCAAAAAGAACTCGCCCAAAACGCCGCCGCTCATCGAAAGAGCATCGTTCGAAACACTCTTCATGCCAAAATTCTTGAGCGACAAGAGGAACGACAAATTAACAGCCAACAAGCTCAGCCCAATCGCAAAACGCAAGAGCTTAGTCCGTAAAGACGCCACTGCAATAAAAAGACCCCAAAGGATAAGCGAAGCCGTAAACACGACCACCGCCACACGCCCGAACAAGAACGTCATAAAGCTCGGGAATGCACCTCCCAAGCCCGGTCCAAGCCAGTTTTCTTTTTCACCCACAATCGAAATCGTTATGCATCCGAGCAAAAGGACTA
>JAEEGI010021835.1_pt1 | contig 12693 bp, 10 predicted proteins | sample 8958751 | NCBI WGS metagenome assembly JAEEGI01 (sample SAMN16246545, study PRJNA631951) | gut metagenome | biome: gut microbiome; feature: rumen; material: KS-attached | host: Bos | place: Iran: Karaj | collected 2018-10 | reverse complement strand
GGATATACGAGGCAGATGACTATAAAGAGCGTCATGCCTGCCATGAGCATGTAAGAGGTTTTGCGAGCGATTACGCGGCCCCTGATGCCGAGCGCGATCATGCCGGCAACGAGATAAGGAAGCCAGAGCGCATAAGGGACAATAAATCCTTCAAGGACCGGGATCTTGTCGTCCAGCGCGACGTGAATCTGGTGGAATCCGCCTGCAGGCTCGAGGCTCTCTACCCAGAAAAATGTAGGCATATAGAAGACCATATAAATGGCCATCGGGAGCAAAGTCAGGACAACGTATATTATCTTGTCCTTAAGACTCTTGTTCTCAACAATCTTATCCATTCCACCCTCGCATCAGGATATAAATATGCAGAGTGCCCCGGTCCTCACCCGAACTCGAAGCACTCGCATATTATACCTTGTAGATTATAAAAAATGGGCTCTTAATTGACTTTCTTAAGGAAAACTTAAGCAAAACCCGCAGAAATCGTCTTCATCAGATCTCATTTACGGTTCCGATAAAGACCGGAGCCATTGTCTCAAGATCAACGATCGCATATGCGAAAGGTCTGTCGCAGATTACCTGGCGGAACTCTCTTGTGACGGGCTCGGCGCCTGCGCAGTTAAGTGTAACTGATGTAACAGCTGCAGCCTTTGTACCGTTGCTGTCGACTTCGATGTGTGTCTTGTGAATGACCTTGGATACATAGAGATCTCCGGGCTGTCCTGCAATGCCTGAGAGGTCTGCCTTTTCGGGATCGAAAACATCTTCAACACCGAGGTTCTTGAGCGTATCGTTTACCATGAACTCATAATCGTATTTGAACTCAGGCATCTTCGTGTATACATCGTATTCACTTGTACGGCTGTTGATGAATGCCTCGTAATCGTCAGCCGTGAAATTCTTTAAGAAATCATTTGCGTTGATCGACTCATCTGTAGGAAGGATCATGAGGAAAGCATACTCTCCGCCCTTGTAGTTCTTGATAAAGCCGGTTGCCTTTTCTGTCTCGTAATAGTATGCCGTTGATTCATTCAGGAATGTGGCCTTCTGTGTGCCGCTGTTTGCAGAGCGGAAATCACCGTCTTTGATGTGGTCGCTGTCATAAGGCTCTTCCCACTTTGCATCGAAAGCTATAGCATTTACGAGCACCATGACAGCGTCATCACCCAGCGTGTCAATGGCCTTGTCGATCATGTGCTGAGTGTTCTCGTCTACCCAGTTGTTGATATCGTTTACCGTGTTATTGTCAAACTCTGTCTGTGTATATTCGGCACCGAATGTCTTCTGAATATAATCGACATAATCCATGTTTACGGTATCGCCTAAGAGGGTCCTGTTGCTCCATACGGCATTAGCGCAGGAGAAATCGATTTCCTTTGAATCGTTGATCCTGTCCATGAGCGCAGACGCGAATGCCTGCTGCGCAAGCGGATCCTGGTTCTCAGCGAAAAGGTCCGTCAGCTGCTTCAGTGATTCATTCTTGGATCCTGCGGCAACCATATCGAGCGCCATCATTATGGATGCGGGCGAGATCATGATGTTGCCGTCACCGCCGTTGTCTCCTAAAGACCGGTTCATGAGATCGAAGCAGTATCTTCTGTACTCTTCATTCATCAGATCCTCATCGTACGAAGTGTTCTTAACTTCGTTCAGATCGATCTCTGTCTTAAGCTGCGGATCGTTCTTTACGGGTGTCTCATTCTTCTTCGGCTGTGTCTTGCTGCAGCCTCCGAGAAGCATCACGCCTGTCATGACCGCCGTGATGACCTTGATATCTTTCTTTGAACAGATCTTCATTTTCTTTATCCTCCATATCTCTTGTTCAATTTGCTTTATGCCCTATAAACAGATGAAGACTCGAAAATGTTGCAGGCGGGCTTTTCGGGCTGTGACGTGAAGTGACACAAAACGAAGCCAAAATGTGTCACTTCGCGGCAATAAATGCAATAGTGACGAAAAGTGACACGTTCGGCGGGTAAAACGTGTCACTTCCCGTCACCGGGTACATAACCACACAAAAAGGCCGCCTCCAATGAGACGGCCTTCAGTAATCCTTTAACTTAAGTTAAGTAATCAGAAGAGATTTGCGATAATGCCCGTAAGTGCAATAACTGCTACGAGAACGAATCCCTTCTTGTTGCCTGTGAGCTTTGTTTCAGCTGCTGCTCCTTCGTAGAGCATCATGAAGTAGTAAGCATAAGCAGCTGTTACTAAGATGTAGCTGACTCCTGAATAGCTGATGAGTCCGAAATAGTTTCTTGCCAAAGCAGGTAAGAGATAAGCGGGAGCTGTAGCCATGCTTGCGATAGAAAGCATTTTAGGGAAAGACCACTTAGATCTGCAGATAAGACCTGCGAGCATAAAGAGACCTGCGCAGCCGAATGTAAGAACGGCATAACGGATCAGCGAGAAGAAGAATGCCTTCAGGATGATCAGGGCAATAAGTCCGCCGTACAGGAAACGCCATTCAACGATCGTTAACATTGTGGTGAAGTCGATCAATGTAAGGCAGACTACAACGATGATACCGAGAAGAATTGCGTCACCGATTCTGGTGTACTGGCCGGAGATCTCGGCAGGACCTGTAACAGGATGGATCGTTGCTTTAAACAGATTCTTAAAGTGCTGGCCGAACGGAACTGCGTTCGAAGGCTGTGCTGCAGGCTGAGCTGCTGCTGCGGGCTGCTGAGCGGACTGGGCTGCAGGCTGTGCAGGTGCTGCTACGGGTGCTGCCGCAACGGGTGCGGGAGCTGCTGCAGGTGCAACGGGTGCTGCAGGTGCAGGTGCTACGGGAGCTGCAGGAGCTACAGGAGCTGCGGGAGCTGCTGCAACAGGTGCGGGTGCTGCTACGGGTGCTGGTGCAACGGGTGCTGCCTGGGGAATTGCATTCTCAAATTTGAATCCACAACCACCACAGAAAGCTGCGCCATCCGGATTTTCTTTTCCGCAATTAGGACAAAACATAGGCGTACCCCTTCCTCGGGAATAAAACCCGAAAACATAATAAGTTTATTGTAACACACGGATTTCCGTGTGGTGCTAGCGTTTTGACAAGTATTTTCGCTTAATTCTCGTGCAAATGCCCTCACACATTATCTTCCATAACAGGCACGAAAAAGGCCGCACCCAAACCCGGGTGCGGCCCTCGAATACATAATTAAATTATTTGTCAGACTACATCAACGAGTGCGGCGATCGTCTCAGGTGTCTGAGGATCGGAGAATACGAGCAGATACGTCATGCCGTCTTTGGTGTAGAGTGCAGCGTTGATATCTGCAGATGTCTCGTTCTTGCCGAGCTCTGCTACGTTGCCGAAAACAACGCGGTAATACTTGACCGCTGTGCCTGCAGGTGTGGTGCCGTCTGTACCGGCAGTCTTATTCGAAGGATCGAACTGCTTGATGATATCGGTGCCTTCAGCTGCGGATAAGAGGAGTACCTTCTGCGACTGCTCACCAAGGAATACTTCCATCGCGATGTCAGATGAGAATGTGCCCTTGCCTGTGCCCTTCAGTTCGAACGGGAGTGTCCTGCTGATGATATCGAGACGCTCATCGCCCATGCCTGTGGAGTAATCGTTCTTATCTCTTGTGGGCATGATCGTGTGGATGTCGTCACCCAGAGAAATGTTTGAGGTGTTATCAGCTGTTTCATACGACCTGTTCTCGTCTTCGGCAGCTTCAGTGGTGGGTTCATCAATGACCTTGTCGATCTCGTCCTCGAGGTCGTAATTCTCTGTTTCGAGGGCTTCACCGCCGTGAGCAGGAGCCTGAGTATCTTCAGCAGAATCTGCATAGCCCCAAGAGTAAGTCTTGTCATTCTTTCTGTGTGTTGATTCGGCGGATTGCTTGCCGTTCATCATCCTGAATACAAAGAGCACGCCGACGAGTATGAGGATAGCTGCAGCGATGGATGAAATGATCGCTATAGGAGTCTTCTTCGCCTTCTTCTTTGCGGGTGCCTCAGCCTTTGGTGACTCGGGAATATCCGTGACAACAGCTGCACCATCGGGATTCTCCTTGATGGCGTTGGAGACAGCACTCATGACCCTTCTCTTCATCTCAGGGTCGACTGTAATATGGCTCATGATTTCATTGTATTTAATCAAAATCACTCACCTCCTTCAGCAGCTCCTTCAGTTTGTCACGCGCACGCTTCAAGTCTGAGCGTACAGTTGCTTCGCGTCTGCCGGTAAGTACGGCAATCTCCGCGGTTGAATATCCTTCCTGATAGAAAAGGTGTATCGCTTCACGCTGGTGTACGGGCAGACATAACACGGCATCCCAGATGGCTTTGTATTCATCGCCGTTATCAAGGTCTTCCTGTACCTGTCCTGCGATCTCCTCGTTGAGTTCCAACGTATCGCGGACTTTGTTGTAGTCGATGCGGTTCTTTGCGAGATTGGATGCGACCCTCATGAGCCATGCTTTCCTGTGTGCTTCACTCTCGAAAACAGGCCTTACGGTCACGAACTTGATCATCGTCTCCTGCAAAATGTCTTCCGCGTCCTCCTTGTTGTGAAGGTAAGAGACAGCAAGACGCAGGATGGCGTTGCCATGAAGGTCAAGGATCTCTTCCGCTTCCCTTTCTATCTCCTCGTCAGACTTGCGGTTACTGCCCGAAGTAGGTTCTTCGTTGGCAATATCCGTTGCTTCGTAATCTTCGCTCTCGTACGACTCGACAAACAAGTCGTCGTTTGAGTCAGATCGCGCCAGCAGAATGGCGAGCTTTCGTAAAAGCGGCAGATTGGCTTCGTAAGTAAGTTCCATTGATCCCTTCGAATTATCTCCGCTTTCACCTTATATACAGACGAAGCGGAGTAAATGTTGCACTGAATTTTCGTGCACCGCCTAGATTATACTTAAGCATTCATTTCAAAGCAAATTGTCCTTATTTGCTTATTAATATAGAATATGGGAGGCGATTTAATAGTAATTTAATATACGGGTAACACAATGCCATTAAAAACATAGGATAATAGGGCATATGAAGAATAATGACAGCAGACTGTTTATAAAATCCGATGCGGTTTATGTTGCCGTCGTTTTCGCGAGCGTGGTCGCCTTTATTGCGCTGCTCGCTGCACAGATATTCTCCGGCGTTACCTCGACAAGATATTTCATCGGCGCCGGCCTGATGCTCATCGCATTTTTAATGAATGTTTTCCTGGGCAAGTTCGCGTACTTCGTATCGTTCGCATTAAACTTCGTCCAGTTCATGATCTACACATATGAATACATCATGATGAAGAACGAGTCAGCTCCGTTCCTTCTTGTCATGACGGTCCTCACCATGGTGATCGACATGCTCCTGCAGTATTACGTCATCAAGATCGCGAGCAAGATCCAGCACATCGAAGATTCCAAGCGCGACGAGCGCGGTAAGGCGATTCGAAAAGAATTAGAAGACGAGATGTTTGCGCGTACGAGCCTTATCGTAAATCACGAAGTAATGGGCACGCACCAGAACTTAACTGAAGCATTGGGCAGGAACATCACTTTATCGATCGATCCGCTCACCACCCTTCCCGGCCGTGACATGATCACGGAGCGTGCTGACAAGCTCATCAGAGAGGACATCGCCAGCATGCAGGGCAGCGAGATCCCTGATTCTTCCTGCCGTCCTTTCACGATCATATATCTTGCGTTAGACCGCTTCGATAACATCACGAGAACTATCGGCCACAAGTCGATGGACCTCTTCATCCAGAACATGGCCCACCGTCTCCGTGAAGCGGCAGATCCTACCGACATGGTCGCAAGGATCGATGACGCTGACTTTGTCATTCTCTTCAAAAGAGGTCTTTCTGCAGAAGCCGAGAAAAAGTATGCGGACAAGCTCGTAAAGGAAGCATCCAGGGCATTTGCAGCAGGTCTTGACTCCATGAATGCCACCATCAATTACGGCTTCGCGCATTACCCTGCTGATTCGCGTCACGGAGGCGAGCTTATCGCCAAAGCAGAAGAGCGCATGAGCAAGGTATCTTCAGGAGCGCAGGAAGAAAGCGCTGCACCTCTTCCCGGTGAAGAACTTTTCAAGAACAAATCCAGAGATGAGATAGTAAAGATCTTCGAGCGCGCGATGAATGACGGAAGTCTCCACATGACATTCCAGCCGTGCTTTACTTACGAGCGCAAGCTCACGGGCTTCGAAGCATTCTTAAGATTTGAGAAGAACGGCAAGGTGATCCCTCCGCAGGTATTCCTCGCTGCAGCAGAGAATGCGGGCTATATGAGAAGAGTCGGCGGCTTCTCAATGGAGAATTCTTTGGGCGCCCTTTCCATGATCAACAAGATCGATCCCGATCTCACGATGAATATCAACATCTCCAATTATCAGTTAAGAGAGCCTGACTTCATCCAGTCTTTCTCGAACATCGTCTCGAGCACTGACTGCAACGTCAATAACCTCATCTTGGACCTGCAGGAAGAAAGCCTTATCACGAGCCTTGCAGACATCAGGATGACAATAGAAGAACTCGCTACGACAGGCGTCAAGATGGCCCTCGATAATTTCGGCAGAGGCTATTCGTCTTTCAACGCGATTCCTCTCCTCCCCGTCTCGATCTTAAAGCTCGACGGCAACTTCACTTCGAACCTCGCTACAGATGCGACATGCAGGATCCTCACGCGTTCTGCCATCTCCCTGATGCACGACATCGACATCACTGTCACCGCGACCGGCGTCGGCCAGGAAGACCAGTTTGAGATCCTGGCAGGCAGCGGATGCGACAGATTCCAGGGATTGTTCTTAGGCTCCGCTATTTCCAAGGACGAGCTCGAATCCTTCATCAATAACGCCAACGCTTAAAGACGATTTCGCGCCCTTTGTCTCCTCGGCTCTTTTATTACTTGTGTTATAATCTCCCTAATGTAATAAGGAGATCTTGTAAGCCATGGCCGATCAAATCGTAACTGTCGAGAGCGTCTCATTAAAGTACAAGAAAACCGTCCTGACGGACGTCTCAATGTCCGCCGCTAAGGGCGAAGTCGTCGGCCTTTTAGGCCTCAACGGTTCAGGCAAATCCACTTTGCTTTCCGCCATCTCGGGCCTTAGAAAACCGTCATCAGGCACGATCAAAACAGACGGCAAAACAGGTTTTGTCACCCAGGAAAACGCCCTCATCGACGAGCTCACCGCCATGGATAATCTCAAGATGTGGACTCCTTTAAGCAAGCAGGAGATCTTAAACGAGCTCACAAGCACGGAGCTCTCCATCCTCAAGGTCTCAGACTTCATAAACGTAAAAGTTAAGCGTATGTCAGGCGGTATGAAAAAGCGTCTTGCGATAGCATCCGTTCTTCTTGCCAAGCCCGACATCCTTCTTCTCGATGAGCCTCTGGCAGCGCTCGATATCCCTGCCAAGAACGACATCATCAGATTCATAGATTCCTTCAGATCCGAGGGCGGCACTGTCTTCATCGCAAGCCACAGCGAAGAGCTCTTCAAGCACTGCTCCAAGGTCTACCTCTTAAAGAAGGGCAAAGCCGTTCTTCTTCCCGAGGGCATATCTCCCGCGGAGGCACTTAATGATTAAGGCATACTGCAAAAGAGTATTGCTTTTCTTACCCTACGTAGCGTGCTATTTTCTGGCGCTCGGCGTTGCCATGCTGGCTTTGGTCATCTATGCTTCGGAATTCCTTTTCGAGGACAACACCGACAGCATCGTATCAGTCGCGTGCTACATGCCTGACGACGATGTCTATAACCGTCTGGGCTTAGGCCTCATCACCAGGATGGAGAGCGTCAAGCACACCGTCGACATCAACATGGTAAGGAGCAAGAAGCAGGTCTTAAGCCAGGTCGAGAGCGGTGAAGCCATCGCCGGCATCATCATCCCAGAAGGCTTCATCGAGAAGATGGGCACCGAAGAAGCAGTCCAGGCGGAAGTAATCTACAGAGACGCCGACACCTACGAAGAACACGTCGTAAACGACCTGATCTATACCATGAGCGACCTTCTGGGCACGACCCAGTGCTCCATACTCACTGCAGAAGAACTCGCCGAAGAATTAGGCGAAGATTCTTACGGATCTTACGTTGTCGGATACGAAGTACAGGAAAACCTCGCGGATTACATCCTTGACCGCAAAGACCGTTTCCGCGAAGTCAGCGTCGATGACCTCGTTGCCACATACGGCGTCAGGGACCAGCTCACCGCGTCCTACACGCTGTTCATCATCATGATGTCGGTCTTCGTCATCTCATTCTTCTTCAAAGGCAACAACACCATCTTCAGGGCACGCGCCAAGCTCTCCGGCATCAAGACATGGAAGATCTTCCTGCTCGAAGCAGGGTGCGCCGCCTTCATGATGTACCTTCTCTACGTCCTGCTGTTCATCGTTTTCATCGCGGTCTTCCACACGGTAAACCCGCTGTCGCTCATCACCATCATCCCCGCGATCCTTATCCTCGCGATGCTCGGCACCACGCTCTGCTACATCGTCAAGAGCCCCGCGGCAGTCTCCTACATCACCTTCGGTGCAGGCACATCCCTGATGTATCTTGCCGGCGGCCTGATCCCCCTGGACTACATGCCCAAGTTCTTCCAGGCTGCTGCCATATATAACCCCGTCTACTACCTGAATCTTTTCTTCATGAGGTCGATGTTCCTATGAAATTATTCCTGAACAGATTATTCGTCCTCTCGAAAAGAAGCCTCATCAATCCCGCCATGTACGTGATGAGCTTTATCCTCGTCGTGCTTGCGCTCCTCGTCATCTTCGTGCCCGAGAAAGAGACCTCCGTCTACATTCCCGTCGCCATCCTCAACAAGGACAATTCCGATGAGACCGAAGACATCGTCGACGAGCTCTGCACTTCAAATTCCGTCTTCACCTTCTACGAAGTTGACAGCGAAGACGAAGTCTACGATGACATCGCCTCAGGCAAGGCCAACACCGCCTACATCTTCCCCAAGGGCTTTTCCAAGAACCTCACTTCCGACAGCAAGCGCTACGCCGTCAGGCAGGTAACCACCCCCGCCTCAAGCTTCGTCTTCCTCTCCCGCGAAGAGGTCTTCGACAAGTTCTATGCATACGCTTCCCGCCAGGTCATCATCGACACGCTGGCAGACCGCGGCTACGAAGTCGAATTGGGCGATCCCGAGCTCAACGCACTGTTCGAAAAGTACATCCAGGACCAGTCCCTCTTTGCCGTCGAAAGCACCGAAGGCCAGGTCTACAACGATATCACCCGCTCTGAGAAGATCCCGATCCCGCTTTACAAGTTCGCAGGCTTCTTCATCTTCACCGCGGCACTCTTAGGCGCCCTCGCCTTCTTAAACGACCAGGACAACCGCATCTACCAGCGCTTCAAGCTCATCGAGCGCATCTACTTAGGTCTCATCCAGGTTGCTGTCTTCACCTTCCCTGCAGCGATCGTATCGATCGTCTGCTTCCTTGTATCAAGGACGCTGTTCAGCCCGCTGCACGTGATCTTATACACGCTGTTAGTGACATTCATCGCGTTCGCAGTCGGTACGATAATGACTATCATTCCGATCCGCACCGCGCGCTCAAAGATCTTCTCTGCGATCTTGCCGGTCTACCTGATCCTGTCATTCCTTTTCAGCGGAGTCTTAATGGATCTCACAAACTTCGGTACGGCCTTAAGAACGCTCGCAAGATGCTTCCCGCCTTCAATGTTCTAACTAGATAGCACCTCCTTGCATCACAAGATGCCAAAAAGTATTCAAAACAACGTAGTTCAGATAATTGATTACAAAGTGAATGGATTATGTAATCACAAACCCAAAAATGTGCAAAACGGATTACATGTTACACGAATAATGCAATCAAAAAAGTTATTAAGCAATAAACGGATTACAAGAGTAGAAATAGTTGTAATCAAATGGAATGATATTTTGATTTAAGAATACAAGAGCGTTAAAGCTTGTATTCAAAAATCACAATTTGTCAGAAAAAGATTAAGACTAGTCTCAATTGTATGCTCAAAGTCTCAACCTTTTCTTAAAAGGATTACATATACTTTCTGCCATTCTATAATCCGGTCAGGAGGTGATCCTGATGAACCAAAACATTCGTGAAATATTAAAAGAACGGTACGAATTGCTTTCTGCTTTAACAAGTCCAATCGATAAGAAGTTAAAGGGTTTTCCTTCAGGAAGCATAAAAGTGTGTCGAAGAGGAAACAACGTATATTTCTACTATATTGGGAAAGATGGCACCCTAAAACTATTAAATGCAAGTGATCAAAAACTAATAGGAGACCTTATTCAAAAACGTTACTTGGAGAAGGTGTTGAATGCCACTCAAAAAGAAATATCAGCGTTGAGAAGAGCTATAAAACAATACCCCGAAATCACAGCTGAACAAATCTATTATCAGCTTAAAGAAGATCGCCAGAAATTTGTAAAACCCATAGTTCAAACCGATGAACAATATGTTCGCGATTGGCTTTCAACTCCTTATACTCCAAAAGGATTTGATGAAGGAGATCCTGTCTTTCCGACAAGGAAAGGCGAACGCGTCAGGTCTAAATCTGAAATGATAATTGCGGACAGGCTTTTGGCTAATGGAATACCGTATAAGTACGAATGTCCGATTATGGTGAACGGAAAGATCATACATCCGGATTTCACTATCCTGAGAGTCAGCGATCGAAAGATTCTTTACCTTGAGCATTGCGGAAAGGCGGATGATCCGGATTACGCAGAAAAAAGAATCGTAAGAAGGATCAATGATTACAGTCAGGTCGGAATAATCCAGGGTGATAATCTCTATCTGACATTCGAGTCCTCGAAAACACCTTTTGATGTAAGAGTGCTGGATCAGATAATCAACCGGTGTTTCAAGTAGGCATGGTAATGCAGGGAGGTGCCTTGCACCTCTTAGACCCCAAACAGCACGAGCGTGCCGGCAGTCAAGGGCGGCCAAAGGCCGGGCGCAGCGTCCCTTGACGGCCTGGCCCGCGCGAAGTGCTACAAGGCAAATCCGGGCATTAAAAAAGGCTGCCTCCGATGAGACAGCCTTTGGGTTTTCGAATTGGGTTAATGATTAGTCATCCCAAGCGTATGAAGCTGCTGCCTGTGCTCTTTCGATGTACATAGCAACTGCATCACCAAATCCGTCGATGACTGCTTCAGCAACATTCTCGTTGTGAGCGATCTTTGTAGCGTCGGAAGCGCCGAATGCCTTAACGAACGCCTTGTATGAAGCAGGCTGTGTGTTGAGACCGTAGCCAACCATGATGAGGATATTTGCGCCGCTTACTTCGATTGTAACGACTGCGTCACCCTTAAGAGACTCGAGTGCTTCGATGATATCGTCTTCATTGTCAGAGTCTTCAAGAAGATCCTGGAAATCGTCGTTGTCGAGAACTGTCTTAACGAGCTTAGCAACGTCAACGTGGAACTTAACGTAACCGTCGTTCTTGCCTGCATAGTACTCAGCCTTTGTGAGGTCCTTCTTTACATCGAGGTCAACTTCGTCGAGCTTGTCAGCGAGGAATTCCATGATGTCTGCTGCGAGGTCATCATCAGCGAGTGTGAGCTGGAGAGCATAAGCGCCTTCGAGCTCAAGGTCTGCGAGATCTTCGGGATCTTCGATATCCTCGAGGTCACTCGGGTCAGACATCTTAGCAGCGATTGCAACAGACTCGATGTCCTCAGCTTCGAAGATGTCGTCAAGCTCAAAGCTTGAAAGGTACATATCGATGTAGCTGTCGAGGTACATATCTTCGATGTCTTCCTGGTCCATTGTGAGATAGATGCCGTCCTCGAGATCATCGGGATCCATTCTGTCAATGTCATCTAAGTCGACCTCTTCTAACTTGAGAGACTTATCACATGCCTTCGTAAACTGTTCAGTAGTGATGTTAGTAACCTTAGAGCCGCTGCAGCCGGAGAAAATGCCTGCGATCATTGCAGCTGAAAGTACACATGCTAATACCTTAGTGTTTTTCATTGTAAAAATACCCTCCTTTTGGGAATAACAGAATTCTATCACAATCAAAAAATTTTTAACGGTTTTGGCAAAAATAAAAATACATAATGTTAATGCTCCGGATGTGCCCCTTTATAAGCAAAATCCACGAAAATATATATTTCCGTGGATTTATGTCTTAAAAACTTGTTTTCGGGCTTTTCGAAGCCTTACATGAAGTTGTCGATGAAGCAGTCGACGATGTCCTCCGTGACAACCTCGTTCATCGGGATGTCTATGGGATTCTCGGCAGCATCGAAAACCTCCGAGAATTCGTTAAGATACGTAGGCTCGGTGTTGAGGGATAATCCGGCAAGGATAAACATATTGGATTCATTGACCTCGATGGAGACCGCAAAATCGCCTGTAAGGCTCTTCAGATAATCAAGCGCGTTACCGCCTCCGAATATGGCAGAGATAAGATTGGCAAAATCTTCGTCTTTTAACATCATTTCCATTAACTTGTTTATATCGATGTGGAATCTCAGATAGCTTTCGTCTGTGGAACGATAGTATTCTTCGGGTGTGAGATCATCGACATCGATATCGATATCGTCAAGCTTGTCTTCCAGGTAATCTATAACCTCATCGGCATAAACGCCGTCTGTGAAATTCATGACAAAAGCAAATGCGCCGTCGACTTCGGCAACAGCAAATTCATCGGGGTCAGAAGAGTATCTAATGTCCTCGATGCCTTTGCAGATGACCGCGAATCCGAAGGACTCGACACCCAAAGAATCTATAAGGCCGA
>JAEEGI010021834.1_pt1 | contig 12693 bp, 6 predicted proteins | sample 8958751 | NCBI WGS metagenome assembly JAEEGI01 (sample SAMN16246545, study PRJNA631951) | gut metagenome | biome: gut microbiome; feature: rumen; material: KS-attached | host: Bos | place: Iran: Karaj | collected 2018-10 | reverse complement strand
CGATCATCTACGGGTACTCGGTCATCGACGGCAACCTGTTCGCCGCCGCCTCCGACGAGGCGCAGCAGACGGCCGCGTCCTCCAACGCCCTGTATTTCAACAAGGGGATGCTCAACGAGAGCCTGAACCCGCTGTGGACCTACTACAACAACTGCTACGAGGGCATCCGGGCGGCCAATTTCTTCCTGGACTACGTGGCGGACGGCAAAGGTGTCGCCCTGCTGGAGAAGAACAGGAACCTCATCACCGACGCGGCCAGTTACGCCCGTGACGTCCGTTCCCTGAACTTCTACATCGCCGAGGCCCACGTGGCCCGCGCGTACTACTATGCCGAACTGATCAAGATGTACGGCGGTGTTCCGATCGTGGAGAAGACCCAGCAGCAGAGCGGCGGCGCCTTCGTGGAGCGTTCCTCCTACGAAGCCTGCGTCGAGTACATCGTCAGCGAGATCGACAACTGGAAGGATAAACTCGCCCTGAACTGGAATGACGACAACACCCGCGAGGGTCGCTTCACCCTGGGCGCAGCCCTGGCCATCAAGGCCCGCGTCCTGCTGTATGCCGCCTCCCCGCTGCACAACCCCGCCGGGGACCGCGCCAAGTGGGTCCGCGCCGCTGAGGCTGCGAAGGATATCCTCGTAAATCCGGACCTTACCTACACGCTGGCCGGCGATTACGGCAGTTACTTCCAGGGAAGCAACTCGCTTTCCAGCAAGGAGACCATCTATGTGGTGCGCCGCGCTGCGAACAACACGATGGAGACGAACAACTACCCGATCGCCACTTCCGGCGGCAAGAGCGGCGTGTGCCCGACCGAGAACCTGGTTTCCGCATACGAGTACATCGGCACGCCCGATCCGGAGAATCCCTATGCGAACCGCGACCCGCGCCTCGCCGCGTCCATCGTGACCAACGGAAGCACCTGGAACGGCCGCGTGATCGCCCAGGCCGCCGGCGAGACCGACGACCAGGCCCGCGCCAACGCCAGCCGGACCGGTTACTACCTCAAGAAGTTCCTCACTGACGGACTGAACCTCACCCAGGGCCAGACCGCCCAGCACAACTGGGTCGCCTACCGCTTCGCGGAGGTCCTTCTGAACTACGCCGAGGCCGTGAACGAGGCCTGGGGTCCGTCCATGGTGCCCGCCGGTTTCCCCGGCAGCGCCGCCCAGGCCCTGCAGGCGGTCCGTAACCGCGCCAGCGTGAGCCTCCCGGACGTGGATGCCGCAACCGTCGATTCCTTCCGGGCCGCCGTCAAGCACGAGCGCCAGGTGGAACTCGCCTTCGAGGATCACCGCTACTGGGATCTTCTCCGCTGGAAGGACGCGATGACCGTGCTGAACAGCCCGGTGCAGGGTGTGAAGATCTCCCGTTCCGGCAGCGCCTACACCTACAAGGTGGTGGATGTGGCGGACCGCACTTTCGGTGCACGCAACTATTACCTCCCGCTGATGCATTCCGAGATCGTGAACGCCGGCGGTACCCTTCAGCAGAATCCCGGCTATTGATATGAAACGCTTGCTGTCCTTCATCCTGGCGGTGACCACCGCCGCGGCCGCCGGAGCCCAGGTGCTCTCGGTGGAGGGTCCCCGGACCCGGGTCCCGCAGTATGGGCGGGCCGACTTCAGCATCGTCCTGCAAGGTACGTGGAGCAATCCGTACCTGCAGGAGGAGGTGACCCTGGACATGGTCCTGACGGCTCCCTCCGGTAAGACGCTCACCCTCCCGTGCTTCTTCGTGGAGGGGAAGAGCGGCGCCCAGAGCCGCTGGGCGGCCCGTTTCACGCCCCAGGAGCAAGGGCGGTACAGCTACGTATTCCGCTATGCCGAGCGCGGCCGTCCCGTCTCGGAGTCCCCGAAGGGGGGCTTCGAGGCCGGGAAGCCGGCCGGCCACGGCATCCTGCACCCGCGGGACAACTGGACCCTCGCGTTCGACGACGGCACCTTGTTCCGGGGCGTCGCGGAGAACATCTGCTGGGAATCCCGCGACAGCGATGACAGCAAGTTCTTCAGCGAACTCCACGAACAGGCGGACCGCTTCAACTACGACGTGATGCTGCCGCAGTTCGCGGGCGCGGGCGGCAATTTCTGCCGCCTGTGGATGTGCTCCTGGAACTTCCCGATCGACCGGCACGACCGGTTCAACAACCGCCGGTACCAGCCGTCGGACGAGTATTTCAATCCCAGCGCCGTGGCCCGCCTGGACCATACGGTGGAACTGGGAGAGAACCTGGGCGTGTACTTCATGCTGTGCATGGGGCCCGGGGATGCCCGGACGGACCATCAGTTCTTCGTCTCGCCCGAGGCGAAGGCGCGGCACCGCAACTACCTCCGCTACATCGTGGCCCGCTGGGGCTACAGCCCGGCCATCGGCATGTGGGAGTTCTTCAACGAGATCGACAACATCCAGTTCCGCGACCAGCGGAATCCGATTCCGGCGGCGGATATCGTCGCCTGGCACGCGGAGATGGCTTCCTACCTCAAGTCCATCGACCCGTTCGGCCATCTCGTCACGACCTCCATCTCGCACCGCGACCTGGCGGGGCTGAACGACGTGAAGGATATGGACATCAACCAGAAGCACATCTATCGCGCGACGTCTTCCATGCCGGAGACCATCGTCCGGTATGAGCAGGCGCACGGGAAGCCCTATGTCATCGGCGAGTTTTCCTTTGAATGGGACTGGTCCAAGAACTTCGACGACTTCGGCGAGGATATGGACCTGGACTTCAAGCGCGGCCTCTGGTACGGCCTGTTCTCGCCGACGCCGGTCACCCCGATGAGCTGGTGGTGGGAGTACTTCGAGAACCGCGGGATGGTCCCGTATTTCCGGAATGTGCGGTATGTCAATGATCGCATGCTCAAGTACGGCCAGGGCGCATTCGAGCCGGTCGAGGTCCAGGCCGATGGGGCCGAAGCCTTCGCCGTCCGCTGCGGGGGACGGATGTATGTCTATGCCTACAATCCTTCTTCGAAGCCGGTATCCGCCCTCCGCATCCCGATGGCGGGCGCCTTGCGGATCGCTCCCAAGGTGGTTCCCTTCGACTTCGGGAAGGCCCGGTTCCGGGGCGGGAAGCGGATGGCGCCGGCGAATGGCGTCCTGACCATCCCGGTGGACCTCGCTCCGCGCAGCGAAGTATTGTTCGAATTGAAGAATTGTCAATGAAAAAGTTCCTTCTCATTTCCCTCGGCCTTCTCGCCGCGCTGACCGCCTTCGGCCAGCGGACGCTCCGACAGTGGGTGACGACGGCGGACGGGGCCTCCCTGTACGCCCCGGGCGCCGACGCCGTCTTCTCGGACGAGCGGGGCGACCGCTCCGTCCCCATCATCGTGGACGAGCGCCAGGCCTACCAGGAGATGCTGGGCTTCGGCTTCTCCCTGACCGGCGGCAGCGCGGAGCTCCTGATGAAGATGGACGCCTCCGCCCGCACCCGGATCCTGACCGAGCTCTTCGGCCAGGACCCCGGCCAGCTGGACATCAGCGTGGTGCGGCTCACGGTGGGCGCTTCCGACATGAACAGCTTCGTCTTCTCCTACGACGACATGCCGGAAGGGAAGACCGATTGGGACCTGAAGCATTTCTCCCTGTCCCAGGACCTCAAGGACGTCGTTCCCGTGATGCAGGAGATCCTGTCCATCCACCCCGACATCTGGGTGATGGCTTCGCCTTGGTCGGCGCCCGCCTGGATGAAGGAGGAGTATGACGTGCGCGGTCCCAAGCTCCGCCGCGACTGCTACGACGTGTACGCCCGCTATCTGGCGAAATACATCGTGGAGATGGGGAAGAAAGGCATCCACATCGACGCCCTGACCATCCAGAACGAGCCCCTGAATTCCCGTAACACGCCGTCGATGCCCTGGAGCCCGGAGGACCAGAAGGTCTTCATCCGGGACTACCTGGGCCCGCAGTTCGACCGGCAGGGAATCGCGACGGACATCCTCCTGTTCGACCACAACTGCGACCGGCCGGACTATCCGCTCGCCATCCTCGAGGATCCGAAAGCGGCCTCCTATGCGGCCGGCAGCGCCTTCCATCACTATATGGGCGACCTGTCGGCGATGACGCAGATGCACGATTTCCGGCCCGACAAGGACATCTATTTCACCGAGCAGATGGTCGTGGACCGCAGCGGCGGTCCTGTGACCCGCCAGATTGCGCCTTCCGCCAAGCGGATGCTGGTGGACATCCCGCGCAACTGGAGCCGGGACGTCATCCTGTGGAACCTCGCCGCCGACCCGGAGGCGAATCCCCACACCGGAAACGGCGGCTGCCCGTTCTGCTTCGGCGCCATCACCCTGGACGGCAACACCGTCACGCGCAACCTGGCCTATTACGTGGTGGCCCACGCCTCCGCGGCCGTTCCCGCTGGATCCCTGCGGATCCGTTCCACGGCCCCGGACGACCCCGCCGGCTTCCTCTTCGAGGACGAGCAGGCGCCGGGCGTGATGCGCTTCATGCGCTACGACAAGGCAGGCGTTCTTCCGAACGTCGCCTACCGCACGCCGGACGGCCGCGTCGTCCTCATCGTGACCAATACTTCATCCTCCGCCCAGCGGGTGAAGATCCAATACCATGGGCAATTCGCCGACGTTTCGCTCCCTGCGGGCGCGGTCGGCACTTATACGTGGACCTTATGAGAAAGATGTTGACTGCCATCGCCCTTTTCGTGGCCGTGGCCCTGCAGGCGCAGACTTTCTCCACCTCCGGGTGGTGGAAGCCCGCGGAGCCGCCTTTCTCGCCGGTGGTCGGCGCGGACGGAATGATCACGTTCCGCCTCAAGGCCCCGAAGGCCCGGGTGGTCAAGCTGGCCTTCGGCGAGGGAAAGATCCTCGTCCAGGAGATGAAACAGCGCCCCGACGGGGTCTGGGAGACCACCATCGGCCCGGTCGCCCCGGGCGAGTATGAATACAAGTTCGAGGTGGACGGCTTGAAGGTGCTCGATTACGGGAATCCTTCCGTCAAGGCCGGCACCGAGATTTACTGCAATACGGTGGACGTTCCCGGCGACCGCATCGACACGCGGGACCTGACCGGCAGCGAGGTGGACGTCATCAGCTACCGGAGTTCCGTCCTGGGTACCTACCGGCGCGTGTGCGTCTATGTCCCCGCCGTCTATTTCGAGCAGCCGAAGCGGTCCTTCCCGGTGCTGTACCTGCGGCACGGCGGCGGCGACCACGAGCGGAGCTGGTGGGAGAGCGCCCACGCCGACGCGATCCTGGACCACGCCCTGGCGGCCGGCGCCGAACCGATGCTGGTCGTGATGACGAACGGTCTCACTGACGGCTCCTGGGCCGGCGGCAGCACGCCGGAAGGGATGGCCCTGCTGGAGCAGGAACTGCTCAGCGATGTCATCCCGTTGGTGGAAAAACGCTACCGGGTGCGCAAGGACCGGCTGTCCCGCGCCATCGCGGGTTTGTCGATGGGCGGCGGGCAGGCCTTCGTGATAGGCCTCCGGAACCTGGACAAGTTCGCCTGGGTCGGAGAATTCAGCGCCGGCCTGCTCAGCGACACGGAGCTGGACCTCGGGCCGTATGGCGTGCCGATGGACGCTTCCGCCATCAACGCATCCCTCCGCCTCCTGTGGGTTTCCTGCGGGACGGAGGACGAGCGCTGGGAGGGCCATCAGGCCTTCTCCGCGAAACTCGATTCGCTGGGCATCAAGCATGTCTTCGATTCCGCCCCCTACGCCCATCAGTGGCAGTTTTGGCGGGAACAATTATACGCCTTCGCCTCTCGCATTTTCAAGAAATAAAGATTAAATTTACACGATATGAAAAAAGCATTGATTCTTCTGGTTCCCGCGCTGGCGCTCCTGGCGTCCTGCGGCGATGCAATCGAGATTCCCGATGTCTCCGGGTCCGGCAACGTTCCGGTGGTCAATCCGGATGTCCCGCTTTCCGGCGATGTCGTCTTCACCGCCACCATCGAGGACCTGCCGGACGGCTCCCAGGCCGTCTGGGCGCAGGGAGAGTCCATTCTCCTTTCTGACGGAGCCTCCCTCCAGACCCTGACCAACCGGGCCGCCGCCGGCCAGGTGGCCGAGTTCCCGGGCAAGGTGACGGAAGGCAAGACCGCTTTCGTCGCCGTGTATCCCGCGGCGGACGGCGTGTCCATCGACGGAACGACCGTCTCCTTCGAGATTCCGACCGCCCAGACCGCGGCCGGCCCCGCCTACAAGGTGGCCAAAGCCTCCGGCACCCAGCTGTATTTCCGCAGCTTGGTTTCCGTGGTCAATTTCTCCGTCGGATACGAAGGCGTGACCAAGGTCCGGTTCCAGACCACCGGCGGCAACATCGCCGGCGCCGTGACGGCGGATTACGCGGGGGAGACCCCGACCGTTTCCGCCACGGAGGACTTCGTGGAGGTGACCGGCGCGTTCCAGCCCGGTGAGACCTACACGTTCTCCGCGCTTCCCGGCACTTACGAAGGCATCACCATTGTCGCCTATTCCGGCGACAAGGCGACGGCCCACGTCAGCGTCGGGGAGGTCGACCTGAAGAAAGGCCTCTCCGTGGACCTTTCCGCCCTGCAGCAGGACATTCCGACCTACCGCATCACCAATATGTGGGTCTGCGGCGGAACCGGTCCGGAGTACGGCGGCGCCGGGGTCATCGACATCCTCACCAAGACGAATTATTGGAACACCGAGGACGGCCGCGGCATCACGGCGCTCAAGGACAACTACTACCAGCTCCGTCCGGACGGCTCGTTCGTGAACTACGCCGGCGAGGACGGCCGCAACTGGTGGTTCGTCTATTCCGGCAGCGTGAATCCCGCGAACGGGAAGGACCTCGACCTCCGGAAGTTCTACGATGTCCTGCCGCTTTCCGAGGGACGGTACGCCATCGATGGGAACACCGTGACCTTCACGAAGGCCGACGGCAGCACGACGCAGGCCTTGTTCGTGGGCCCCGGCACCTATGAGGTTCCGGGAGCGGGTGGCAAGTCCGTGACCATCACGCGCCAGGCCCTGGCCTTCACCATCACGGGCGGCAAGGACGACTGGAACAACATCTACAAGGACTACGACAAGATCGCGGCCCGTCCGCGCGCCCTGTTCATCGAGATGGAAGCGATGCCGGATGGCTTCATCGTTCCCGAGGCTTCCCGGACGACGGACGCCGACTTCGAGTACGTGGAACCGGGCAGCACCTTCGACTGGGCCAGCCTGCCGGGCAGCTGGAATGTCTTCGGCGGCAATGCGTCTCCGTTCGGCATCTGGGTGCTGGGCGGCTCCGGCGACGACCCGGCCTTCGTGAGCCCGATCGACAAGAGCTGGGACTGGGACGACACCATCTGGAAGGAATCCGACAACGGCTTCGTGATCGCCGTCACGTCCATGGCGGGCACGACCGTCACGGGTACGACCAACTGGTGGGCCGGCAACGACGGCGGTTTCTGGAACTATACCTGGAAGAGCACCGGCGAGGACCTGTCCCGGTTCTACAACATGATCCCGAAGGGCAAGCACGAGTTCACCCTGGACATGAAGACGATGACAGTCACCTACGACAACGGCCGTGTGGCGAAGTTCCTGATTCCGGGTGTCCACTCGTTCGCGTATGGCAAGACCTTCGAAGTTCGCGACAACTGCTTCGCCCTGGCCTTCCACCTGATGGATCCGATTCCCGCCACTTCGCAGCGCTGGACCGATGTGGACCGCTTCGTGAACGCGCCGCTGGAGTATGTGATCATGTTCGAGAAACAGTAAGTCTATGATGGATTTCAAGCAAAGGCTGGCGTGGCTCGAGGAGAGCCACGCCGCCCTCCTTTCCCGGAAGAACGAGCCCATCGAGGGCAACGGCGTGTACGAGCGCTACAAGTATCCCATCCTGACGGGGGAGCACGCCCCGCTTTTCTGGCGGTATGACCTGGACGAGAAGACGAACCCGTACCTGATGGAACGCTTCGGCATCCACGCCGTGATGAACAGCGGCGCCATCAAGTGGAACGGGAAGTATGTCCTGGTATGCCGGGTCGAAGGCGCCGACCGGAAGAGCTTCTTCGCCGTGGCGGAGAGCCCGAACGGCGTGGACAACTTCCGCTTCTGGGACCGTCCGATCACGATGCCGGAGTATGGCGAACCCGCGACCAACGTGTACGACATGCGCCTGACGGCGCACGAGGACGGCTGGATCTACGGCATCTTCTGCGTGGAGCGGAAGGACCCGGCGGCCGTTCCCGGCGACTTGTCGTCGGCCGTCGCGGCCGCGGGCATCGCCCGGACGAAGGACCTCGTGAACTGGGAGCGGCTGCCGGACCTGGTGAGCACGACCCAGCAGCGGAACGTGGTGCTCCATCCGGAGTTCGTGAAGGGGAAATATGCCCTGTACACGCGCCCGCAGGACGGTTTCATCGACGCCGGCAACGGCGGCGGCATCGGCGGCGCGCTGGTGGATTCGATGGAGCACGCGGTCATCACGGACAACGAGCGGATTATCAATTTCCGCCACTACCACACCATCAAGGAAGTCAAGAACGGGGAAGGCCCGGCGCCCATCAAGACGCCGCAGGGCTGGCTGCACCTGGCGCACGGCGTGCGCGGCTGCGCCAGCGGCCTCCGCTACGTGCTGTATATGTATATGACGGCGCTGGACGAGCCTACGAAGGTCATCGCGGAGCCGGCCGGGTTCTTCATGGCGCCGGAGGGCGGCGAATACATCGGTGACGTGATGAATGTGCTGTTCTCCAACGGCTGGATCTGCGACGAGGACGGCAAGGTGTTCATCTATTACGCCTCTTCCGACACCCGGATGCACGTGGCCACCTCCACGGTGGACCGTCTCGTCGACTATTGCCTCCACACGGCCCCGGACGGACTCAGGACCGGCCTTTCCGTGGAAACCTTGAACCGCCTGATCGACAAGAACTTGAACAGATAGGACAAATGAAAAAGACACTTGTTCTCCTGGCGCTGCTGCTGGCGGCGGCCTGCGGAAGGAACGAAGGGACCAAGACACTTGGTATCGGCGTCTATCCCGGCGATCCGGCCGAGAATTTCTCCCCGACCCTCCGGAAGGGGGACGGATACCGGAACATCGCGCTGCTGCGCGCCGCCCGGCATTCCTCCAGCGCCGACTATAACCAGACGGCGCAGCTCCTGACGGATGGATTGATCGCTGACGGGCCTGCCACCTGGGTGGAGGTCTTCCGCGGCGGAGAGCCGGTGCCCGGCTTCGAAGGCGGTTTCCTGACCGACCAGAACCATGCCGGCATCAACTGCGCCGGCCCCGAGGTTGAGTTCGAACTGGTCTTCCACGGCTTCGTGCCCGTGGCCGACCGGATCCTGGTCGCCACGGGCGGAGACCGGAACCAGAAGACGGTCCTGACCGTGGAAGGAAAGGCGGAAGACGGCACCTGGAAGCCGGTGGGCACCGCCCGTGTCCGGCCGGCGGAGAACAAGATGTTCATCCATCCTTGCGAGTTCTCCGTGCCCGTCAACGGCGCTTTCAGTGCGTACAAGCTGCATTTCGAGGGCGCTCCCGACTACTTCCCGGTGAACGAGGTGCTCTTCTTCAAGGACGACGCGCTTGTGGACGTGCTCACGAACGCGCGCTTCGTCAGCACCTGGAAGAGCGCCGGCGCGGAGGAGGAATGGGTTTCCATCGACCTGGGCGAGCCTTCCACTTTCGACAAGATGCGCTTTGCCTGGATTAACGGACCTAAGAAAGCGACGGTCCAGGCTTCCCGGGACGGGAAAGCGTGGAAGGATGTCGCCTCCTTCGAAGGGGCGGAGTCCGAGGTCCAGTTCTCCCAGGCGAAGGGCCGCTATGTCCGCCTGTGCCTGGCCGGAACCGAAAACGGTCAGCCTTTCGAGCTGAGCGAGTGGGAAGTGTACGGCCAGGGCGGCACGCAGGCGGTGCCGAAGCCGGCGCCCGCCCGCGAAGGCGCCCGCCAGCTGCTTTCCGGCGGCGCCTGGAAGCTGCAGCGCGCCCCGCAGGCGCCCTTCTCCGGCGAGGAAATCTCGACGGCCGGCTTCGACGACAAGGGCTGGCTGGTCGCCACCGTTCCGGGAACGGTCCTCGCGACGTACGTGGACAACGGGGCCGTGGCCCATCCCAACTTCGCGGACAACCAGCTGTTCATTTCCGACTCCTACTTCCGCAGCGACTTCTGGTACCGGGATGTGTTCCAGGCCCATCCGGACACGCCCCGGCAGTTCCTCCATTTCGAGGGGATCAACTACCAGGCGCTCGTGTACCTGAACGGCCGTTTCCTGGGCATCGTGGACGGCGCGTTCCGCACGGCGGACTTCGACGTGACCGGCGTCCTGCAGGACGGGGACAATGTCCTGGCCGTGCAGGTGGTCCACAATCCTTCCTACGGAACGATCAAGGAGCAGACGGCCTATACGCCGCAGTCCAACGGCGGCGTCCTGGGCGGGGACAACCCCACGATGCACGCCACCATCGGCTGGGACTGGATCCCGACCGTCCGCGGGCGTGACATCGGCCTTTATGACGATATCTGGCTGGCCTATACGGGCCCCGTCACCGTGGAGGATCCGTTCGTGCGGACGGAGCTTCCGCTGCCGGACACCACGAAGGCCACCCTCTTTGCGCAGGCCGTGCTGGTGAACCACGGCGACAAGCCGGTCTCCGGCACGCTGGAATGGACGTTCGGCGACCTGGCGGTTTCCGAACCCGTCGACCTGCAGGCCGGCGAGAAGCGGGATGTCGTCTTTGACCCGCAGACCTTGCAGAACCCCCGCCTGTGGTGGCCGAAGGGCTACGGCGAGCAGAACCTCTATCCCGTGTCCTTCCGCTTCACGGCGGACGGCGTGGTATCCGATGCCAAGGAATTCCAGTCCGGCGTGCGCCAGATGGATTTCACGATGGAATCCTACATCCCGCTCCGGGGCTTCACGAACTCTTTCGAGAGCCGGAACGAGCGGCAGCGCCTGAGCCTGTACGTGAACGGCCGGCGCTTCATCGGCTTCGGCGGCAACTGGGGCTTCCCGGAGCATCTGCTGAACTATCGCGCCCGCGAATTCGACGCGGCCGTGAAGTACCATGCCGACATGCACTTCACGATGATCCGCAACTGGGTGGGCATGACCGGCCAGCGCGCCTTCTACGAGGCCTGCGACCGGCACGGCGTGATGGTCTGGCAGGACTTCTGGCTCGCGAACCCCTGGGACGGTCCCGACCCGATCGATCCGGACCGCTTCAACGCGGTTGCCGAGGAGTATGTCCGCCGGATCCGCAACCACCCTTCCATCGGCCTGTACGTGGGCCGGAACGAGGGCTATCCGCCGGAGGTGATCGACTCCTTCCTGAAGGAAATGATCGTCCGGGAGCATCCGGGCATGTGCTACATCCCGCATTCCGCGACGGACGGCGTGAGCGGCGGCGGCCCTTACAACGCCTTGAAGCCCGCGCAGTACTTCCGTGTCCGCGGCCGGGACAAGTTCCATAGCGAGATGGGCATGCCGGCCGTGATGAATTACGAGAACATGGTCCGGGCGATGGGCGAGGAGGCCCTCGAGCCCGTGAACACGATCGCGCATCCCAACGCGATGTACGGCCTGCATGACTATACCCTGGGCCGCCTCGCGAACAGCGCCCAGCAGGCGGAGAGCTTCAACGAGCTCCTGGCCCAGGCCTTCGGGGAGCCGGCCGACGCGAAGCAGTTCGCGGAACTGGCCCAGTGGATCAACTACGACGGCTACCGGGCGATGTTCGAGTCCCGCGGGCAGTACCGCCGCGGCCTGCTGCTGTGGATGAGTCACCCGGCGTGGCCGTCCATGGTCTGGCAGACGTACGACTATTATTTCGAGCCCATCGGCGCGTATTTCGGTTGCAAGAAGGCTTGCGAACCGCTCCACATCCAGCTGAACCAGCTCACTCGCGAAGTGGAGGTGGTGAATTACCATGCCGGCGACCGGTCCGGTCTGACAGCCAAAGTCTCGGTGTTGGACATCAACGGCAAGGCTCTGGACGGGTTCTCCGGACAGCTGGACCTCCCTGAGGACAGCACGGCCGTCGTCGGTAAACTCCCGGTGCCGGAGGACGTGACACCGGTTTACTACGTGAAACTGGAACTCTCCGATGCGGCGGGCAACCCGCTTTCGACCAATTTCTACGTGCAGGGTAAGGAGGAAGGCAACCTCCAGGCCCTGAACGGCCTTGGAAAGGCTTCCGTGAAGGTATCCTTCACCGGAAAGGGCCCTTGGAAGGCCAGACTGACCAACAACGGGAACGTTCCCGCGCTGATGCTGCGGCTGAAGCTGGTTTCCAAGTCCACGGGCGAGATGGTCCTGCCCGTCCTTTACGAGGACAATTACTTCTCGCTGATGCCGGGGGAGACCCGGGAAATCGGCATCGAAGCCGCGCCGGAGGATCTGTTCGGCAAGGCCGGCCTCGAAATCTCCGGTTTCAACCTGGAGGGCCGGGCGCTGTAGGCGTGTTCGGGAAAAATGATTATCTTTATGCGGACAAACCGCATGAAACGATGAAACGTATCCTTCTTTTCCTGGCGCTGCTGCTGCCCGTGACGCTCAGCGCCGAAGACCTCCGGGTCGCGCACATTTTCTCAGACCACATGGTGCTCCAGCGGGAGTCCAAGGTCCCGGTCTGGGGCTGGGGCGATCCCGGCAAGACCGTGACGGTGACCCCTTCCTGGTATGGAGCCGCCCCCGTGACGACGAAGGTGGCCAAAGACGGCACCTGGCGCGTGAATGTCGATACCGGC
>JAEEGI010021828.1_pt1 | contig 12697 bp, 11 predicted proteins | sample 8958751 | NCBI WGS metagenome assembly JAEEGI01 (sample SAMN16246545, study PRJNA631951) | gut metagenome | biome: gut microbiome; feature: rumen; material: KS-attached | host: Bos | place: Iran: Karaj | collected 2018-10 | reverse complement strand
CATCAGCTTTTCCTGCCTTCCGCGGACAGCGTAACAAAACGGGAATTAAGATAAAAGCGGGGAAATGCCTAAGATTTGCTTAAGAGTCAAAATAGACCTGCCGCAAAAGGCGAGGCTTTCCCTCTTGTTTTGCAGCAGGTCTAAAACTGTATACCGTTCAGCCGCCTGTGGCTCTCTTTGCAAACAGGGTATACTCGATGGGAACACTGAAGCCAGTCATATAATCGGCCATATTGAATCCTTCCGCCGACACATTTCCCAGCTCCGGCGTATAGATCACAGTGTTCTCGTCCCTGTACTCATAGTTTACATTGTCGATGATCTCGGTTCCGATGCCGTCAGCCGCGATCCGCCAGAGCGTGATGCTGCCGACTGCTGCCCCTCCCGAGCCGTGGACGGCAAACATGCCGTCGCTGAAATACGTGAGGGCGGAGCGTTCACCCAGCGGATGGTCCTTGCAGAGGTAGACCATCTTTTCTCCGTCAAAGGAATAGATCGCCATAGGCTGTCTGTAATCCTCGTCCCCGGCGGCGATGACAAGCTCAGGTGTTCCGTTTTGGTCGAAGTCATACCAGCCGTAGTACAGATCGTTCCGCACCGGATTGGCGATCACCGCCGTGTACCAGGGCAGTTCGGGATGGGCGGTCTCGTCGTAGTTTTCCAGAACGTCCATCGTCAGCGCGGCATACTCAGCCAGTACCTTTTCAGCGGCTGCCTGCAGCACGTCTGCGGCAGACCGGGAGGAAAGCGCCTCATACCACTGAGATATAATCTGCGCTGTATCGGCGCCGTTGGCCGAGCGGAACCACTCGTCGCTTCCCCTGTGGGCCAGCACGTATTGCCCGCCCTCACCGAAGAAGAAGCGAAAATACATGCCATCCCCCGGGAAATTGAGCGTCAGGGATTCTCCCTTAGGAGCATCCGTCCGTTCCGTATAGACAAATCCGCCTGAGGCGGTGAGAAGCTGCTCGGCAAAAGATCTGCTGATACCGCCCCGGCCTGAAACCGTTCCATGGGCCAGACCCGTAAGGGAATAGTCTGTATCGCCATCCCAAGCGATCCGTGCCAAGAGGATATCCAGCTCAGAGTTTCCGTAGCTGCAAGCCGTCAGCCCGTTTTCTGCCGCGAAGGCGTTTATAGCCCGGCCTGTCCACTCGGTGAGGGCCGTCCATTGGTCCGTATCCTCCTGCGTGAACGGCCCGGAACGCTCCAGTCGCACGTCGGTGGGAGATTCAGCCAGGTAATACATCCCGCTGCCGTCCTGTGCGATGACACGCTGGCCGCTCATATCCCGGCAGAGCATCTTATGCAGCTCATCCTCGCTGATCCGGGAGATGCTGAACAGCCACCCGGCGCCTTCCCAGTTGTCGGGATCTCTGCTCTTTGCCGCCTCCTGAGAGGCGATCTCCGAAACGGAGAACAGCGGGTCTTCGCCCGTGGCAACAGTCACCAGACCGGCGTATTCCTCCGGCACCCGAAGCCGGAGACCGCCGCTTTCAAATTCCGTCTGGATAGACTTCGGCGTTTCGGTCTCGACGGAGGGCTCCGCCGCAGGAACGGGGCTTGCGCCTCCGCAGGCAGCCAGAGCCAGCATTATCAGCGCGGCCCAGAATAAGGGGAGCAACTTTTTTGTCGTTATCATCATGTGGTCTGTCCTTTCAGATAGAAAAGACGGGCACCTCCGCCTTAGCGATTGCAAAAGGTGCCCGCCGCCTGGGGAAGAGAGGATAAGAGGAAAAGAAGAAAAGAAGCGTACCAGAATTTGATATGAGAGCAAACGGTTTCCGGAATCAAAGTCAACTCGTTCATCCTGTTGGTCGAAATTATATACTGCATTTCTGAAAAATCAAGTGATAAAAATATGAAGAAATCTGAAATTTGCGGTTTCGAGCTTTCTCTTTCTTTTCGTTTTCGTTATAATGCGGAATAACCAACAGGGGGGGGAACTGTACCGTGGAAACAAAGAAGATCTTATATGTGGACGACGATCCGGAGATCCGGGAGGCGTTGCGTCTGCTGCTGGGCTGCGAGGGCTATGAGACGGTGGAGGCCACGAACGGCGAGGAGCTTCTTCGCCTGCTGGATGATTCCGTGGATCTGGTCATCCTCGATGTGATGATGCCCGGCATGAACGGCTATACCGCCTGCGCGGAACTCCGCAAGCGCAGTCCGGTGCCGGTGCTGTTCCTGACCGCGAAGGGTCGGGAGTCGGATATGACGATGGGTTTTTCCGCCGGAGGCGACGATTATCTGGTGAAGCCCTTTTCCTATAACGAACTGATCAACCGGGTCAAGGCCATGCTGCGGCGCTACACGATCTACGGCGCGAAGGCGACGGAGCAGACACGGCTCATCCGCTGCTGCGGGAACATCGAGATCGATCCGGATCAGTGCCTGCTGCGTCAGGACGGGAAGGAGATCCCGCTGACGGATATTGAGTACCGCATCCTGCACCTGCTGGCCTCGCATCCCCGAAAAATCTTTTCCGCACAGAACATTTATGAAAGCATCTGGAACGAGCCCTATTTCTATACATCCAACAATCTGGTGATGGTGCATATCCGCAATATCCGCCGCAAGCTGGGAGACGACCCTCAGAACTGCCATACGATCCGCACTGTCTGGGGAAAGGGGTATTGCATTGAGTAAATTGCCCTCCAAGCACAGTTTGAGTGTGCAGCTGCTGGCGGGCGTTCTGCTGTCGCTTTTCATCGCGATTCTGGCTTTCGGCCTGTTTTTCGCCCTCGGAAACGCTATGCTGGATCACACGGTCTACGGCGAGAGCTTTGCGGAAAAGATGTCAGACCGTCAATTTCAACAGATGCAACGCTATGTGGAGCGGGAGCGCATCACGACCGACAGGCTGTCCCGGCTCAACGCCTGGTGCAGCCGGGGAAAGGGCGTTTATCTCACGGTTTATCGGGATGGAACGCTGATCTACGAATCCCCGGTGGTCAGGGATCAGACCTTTGACCCGGATGATTTTGATCCGCTGGAAGAAAACGCGGAGCGGGAATATGCCCTTTCCTTTGCAGACGGCACGGAAACGCAGGCCTTTCTCTACTATTTTGCCAGCGACGCCTTCTATTTCTGGATGATCGGCGTATCCGGATTGCTGGCCTTTGCGGTATTCTCGCTCTGCTTTGTCAGTCTGGTTCATCGAAAACTGCGCTATATCCAGAAGCTGAAAAAAGAACTGGATATCCTGGCGGGCGGCGATCTGGATTACCCGGTCACCGTGCAGGGTCAGGACGAGCTGAGCGAACTGGCCGCGGGGATCGACGAGATGCGCCGATCCATCGTGAAGCATCAGCGCGCAGAGGACGAGATCCGTTCCGCCAATTCACAGCTCGTCACAGCCATGTCCCATGATCTGCGCACGCCGCTGACCTCACTGCTGGCCTTCCTAGAAATTTTAGACCGGGACAAGGTCAAGGATGAGGAGCAGCGCCGCCATCTGATCCATCAAAGCCTGACGCAGACGATGTCCATTAAGTCCATGGCAGACAAGCTCTTTGAATACTTTTTGGTTTATACCTCGGAGTGGGAGCAGCCGGAGCTTGAGAAGCGCGATGCGGACGAGGTGTTTTCCCAATTCTGGCAGGAGTATGCCTTTGCGCTGGAGAGCCGCGGCTTTATCGTTGAAACGGATTTCGGCGAGCTTGACGGAAACGTGGCAGTGAACCTTGAGCTTCTTCGCCGGGCTTTTGACAACCTCTATGCCAATTTGGTGAAATACGCGGAACCAAGCGCGATCATCCGAATCGCTTATCGCCGGGAAGCCGACGAGGCGCTATTAACAATCGCCAATGTAGTTTCTTCCCAGCGGGAGAGCAAGGAGAGCACGAACATCGGACTGAACACCTGTCGACGTATCATGAGGATGCTGGGCGGAAGCTTTGAGACAAACGAGATTGCCGGCGTCTTTACCGCGGATCTGCGGCTGCCTTTTTCGGACAACAACTGTAAGGAGACGATAAAATGAGAAAAACGATAGGAATCATACTGCTTTTATGCATGCTGATGCTGACGGCCTGCGGACAGAGCTTTCCCGTCTCTGAGCCGCAGCAGGACAGCGGAACCGTTCAGATTCCCAATCCCTGGCGCGACATCACGGGAACGGAGGCAAAGGCGCTTTGCCCCGGTTCCCTCCGTGCGCCGGAGGGCGCGGAAAACGTACAGTGGAGCGCTATGGAGTCCGCGGGGCAGCCTGCTTTGGTGCAGCTCAGCTTTGATTTGAACGGAGCTTCGTATACGGCCAGAGAGCAGGTGACCAACGACAAGACAGCGGATATCTCCGGCATGTACTATACCTGGACCGCGCAGACTGACATGACGCTGCGAAATTGGGAAGAGAGCGCAAAGTCCGGCACCTATTACCGTTATATTGGCGAGAACGAATGGGCCGATCTCTGCGTCTGGTATGACACGGCAAAAGGGATCTCCTATTCTCTCAGCGTCACAGCGAAGGATCTGGACGGCTTCGACCTGCAGGCGATCGCGGAGGCGCTGGCCGTTCCGGCGCTTCCCTCCGTCGAAGAGCAGAGGCGCATTTTGGAAGAGAATCGCAGCCTCTGGGCCTTTGACGAGGGCGAATACGCCCCGGACTGGTATTATACTTTCACCGATCTCGACCACAACGGCCTGCTGGAGGTGATCTCCGCCTCCACGCAGGGCAGCGGCATCTTTACCTATGCCCATTATTATGAGGTTCTGCCCGACGGCTCCGGTGTCAAAAACCTGTACCATGCCGACATGGAGATCGAAGGGCCGGACGACTGGCCGGAGATCATCCGTGACTCGCTGCCCTGCTGGTACGACAGCGCGGCGGATCGCTATTACTATGTCTGTGCCAACGACGTCCGCGACGGTGCGGCGCACAGCATGAGCCAGCTCGCGGCCCTCTGTCTGAAGGACGGCGTTGCGGAATGGGAATACCTGGCCTCTGTGGACATTCAGTGGACCGAAGCGGGCGAGCAGAAAACGTATACGGACGGCTCGGGCAATCCGATCTCCGAGCAGGACTTCGACAGCACCGTTGAGCGCCGCTTCGCCGGGATGGAGCAGACCGAGCTGAAGCTGGAATGGACCGCGGTCACGACATCCGCCGCTGTGGCGGAAACCGGCAGGCAGGACGGCGAGCGCTTTGAAGCGGTCATCGTTCTCGAGGGCATGGAGGAAACCGTTCCGTACGAGCATATCCGAAACGAGGCGCTCGGCTTTGAGATGGACTATGACTACGAGAAATTCGTTCGGAAGAGCGAGCCGGACCGGGAACGCTTTATCTCCGTCTGGGACGACGCCGAAAAACCCGAGAATTATCTGGAGCTGACATACCATGCGGAGGACGCCGATACCGTCGCGGCTTCCGTGAGGGCGGAGCTTTCGCAGGAGTATGATCTTCTGGAGAGCACGCGCGAGCTTGACCGTGCGGGCAGCTGCCTGTACATGGAAGCATCCGTGCTGAAGGGCACGAATACCATGGCGGACCGGCTCCAGCTGGTAACGATCATCCCGGCCTCGGAAGGCTGCATCGAAGCCAGGGAGCATCTTGTGATTGAAGCCTCCGAAGGCTTCGGGAGACGTTTTTCTTATATGCTGAATACCCTGTCGCTCATCGACAGAAGCAGCGAAGGAAAGCTGTCAGACGAACAGGCGCTCGCCGCAATCAGGCAATACTGCTTCGTCAGCAATCCTGACCTGGAGAACATTGTAAACGCCGGAGAATACCAGGTCTATTGGAATACTGTATCCAGCACCGATTCCGAGATCGTTGTCCTGTTCCGTTCCTACACGGGGGCGGAGATCCGATATTATATTGACGCTGTTTCGGGCGAAACCTACGTCACGGAGTTTGTACCCGGGATCACTCCCGAGGAACAGCGGACCGAAGAGCGCTTTAACGCGAAGGATTTCCTGCTTTCCATCCCGGGAACCTGGCAGACGGCGTCTGTCGTATCTGAGGAGGACGGCTCGGCGCATCCTGAATACCATGTGCGGTTTACAGACTCGGAGATCCTATATGGGCACATGAAGGACGAAGCGTTCGTTGTCGATCATACCGATACAATCAGCTTCTTCGAGAAAACCGCGGCGGGCGGATTCACGATCCGGGCGGAGGCCGCCAACGGAGTGCGGTACACGTTTCGGACCGGCGAGAGCGATCACGATGTGCTGGAGTACTTCGAGACCTGGAACGAGGCTGATTTTCCGGAAAGCTACAGGGGCGGCGCGTCCCTGAGCCGGTGCAGCTGACGGCTTGTTATGGGCAAATCAGCTCAGAACAAAGGAGCGGAACGGAAATGAAGAAAGCGATCGCCATACTATTGCTGATCACGGTCTTGTGCGGATCGGCCGGATGCGCGGGAAGACCCAACGCGGAAGTCAGGATAGACTACGGCAATTCCGCGCTTTATTCAAAAGAGGACATGGACGCGGCCATCGCGGTGATCCAAAAAGAATTCGATACATGGGACGGCTGCGAGCTCCACAGCATATCCTATGGCTCCGATGATGCATGCAACGCGGAAAACATCCGATGGATGAACGAGCTGGAAGCGGCCAACGACGCGCAGGAGACCTTCTCCCAGTGCATCCTGTTCAAAAGTGACTTCCACTCGCCGAAAAACGGCGGCGGGGCATGGAACGCCGATCAGGAATACACCGATTGGCAATGGTGGCTCGCACGATCCGAAGGCGGCGCATGGAAGCTGATGACCTGGGGATATGGTTGAATCCCTGTACCAAATCCGGAACCGAGCAAGCAAGTTTTGAGGGTTACAAGACAGTGAGAGAAGCAATCAGGGAAAAGCTGAACGGTATTCGGGCACCTGAACAGATAACAAATAAAAAAGCGGCCATCCTCACCGCCTGCCTGTTTGCCTGCGGCGCTATACTTGGCTGCTTTTCCAAATGGCTCGACAATCTGGCGCTTGACGACACCGTATGGTGGCACAGGCTCCTTGAATCGCTGGATCTGGGCAATTTATTTTCCGATCTCGCGATCTGGCTTCTGGCGGCGCTGATCATTGCCGTTTTCAGCCGCTCGGCTGTGCGGGCTGGACTCAATGTGTTCTGCTTTTTTGCGGGTATGTGCCTGTCTTATCATGTATATACTGTTTCTTTCAGCGGCTTTGATCCCATGTCCTACATGATGCGTTGGTACGCCATCACCTTGCTTTCGCCGATCCCGGCGGCCTTTTGCTGGTATTCGAAGGGCACGGGAGCGGTTCCGCTGATCCTGGATATTGGGATCATCGCGGCCTTCTCACTGTCCTGTTTTGCGATTGGTTTTTTCTATGTTTCCGTAAAAGGCGTCCTTTACTTGCTTGTATTTACCGGTGCGGCCGCAGTTCTCTATCGCGGCCCGAAACAATCGGTACTGTCTCTGCTGCTCGGTTTTTTCCTGTCGTTCCTTTTCAGCCCCTTCTGGCCGTTCCGTTAAATTCGGAAGCATGAAAACAAATCTGCATACTGCGAGTCGGCAAATTAGAATCTTCCGGATGGAACTATTATGTTAGCTGAACGTCCAAATATTGAATACCGCGGGAAAAGCGGCCCTATCCCACAGAACGGAAACACATTCTGCGGTATTGACTTTCCATCAACTCTTAGGAGGTATACCCATGAAACGAATGATTATGATTGCTGTGTGCGCTGCGCTCATGCTGGGGCTGACCGGCTGCGGCACAGCACCTGTCGGAACACCGACTGCCGGAGCCGTGAGCGCGCCCGAAACTGCGGAAACGGTCACGGTTTCCGCATCCGGCACGGTACGGCTGGTGCCGGACAAGGCGACCGTCTCTTTCGGCGTCACGACACAGGAGCAGACCGCGGAGCTGGCTCAGAGTAAAAACAGCGAGGCAGTGAAGAACGTCATCGAGGTGCTGACCGGGCGCGGCGTTGAAGAAAAGAGCATCCGCACCACCTATTACAGCATGTACCCGCAGTATGACTGGTCGGACGGCGAGCAGCGCATTACCGGCTACAACGTCACCACAACGATGACGGTGCAGGATCAGAACATTGAAGATCTCGGAACGCTCCTGTCCGCCTGTGTGGCAGCGGGAATCAACAATGTCGACAGCGTATGTTTTCTCTGCAGCGGATATGACGAAGCCTATCGCCAGGCGCTCGCGCAGGCGGTTGCGGATTCCCGGCTGAAAGCGGAAGCTCTGGCACAAGCCGCCGGCAAGACTTTGGGCGAGCCTGTCACCATCACCGAGGGCTGGCAGGATACCTCCGCCCGCTACGGTCGGAATGCGGAAGTTCCCCTTTCCGCGCAAGAATCTGCGGACGCTGCCGGACCGTCCTTCCAGCCGGGCGAGACGGAGATCACCGCAAACGTGACGGTGACCTATCGGATGGGATAACCCGTTACACAAGCTATTGGGTCTGATAATCGAATAAACCAGGCGGGACTTAAGCACGAAGCTCAAGTCCCGCCCTATTTCTTTCAGTTTCTTTTGAACGTTCCCGTATCAGTCGCCGCAGCGATGTTTTGCGCGAGGCAGATACAAAAATGCGCTTGCCAGGCCCAGGAGCATCAAGATACCGCCTGCGATGGGATAGACAACGATCAGCGCGTTTGTCGTCCCGTAGATCGCCAACACCCCTTGAAACACGCTGCCCACGCTCAGACACGCGACGCCCGCGTTCCATAGGTTCAGGAACACCCGCCCGGGTGCTTTTCCGAAATGCAGCAGCAGCGCATAGAGCAGCGCGCCCAGGAGAAGCGGCACGGCGAAGGCGAAGATCATCCAGCCGGAGTATACCCCGTGACTGAAGAGTTCATAGATCCCGCCGAAGATGGCCAGGAAGCCCGAGACGATCAGATGCCCGCGCAGATGCTGTTTCTGTTCTTTCTCAGATATATACAATGTCGCTCACACACCTTTCGCAGATGCGGCCCATGGTCGTGGGTTTGTTCACGACCACACCGTTGAAAACCATTGTGGATGAGCCGCCGCCATCCAGATTGTAGGCGGTCTGAACGCCGAGGCTTTGCATAAAGTTCGCCAGCTCATAGACGCTCAGGCCCGCGCTCTCCGAGGTTCTGCCGTCAGACACGACGAACACGAAATGATTCTTGTCGATCAGCCCGATCGCGGTCCTCGGGTTGCTGGCCATGGCTTTGCCGACCTCGGTATTCACACCGACAGTGACCGAGCCGCCTTCTATAAGAGCCGGGCCGAAAGAGAAGGCCTGCCAGACGCCCTTTGATACCAGTTCCTCGGCGCTATAGTCTCGGTCGCTGACGACTTCCATGGAGCCGTCGGCATAGACACACAGCACATCGGCGCCCTTGGCGGTATTGCGGTAGACGATGCCGTTTCGGATCACATAGCCCTTTTCCTGAACGCCGTAATAATCGCCGTTGATTGCAAGGATCGCGTTATTAGCCTGTGCGATTGATGAGGTCGTCGCGGTGACGTTCTTCCCGTAGGTGTTGTTGGCAAAGGCGGTTTTCAAGTATTGCGCGGAGCTCAGTGTCACATCGGCCACATAGACCGTCGTATCATTCACGCGATAGGTATTGAGTGTGATCGAGACGTTGTCGTTCTGGTAGCTTGTGCTGCCTGCGCTTGAGGATAGCGCGTCAGTCGACGAGCTGTTGTTGGCCGAGCTGCTGCCTGAATTGGCGGAACTGCCGCGGAAAGACGGCGACGCGCGGTTCAGGTTTGGCCTTCCTCCACGGCCACGGCTGCGGTGATATCCAAACGAGCCGCCTTGCTGCTGTGCTACCTGTTCTTCTGCCTGCCCGGCTGAGGATGTGCTTTGTTCGCTGCTTTCAGAAGCAGAGACCTCGGCGAACATGGTGGTATTCATTTCGACGGCGCTGCTGTAGCTTTTGCTGATCACGAAGGTGTCCAGCGCGAAATACGTGGAAAACACGACCAGCGCCGCTGAAAAAACAATGGCAAATAAATGCTTTTTCATATTGCGACCCCTTTCTTAAGGATTACTTTTCCCTTTGTGATCCTCATGATACAGGGTCAACCTTAAAACTACTTAAGTAAACATCTCGAAAAACCGGCGTTCGCCGCCAAATGAAGGAACGCTGTCACCTCATCCGCTTCTCAAAGCGGAACATCCCGTCGAAGCCCTCACCGCTGTAGTCGTTTTCTTCTCCGGTCTCCGGGTCGTGCGGATCGGGATGGTGGCTGTTGAAGAACTCCACGATATGGAAGCTGCATTTGTTCACGTAAAAGTGGATATTCCTCGTCTCAAAGTATGGCGTGCAGGTTTCCCAGACCTTCGTTTCCGGGTAAAGGCGCTCTACTTCTCTCCAGGCCGCTGTGCCGACGCCCTTGCTGTGGGCCGAGGGCGTGACGAACAGCAGATCCAGATGGTTGTGCTGCGTCTCCTCGTCGATCTGCAGGACAAGCCCGCCGACGATCCTGCCGTCTTCCCGAATACGGTAGGCAAGGCCCTTTTCGATGCAGTTTTTAATTGTCCCGCGGGAGATGATCTCTTCGCCCTCTTCAAAGTGCTTGTCCCTTTCTCCGAATTCCTCCATCGCGCCGTATTTGAACGCGCGCTGGTTATCGAGGATGAACTGTTCCAGGTCGTCTGCGGTGAGCGGGGTGAGAGTGATGATTGCCATATTGATTTCCTCCTTAACAAAAAGCCCGGCAACAAAAGGCCTGATCTCTCAAGCCAAATGTTCCGAGCTCACTCGACATCTTATCTGACAGGCGGCCTGCAAAGCTTTCGCTTTACGATCCCCTACGCTACGGCGTACTGTCCTCCGATGACCGATATTCGATTGCGTCTGCGATTATCGCATAAATATCTTGGAATTGCAAGTGTTTTTGCGGCTCAGAAGCAGTACGAGCGTATCACTGTTTTATGAAGAAGCACGATAAAAAGATGTGAAGAAAAATGAAGAATGCGCAGAAAAGAAACAATTGTTTTCAGAAAGATATTGACACAGACTGTTTCTGGTATTATACTTTCAATCAGAAACAGTCTGTTTTCTTTGGAGGTTCCTATGAGAAGAAAAGACGAATCAAAGAAACCGATCATCGTGAATTATATCAACGATTTCTTTTATGAACACGACAAGGTTCCCACGGTGCGCGAGATCGTAAACGGGACCGGTATTCCTCTTTCAACTGTCCATCGGTATCTTCTGGATATGCAGGAAAAAGACGAGCTGAGTTACAACGGATATCGTAGCGCGCGCACGAAAGAGATGAGCGAGGTCTCACCCATTCATGGGATCGCGGTTTGGGGAACAGTCGCCTGCGGCCCCGGTCAGGAGGAAGAACAGCGTTTCATTGAGACGATCCGCATGCCGGAGAGCTTGGTGGAAAAGGGAGATTACTTTGCGCTGATTGCCAAAGGCGAGAGCATGATCGGCGCGGGCATTTTCCCCGGCGATTACGTTTTTGTGAAACGGCAACAGACAGCCAACGAGGGCGATCTTGTCATCGCGCTCTTTGACGGAAAGAACAATCTGAAAAAGCTCGGCTTCGATCCGAAGAATAAAAAATATATTCTCCATTCCTGCAATCCGAATACCGAAATGTATCCCGATATCATCGTGGATGAATTGCAAATTCAGGGCGTTGTGAAAGGCTCGTATCATAAGCATTGATCACGGAGGAAACAGAACGAAATTGAAAAACGCCATCGCAGAAGATCGTCTTCGACTTCCTTCTTTCGATTGCCCCAATCCGAATTGTCACGCAAAGAATATCGCCTTTGCAGTCAGCCGAGAAGCGAAAAACGAATCGGAGTTGATCCCGCTGGAATGCATTTCTGAGAATACATCCGCGGATTTCGCAGTTGTTTGCCCGAAGTGTAAAAGGAAATATGTTTTGTGTCGGCACAGAGAATCTCCGATCATTCCGTTTTACAATCTTCCCGTTTATAGCAGAGTCGCCACATAGAAAACAGAATACTTTGGCATAGTGAGCCGTCCTCCCACCCGTGAATGTGGAAGCAAAGGGCAGGTATCAAGTCCAAAAAAGAATCACGCAGCATGATCGTTGCGCGTGATCTTTGGCTTGATGCCTGCCCTTGTTTTTTTCAGTTTTGCAAAAAATGAATCGCGTCCGAAATGCAAAACTGAAAAAAGTTGCGTGCGGGGTAACGGTTTCTATATCAGAGCAAGTATCGACCTGTGGCCCAAAATTCGAGAAAATCGATTTTTGCCACGGTCAGAACTTGTTGGGGAGTGCCTTCCCCAAACCCAGCAGAACGAAAGAGACGATCTTTTTTTCTAACACGGAGGTGATCAAAAATGCGAGGAACATATGATACGCCCAAGCGCAGTCATGTCATCAAGACGCGCCTGGACGATGACGAGTACGAATTCTTTTTGCGGAAGTGCAAGGTTTACGGAATGAATCAATCGGAGATGATCCGCGCTTCCTTGGATAAGCTTGTCATCAATCCCGTGATCAAGTTTTCGCCGGTGAACAAGGAGCTGCTTTCCAAAATCGACGAGCTGATCACCGAAGGAAAACGCATCGGGAACAATCTCAATCAGATCGCCCGCGCGATCAATTCCGGTTATCCCGATCAATCTCTTGAATCAGAAATCCGCCGCGCGCTCGGCGATCTGGCGGAATGGAAATACACGATTTTGCAGGAGGTGGGCAGCGCCATTGGCAACGATCAAACATTTGAGCTCGAAAAACTCGGACCTCGGGGCCGCCGAGCGTTACTTGATCTTTCAGCACGACGA
>JAEEGI010021826.1_pt1 | contig 12698 bp, 10 predicted proteins | sample 8958751 | NCBI WGS metagenome assembly JAEEGI01 (sample SAMN16246545, study PRJNA631951) | gut metagenome | biome: gut microbiome; feature: rumen; material: KS-attached | host: Bos | place: Iran: Karaj | collected 2018-10 | reverse complement strand
CGTCAGTCTGGGCGATTGCTCTTGCGGTATTAAAGAGCTTGTCAGATACGGCGCAGACCTTCTCTCTGACTTCCGTGAAAAGCTCATATTCCAGAGCAATACGGCGTGATGAAGCACTTACGATCTTATCTTCAAGTTCCTTTATCTGAGGCGTAATGTAACGCTCGTTATTTACGAGAGTCTGCTTTCTTACATACTCTTCAGGAACCTTGTCAGACTGGGATCTCGGAATATCGATAAAGTAACCGAAGACCTTGTTATAGCCGATCTTCAGAGTCTTTATGCCTGTCCTCTCACGCTCATTATTCTCGAGCTGGAGAATATATTCCTTGGCATTCTTAGCAAGGTCGTAAAGTTCATCGCATTCAGCGTTGTAGCCGCGCTTAATGATGTCTCCGTCTTTAACTGTGACGGGGGCATCCTCGTTGATCGACTTTTCGAGCAGGTCGGCGATATCCGTAAGAGGATCCATGGATATCTTTATCTCTTTGAACAGGCCCTTCGAAAACTCTTCGAGGCCTTCTCTTACGAACGGGATCTTGCGCAGGGAATTCCTGAGAGAAAGCATATCTCTGGCATTGCATGTACCGAGAGACACCTTGCCTGCGAGACGCTCGATATCGTAAAGACCTGAAAGACCTTCCATGATCTGCTGGCGCGCCATGTATTTATCCTTGGCCTCTTCAACGGCATCAAGCCTTCTGTTGATTGCCTTTACGGATATAAGCGGCTCTTCGACCCATTTTCTTAAAAGTCTTGCGCCCATGGATGTCTTAGTCCTGTCGATAGCCCAGAGCAGAGAGCCCTTCTTCTGCTTAGTCCTTATCGTGGAAGTAAGCTCCAAGCCCGTACGAGTAGCGATATCAAGCTCCATCGTATCAGAGATCTTGTAGCACCTAACGACATCAAGATATGAGACCTTGTCTGTCTGCGTCTCTTCCGCATAAAGGATCAGTGCAGCGCATGCGCAGTACATCATCTCAGGATTTGTGAAGAGCTTTGCATCCTGAACTGCAGCTCCGCTGTTCTTGAAAACGCTCTCGGAAAAGTCCCTGTCATTACGGCGTGTAAGCGCAATGTCAGTGCCTGTCCTTATCGTCTGCATCTCGGGTGTTGATTCAAAATTCGAGTTATAGATGATCTCCGAAGGAGAGTATTTGCCGATGAGATTTATCAGGTGCTCGCCATTGTCGGCAAGAGTCAGCTGTGTAGCTTCGAAATCGCCCGTAGAGATATCCGCACAGGCTACACCGAACTGCGAACCGACGCAGTAAATGCTCATGAGGAAGTTATTCTTACGGTCTTCAAGGCCGCCTGATTCGGTAATGGTACCGGGCGTTAGGATCTTGATAATTCCTCTTTTTACAAGGCCTGTTGCAACAGAAGGATCTTCTAACTGTTCACAGATGGCGACCTTGTATCCGGAAGATACGAGCTTATTGGCATAAGATGAATATGCGTGGAAAGGTATGCCGCACATGGGCGCCCTGTAACCTGATCCGCAGTCTCTCCTGGTAAGAGCGAGCTCTAATATCTTTGCCGCCTTAACAGCATCGTCGAAGAACATCTCATAGAAGTCTCCGAGTCTGTAAAGAAGGAATGAATCCTGGCACTTTGCCTTCATCTCGGCATAGTGCTGCATCATGGGAGACAGCTCTTCAGGCTTCAAGTCTGAAAGGCTCATCGGGAACTGGCCCGCAGCTTTTACGTGATTCTCGTCAAAACCGTTGTTATCTGTCACGCCTGTTCTCCCTTCAAGCTGACGAGGATACCGTCAACAGAATAAGGTCTTGCGCGGTCTATCCTGACCTCGCAGAGCCTGCCCTCGAGAAAATCAGGGCCAACATCAATGCCAAGTTCTTCAGGAATAGTGAAGTTAACAAGATGGTTGGTAATCGTCCTTCCGGAGAAGGTCATATCACCTGCTTTGCTGATGCCTTCAATAAGCACTTCCATCGTCTTTCCGACAAGCTTGAGATTGGACTCTTCAGCATAGCGGTTCGTATATTCGGTAAGTCTTCCGAAGCGCTCTGTCACAACATCTGAAGGTATCTGGTTCTCATATGCAGCAGCCTTGGTGCCGGGTCTTGCAGAATACTGGAAAGTAAAGCATGCATCGAACTTTGCCTTATCAACAGCAACAAGCGTCTGCTCAAAATCTTCGTCTGTCTCACCCGGGAAGCCTACGATAATGTCTGTGGTAAGCGATCCGCCTTCAACTCTGGCTCTGAATGTGTCTACGATCTCCTGGAATCTCTCGATCGTATAAGGTCTGTTCATGGCCTTAAGGACAGTATTTGAGCCTGACTGCATGGCAAGGTGCAGGTGCTTCTCGACATTGGGTCTCGTGGCCATGATGTCGATTACTTCATCTGAAAGGTCCTTCGGGTGTGAAGACATGAATCTTACTCTCGAGAACTCCTTAAAATCCGAAGCGGCTCTTAATATATCGGCGAAAGTCTCACCGCCCTCACCCTTATATGAATTGACGTTCTGGCCAAGGAGCATGACCTCCTTATAGCCCTGGGATGCAAGCTCAGCGAGCTCATTGACTATTTCTTTAAAATCCCTGGATCTCTCCCTGCCCCTTGCATAAGGAACGATACAGTAGGTACAGAAATTGTTGCAGCCGTACATGATCGGAACGAGCGCCCTGAACTTCCTTTTACGGTCTATCGGGAAAAAGTTGTCTTCCGCAATATAGTCATCAGCAGAGATATTTACGAGCTGCTTGTTCTTGCGGATGGCATCTCTCATGAGCACGGGGAATCTGTGCAGCTGCTGGGGATCGAAAACGAGATCGACATAAGGATATGATTTCTTTATCCTCTCGACATTCTCCGGGACCTTCATCATGCAGCCGCCGACTGCGATAACAACATCACGGTCGTTCTTCTTCAGCGTCTTAAATACACCAAGATTGCCGAAAAGGTGCCTGTCGGCATTCTCTCTTATCGAACATGTATTGAAAACGATAACGTCGGCATCGTCCAGTTCCCCGCCCTTAGACGGAGTAAGTCCCATAGAACCAAGCATGCCCGAGAGCTTCTCGGAATCTGACTCATTCAGCTGGCAGCCATAGGTCAAAACATTGTAAGTTAAGCTTCTGCCCTTACGCGCGCCTAACGAGGAGAAATACTCTCTAAGCTCGGTTACAGCAGAATCAAAATCGATCTTGTCATTTACTGTAGTCTTAATAATCGTCATTTAAAGCCTCTTTCCATTTACCCGCTAATTATACAGTAAATCACCTTTTATTTTTATTAAAAATTATAACGTACGCCAATTATTTGTTTTTTTGCTCAGAAGTTATAATATGTATTGGTCAATTCTAAAATAGGAGATTATGCATTTGAATTTGAAGAAGATAACAGCAAGCTTTACCGCACTGCTTCTCACATTAACATCTTTATGGACTTTTGCCGGCTCTATGGTCAAGGCAGAGGACTTCCCTGATGATCCCAACGACGGCATCATCACTGCGAACGAGAGAAAGACAGATCTCCTCAGCGAACAGCTCGACGATGCACCCAAGGTAAATGCAGCATCTTATATTCTTTACGACGCCAACAGCGGCACCATTCTCTTAGGCAAAGACTACGATGTTCAGAAAGAGCCTGCGTCCATGACAAAGGTTATGACACTTCTCCTCGCCTTTGAGCGTCTGAACGAGACTGAGACAGTAACGATCACCCCTGAAATGGCTGAAGCTATCAAGGGTATCCCCAAGACCTATGTTAAGCTGGGTCTTCAGGAAGGCGAAGAGATCTCAGTAAAAGACCTTATCTATGCCGCAGTTCTTAAATCGGCTAACGACGCGAGCCTTGCACTCGCTATGTATATGGGCGGAACAGAACACGATTTCTGCAATCTCATGAACCAGAAGGCTTCTGAGATCGGATGCCTTAACACCCACTTCTCTTCCGCATACGGACTTTCCACTCCTGATAACGTCACAACGCCTTACGATATGGCTCTTATCCTCAATGAGGCCGTATCCACCACTAAGTATCCTGAGATCGCGAAAACATTGAACTACACGATCAATGCCACAAATAAATACAGCAGCGAGAGAGAACTTACCAATGCAAACAGATTCGTAAACACGACAAAGTACGGTTACGAATATTATCTGGGCGGTAAGACGGGATTTACTGACACTGCGGGATACACACTCTGTGCCGCAGCAAGGAAAAACAACAGGACTCTCGTCGGCTGCGTTTTCAATGCCGCTGACTCAGATGTCAGATATGCGGACCTCATCAAGCTTTTCGACTATGGATACTCAACATTTACGACAGTTGAGATCACCGAGAGCGAATTTGATCCGCTGATTGACGAAGCTCACCAGCAGATAAACGGCCTTTTAAAGGAGACCAACCTCTATCTGGCAAGCCAGAAGATGATTCTGGACCAGTACATTACCACGACTTCCACAAGAGCCCAGCTCGGAAGCACGAACAGGATCGACTTTTCGAAGGCTGTTATCGACACTTCACAAGACCGTCAGACCCTCGAAATGCCCCTATGTAAGATATATTCGGATAAGACGTATCACATCGGCACGCTCGTAATTGAGATCGAGAAAAAGGCCGGTGTCGTCGAAGTAAACCCTGAAAAACTCACTAACCTTACTAACGTAAGGAGCATATTAGTCACGTTCGCCGTATTGTCGGGACTTATACTTCTCCTCGTGATCGTGCTCCTGATCTTCCGCGCACGCGTGATCAAACACAGACGTGAAGAAGCGACAAAGCGCGCAAACATGCTCTGATAAAGGGATTATTCAATACAATCTTCGCAGATACCGTAGAATACCGTACGCTTGGGATCGAGCACGAATCCGTGTTCAGATGACACATGCTCGAAAAATTCGTTGATCTCGTCACAGGACAGATGAATGAGCTTTCCGCACTTCTCACACTTCATGTGATAGCAGTTGCCGTGCTTGCAGTGTTCTGTGCCGATGTATTCATAACATGCAGGTGATTTCTCATCGATGATGTATTTATTTACAAGCCCATCAGTGGTCAGACGGTCTAAACGCCTGTAGATGGTAGCCTGTCCGATATTGATGCCCTGTGCTCTGAAATGATCGGATATCTCCTGGCTCGTAAAATGTGATCCCGCATTATCCTTAAGGAAATTCAAGATCTCGCATGACTGCTTAGTATTATATGAACCACTCTTAGTTCTTCCCATTAGAGCCTCCCGGTATCAATTTGAAAACAGTTTTCATTTTATAGTGTAATCCTGTAATGTCAACCAAAAAGGGGTTTGGAAACCCAAACCCCTCTCATGAACTACAAAGAACCTGAATCAGGCCTCTTTTTTCCACTTGATTCCTGCGTCAGCAAGCGAAGTGTTCATCCAGATCATGCCTTTGTCCATGCTCTCAAACATTCTCTGATAATCATTCCAGATCATGTCGATGAACTCATCCTTTGTATAGAATGTGGTGAACGGGACCTCATCAAACATCTTCTTGAGCTCTTCGTCTTTCTTGCGTGACCATACATCGGTTCCTGTACCATCATCGCCCATAACGAACAGACATAACTGCGCATTCTTCTTCAATGTTTCCTTAGATTCAAACACCTTGGAATAGTCACCGTCTTTTGCTTCAACACTCATGTAGTACATGAATTTGTAGCCGGAAATCCCATCTCCCATAGAGAAGTTTCCCTCTTCATACTGGAACACGAAATATGAACTGATTTTTTTCTTGTTCTGCGATATCACGAGGCTGCAGTTCTCATTATGCTGACCGGCAGCAGTCGAATTAGGATCCTTCATAATCGTGTGCTGGTAATAGATCTCACTGCTGCCCTTACCATATGATGAATACTGAACATAATCGCTGGGGTCGAACATTGAAGCTGAACGCTGTCCATATACTGAGCACCATTTGGAATTGGTATCGATATAGCCAAGCTTTCCGACTGCTTCATAGTAATAATCTGCCCAATGCTTTCCGCAGTCTTCACAAACACCGTTTACAAATCTGCATTCATTCTTGATATCGATCTCCTGGCTCGTAAGCTGGGAGGGATCAACAGATCTGTATTTATCTCCAAATGGAATACCGAGCTCTTCAAATCCAAAGCCGAGCTGCTCGAATGCCGCATTAGAGAACTTGATCAATCTGGCGTAAACGATAGGAAGATCCTTCCTGATATTATCCTTGTTTGCTTCCCATGCAGTATCATCATAGATACGGACAGCAGACTCATCCTTTTCGATTACAGCATCGATAAACGTTTCAAATCCGTCAAGCGGGATTGAATCACCCGAATTCATACCGTAATAGCGTGTATCGCCATAAATAAGTTCGAATTCAACATTAGCTACGTCGGATAGAGGATCGATGCGCAAAGTAAGCGAAGATTCGTTTCTGTAAGAGGTATAGCCGAAATAGATCTGATCATCATCTATGAAATAACTGCATCCGCCTCTTATAGTGTCATCATAGAGCTGAATAGAATTACCGCCTTCAGGCAGTTTGAAAGAATAAAAACCCTTTATACGGTTATACCTGTCAACGTCTATATGCGGTGGCTCAGGCTCGGTCTCCACTGCAGTTGCCTCTGCCGTTGTTTCAGTCTCTGTTGCTTCCTGCTCTCCAGGCATGGTATTACAGCCGCAAAGAAAGACCGAAGCCAACATAACACCACTTAAGACTGCTGAAATAAGCTTTTTCATTTTCTCTCCCCCTCGTTTGTTTTACTTATATAATCGCTCTCTGTACTACTCTTAGAGACAGCGTTTATATGACTGTTTTTCTGTTCCTTTCTCCTTATGAGAAAGATGATCACTGCGGCGGCCGCAATTACACATATAAATACAGAAAGTGTGATTGCGGTTATCGTTTCAGACGGTGTCATAATTCTTGTTACATGTCCGAAATGATGTTCCAGATCCGCTTTTGTAATTTCCGAACTGTCCACATATGAACGGTCGAATGTCGCTACGGTCCTGCCGTCCTTTAAGACAGTAGCTGAACACATTGATCCGCCCTTTCCGGTTCCGATATCAGGTCTTAAGACACTGATATCATCAGCTTCCACCGATGTCCTGTAAGTCGGACCTTTATAAGGCGTGACATACAATATTCCTTCTCTTATTTCCATTGTCACATCGGCAACACCAACGCTCAGATCGGCTGCATTTTCGCTTTTATAGGTACTGTTTGAGCAAGCGCTGATTAAAACGATCAGCACGCACATAAGCGGTAATATTAATTTCCGGATCATTGATCAGCCCTCGGATTTCTTCTTCCAGTTGAATCCGGCATCAGCCAGTGACGTATCCATGACTACAAGTGCATTATCCATACTCTGAAGCATCCGGTCATAATGCGACCAGAACATGTCGATCATCTCATCTTTGGTATAGAACGTGCAGTCCTTCTGTCCTTCGAACAGTTTTCTGATATCCGATTCTTCCATACTGGACCATACATCTGATCCGGATGTTGAACCCTTATCTTTTACGAAAAGATAGAACCTGCAATTCTTCGCAAATGATTCCTTCGATTCAAATATTTTTTCGAATTCACCTGCTTCAGCATCGATACCGATCCAGTATGTGAATTTATAATCCACAATACCGACATCCACGGAATACTCTCCCATGCTATATGTATAGTTGAAGCTTATGCTTGGCTTTTTCCCGCTCTTGGAGAAATCGAGAGTTAAACTTTCACTGACAGGTCTCTGATCAAGGCAGTGATATAAAATATAACCTGCATCCTTACTATGTCCGACAAACTGAACGTAATCACCGGGATAAAGCATTGTATCGGACTCCGGACCATATATGGACTTCCATTCGGAAGGACCTTGTGTATCCAGTTTGCTAAGTGTCTCGTAATAGTATTCATTCCAAACTTTTCCACAATCCGTGCAGACACCATTTACAAACTTGTGATCATTAGAAGCCAGTTTAGATATCGTGGTCTGCTCTGTAGCCATCGTATCTTCTGTTGCAGCTTCTGCTGTATCTTCAGTTGTATCTTCTGACGTTTCCGGTTTTTCCTCTAAATTGGCAGATTCCTTTGATACAGGTATCTTGCCTGAACCGGACTTGGAATTAAATGCGCATGCAGCTGCAAGGACCAGAACGACAGCTAAAATAGCTATAGTTGTAACCTTGGTACCCTTCTTAAAGTTTACGATATTCATTACTCTTTTAGTTACCTCGGCTTTACAGAAGGCATTCTTGCTGAATCCCAAGGGGGTTACCATATACTTCTTGTTGCTGTTGTTGCTGGCTTTGGCATAGGAAACGATAGATATCGCATATGCTTTCCTTAAGTCAGCATCCAAAGTGGAGATCGTCGTCTCATCGCAGCTCATCTCTATATCCTGCTCGAAAAGCGTAAATGCGACCCATACAAGAGGATTGAACCAATGCACAGCAAGGATAGCGATTCCAAGAAGCTTCTTGAGCCAGTCACCGTGTCTTATATGAGTGCTCTCATGAACCATAACGTATTCTCTCTCGGCTTCATCGAGAGTATCGGGCAGATACATTTTCGGAACGATGAACCCGAAGACAAAAGGCGACTTTACGTTGTCACACTCATAAACGTTCTTAGCGATCTTCTTTGCATTCTTAAGCTTATCTTTAAGATCGAAATAACGGACGCAGATATATGTTGTAAATACAACCATTCCGGTAAACCAGATAATAGCAACGACCGATCTGATATCAGGCAGATTCTTTGCTTCAGCCTTATTCCCTGTGCTGACTTCGTTGGCAGATCTGGCGGGAGCTTCAGCATTTACAGGAACTTCATTATAAGCAGGTGCTTCATTATAAACAGGAGCTTCTGCATAGTCTGCAGGATCGTTAACAGGAGCCTGGATGACAGCCGGCTCACTGTCAGGCAATACTGCCTCAGAGACCTCAACGGCAGCAGGCATACCCTGCGTCGGAAGAGGAACATAATTAAAGATGCTGAAAGCGGATTCAAAACCAAAAGGCACGATAAGTCTTAAGGCCACTACAGCCCATAAGATCATGATGAATGTCTTGGATCTTTTACGCAGGAAAAATCTTGCAAGAATAGTAATCAGAATTACTACGCTGCCCATTAAGGACATCTCAAGCACTTTAAAGAATAAAGCACCCACCTTTAGTCTCCCTTCATATTATCCTTGATGATCTTTATCAGATCATCGGCTTCCTTGTCCGTAAGTGTCTTCTTGCTGCCGAAGAATGCGGCAACAAATTTAGGAAGAGATCCTGAGAAGCTGTCTTCTACGATCTGATTGCTCTCAGAGATCAATACCTTCTCCTTAGGGATCAGGGCACTTACGACCGTATCTTCATTCTTGACAAAGCCCTTTGTGACGAGCTTACGAAGAATCGTATATGTGGTTGATTTGTTCCAGTCGATCTTCTCATTGGCAATCTTAACAAGCTTGCCGGATTCAATAGGTTCTTCTTCCCAGATGATCTCCATCAAACGCTTTTCTGACTCACACAAAATCAATTCTTCCATAATGACCTGCCTATAGTTTTATTAGGGTTTATTGTTGTAAACCAATGTCAGTTTACACATATAAACCACAGATGTCAAGAAAAAATAAAAATTGTCCGGAAAATAATATCCTGATCTCAGATCCCTGTTATTCCTGAATCAGTTTTATCTGCAAAACAGGTACGTTTCCAATATCCACAACCCTGAAGTTATTAAGGCCTTTTCCCTGCTTCCAAATAAAATGCGGAATATTGATCGTCTCGATACGGCTCCTTTTGATCTGCGCGATATCAAGAAGGCTTATCAGCTCGGAATAGCTTTTCTGGATATCAGAGATCGAATCATATCTCTGCTGGGCAAAATCGACACTTACTCTTAAGCGGTAAGGATCATTATTATTTGCCTTGATCGAGAACAGCTTCATAAAATCCTCGTAAGTATAGAAGTTATATTTGGTCGACTCCACATACATGCCAAGATCAGAGATTCCGAGGAAAAGCAAAGGTTCTTTTCCGCTGCACGAATCACAGATCTCGATCAGTCCGCCCAGCACCGGTGCAGCGATCTTCAGTTTATCTATCTGTTTATTTGTCCAGTCATCAGGCCAGATGAAATGCACATCCTTATCGCCCATAAATGCTGTCTCATGCACTTCCGTCTTCGAAGAAGGCATCGATACAGAATTCAGCGCAAAGCATCTTGCAAAGGCATAGGAACCGATCTTCTCAACAGAAGAAGGCAGCTCAAGAGATTCCAGGCTGCTGCACTCTGAGAAAGCATAACTTCCGATCTTTTTCAAAGAAGATGCGAAAAAGATCTTCCTTAAGTTATCACAGCCTAAAAAAGCATTATCTTCAATTACATTTACGGAATCAGACAGATGAAGCTCTATTATCTTATGTGAATCCTCGAAAGCCTTGCTTCCTATTACCGCCACATTATCCGGTATGACTACGGCCGGTGACTCGCCGCTATATCTGGTCAGAACGTCCCCGTCTATTTCAAATTCCTTATAAGCAAGGGCCTTTCCTGTATCTGCGGTAACAAGCTTAATGTAATTCTTCACGATAGCTTCATTCACGACAAAAGGCTTGCCGCAGCGGATGCAGATTGCTGCACTTTCATCAGAGTCTATTCTTAACTCAGTTCCGCAGGAAGGACACTCTAATGGAATTACCGGCATATGACCTCACCTAATTTGATATTGCTTACCGTATATCAACATTATAACATCGCTGCCACTGAATTAAGGTATCTCCCTTTCTATCGGCAGAAGGCTGAAGTCATTGCTAAAGCAATTATTCTTCCAGGACGAACGCTCTTTGGCACTCCAAACCATAGAACTGTGTCTGTTCGGAATAAATGAGTGTAACAGATACACCTTTACTTCCGTCAGGCATTATATAAGGTGTGATCTTGTCGTAATTGATCAAAGCAGCGCTCTCCTCGTAATCATAAGCACTGTAAGACTTCTCATCCGTTTTACAGTATTCCTTCATGATATCTTTAACTTTGGCGAACAAGTCCTCATCTGTCATACCGAAGAGCTTTGTAACCTCATGGCTGTCTAATTGCTTCTGAGTATCAAGATTGAAGTTTAACACTTCCCTGCTGAAATAGTCGCAATCGGTTGCACTTGTGAGTAAACTAATGGACAGGATAATATCCTTAACACCGCAGTCAAATTTCACAGACGTCCCGTCAGCGTGATTACCTTCGATTTTCAGAGGATATTTCTTCTGGATATATTCATCGAGAAAAGAATTGATCTCAGAAGCTTCCTTGCCATCCACAAAGATCTTTGGAATTAAAGTCGCAAATATGTAATTGCCATCATCAAGCCTCTGCAGAGTAACCGTCTCGACCCTGACTTCGTGTGAGGACTTAAAGGTCCAGACTGTTTTCTCTTCAGAAGTCTCCTCTGAAGCTATCTCAGTCTGAGTCACACTTGTTTCAGTCTCAGTCTCTGTTTCAGATGATTCAGCCTCAGTAATCTCCGTTACAGTTGAATCCGTGGATTCGCCTTCCTGAACTCCGCCGTTATGTGCGCAGCCGGAAGCCATAAGAGCCAGGCAGAGCGCGGCTGAAATAATCGCTGTTCTTTTCATTTTGCTATTCTCCCCATATAAAGCATTTTAGTTTACTCGCATAAACCGATGACAGTTTACTATTGTAGACCAGAAGTATCAAGAAAACCGTACATATAAACAACAGGAGCCGCCCACATGGCAGCTCCTGCTTTCTGGTTCAAATTCAAATCTGTGCTAAAAAATCCAATATCCTCTTATTGATATCGTCTATCTGTTCGCCGACAAAATGAGGCCTGTGTCCGCCGCCCATTACCTTATAAACCTTTGCAAAAGGAACCTTTTCCTGTAATTCCTCTACAGTTCCGAAAGGATCGTTCTCGCCGTTTATGAAGAAGCACGGGCACTTGATATTCTGCCACTCGGCATCAGTAAGATTTGGCTGCGTCTGCCAGTCCAAAACTGTGTTCTTTAAGTATGTCTGCCAGTCGCCCCTGTGAGCCTCGAAATGCCTTGCCTTCATATCTTCTATGAAATCTGTATGACCGTTCTTTATGAGATTCTCCGGCAGGAAATCTTCTGCACCTTCAGGTCTAGCATGTGCAGCGCCGCCTATCGTCACAAGGCTCTTTACCTTATCAGGATAATTCGCAGCCAAATAGCACCCTACGTACGCGCCGCAGCTGTATCCGATAAGATGCGCCTTTTCTATTCCGAGCTTATCTAGAAACGCAGCCATGTCATCTGCAACGATCCGGCTGTTCCACGTAAGATCTTCGCAGGTTGTCCTTCCATGGCCTCGAAAATCAGGAAACAGGCATCTGTAGCGTCCCGAGAACGGCAGGATCTGTCCTGCAAAAGCCAGCAATCCCCTGCTGAAGTGGCTGTGAAGGAACAATACTGTCTCTCCTCTGCCAAATTCTTCGTAGTATATATTCAGTCCGTTTATATCTGCATACGGCATGTGCTGTTCTCCTTTGTTACTGTTCTTCTCTGCAGTAGATCTGAATTGCCTTATCGATGAATTCGGCAGTTCCTTCTCCGCCATATTCATCAATATTCTTGGTAAAGTCTCCGCCGCCGGAATACATCTTTCCAAGGCCGCTTAAGATCTTTTTCGAGCATGTGTAAAGATTCCCTGTGATGAAATCCTGGATCCTCTTTACAAGGTCCTGTGCCTCAGG
>JAEEGI010021823.1_pt1 | contig 12701 bp, 10 predicted proteins | sample 8958751 | NCBI WGS metagenome assembly JAEEGI01 (sample SAMN16246545, study PRJNA631951) | gut metagenome | biome: gut microbiome; feature: rumen; material: KS-attached | host: Bos | place: Iran: Karaj | collected 2018-10 | reverse complement strand
TAGATGGTCTTACAATTGTTCTTACATATAGAAAAGGAAAACTGTATAGTGGAGTAACTCGTGGTAATGGTATTATTGGTGAAGTAGTAACTGAAAATGTTAAGAAGTTTAAAAATATTCCATTAGAGATACCATTTAAAGGTAATCTTGTTGTAAGAGGAGAAGCTATTATTAAATATTCTGATTTCAATAAAATGAATGATGATATGATTAGTGATGGTGAATTACAATTTAAGAATCCTAGAAACTTATGTAGTGGTAGTGTTAGACAATTAGATAGTAGTGTAACAGCTAAAAGAAATGTAAATATTATTATATTTGCCCTTATTGAAGCAGATACTAATATACCTAATTCTAAGAAGGAACAATTTGAATGGTTAGATTCTCTTGGATTTGAAACAGTTGAAAGAGTAGAAGTAACTGCTTCAAATATGGAAGAAGAAGTATTAAAATTCAAAGAAAAAATTAAAGATTATGATATACCTAGTGATGGACTTGTTCTTACATTTGATGATATGGCTTATGGATTATCTTTAGGAAGTACTGCTAAAGCACCTAAGCATTCAATAGCATTCAAATGGAAAGATGAAACAGTTGAAACTAAATTATTAAGTGTAGATTGGATGGCATCAAGAACTGGTTTAATAAATCCTGTAGCTGTATTTGAAAGTGTTGAAATAGAAGGAACTATAGTTTCAAGAGCATCACTTCATAATTTATCAATAATGGGTAATTTAAAATTAGGTATTGGAGATACAATTGAGGTATTTAAAGCTAATATGATCATTCCTCAAGTCGCTAATAACTTAACAAAAAGTGACAATATAAAAATACCTGATAAATGTCCAGTGTGTGGTGAGCCTACATCAATAGAGAATATTAATAACGTTAGATATCTATATTGTTTAAATGATTTTTGTCCAGCTAAGTTAATTAAAAGATTAGACTTATTTACTAGTAGAAATGCTATGAATATTGATGGAATTTCAGAACAAATCTTGTCAAGATTCATAAATGAGGGTATTATAAGTAGCTATAGAGATTTATATCACTTGGATGATTATAAAGATGAAATAATAAATTATGATGGATTTGGTGAAAAATCATATCAAAACATGATAGATAGTGTTAATAAATCAAGAAAAGTAAAATTAGCAAACTTTATATATGCATTAGGTATTCCAGAAATAGGACTTTCAAGAGCAAAATTAATATGTAATACATATAATAATGATTTTGATAAAATAAGAAATCTTACTTTTGAAGAATTAAGTGCTATTGATGGAGTAGGAGATGTGATAGCACAGTATTGGATAAAGTATTTTAGTAATGAAGAGTTTATTCATGAATTAGATGATTTGATAAAAGAATTAGAATTTGAGAAAGTTAATAATAAAAATACTTCTTTATAAGATTTAACATTTGTAATAACAGGAAGTATTAATAATTTTAATAATAGAGATGAAATGGTAGAATATATTGAATCTTTTGGAGGAAAAGTAGTAAGTAGTGTATCATCTAAATTAAATTATTTAATTAATAATGATATTACATCTACATCAAGTAAGAATCAAAAAGCTAAAGAATTAGGCATTAAGATTATTAGTGAAGAAGAATTAATGGAAATGGTAAAATAATATGAAAAAGTTTCTAGATGCACAAGAAGATGATTATGAAATAGCTTTAAATGAGATAAAGAATGGTCATAAGAGAAGTCATTGGATATGGTATATATTTCCACAAATAGATGGTTTAGGTCATAGTAGTACTGCTAAATATTACAGTATTAAAGATTTAGAAGAAGCTAAAGAATATTTAAATAATGAAATATTAAGAAGTAGATTAATTGAAATATCTAATGAATTATTAAAGCTAAATGATAGTATTGATAATATAATGGGATATCCAGATAATTTAAAACTATGTTCATGTATGACATTATTTTATGAAGCTGATCCTAGTATAGATGTATTTAAAAAAGTTATAGATAAATTTTATAACGGAAAATTTGATGAAAATACTATAAGAATATTGAAGAAATAAGAAAAAATTGTGATATACTAATGTCAAGTAGGAGGGATTTTATGTATTTCAAAGATAAATTAATTGTTGCGAAGAGTAAAAATGATTTCATATCACTTAATCCAGGTATGTTAAATCGTCATGGAGTTATTACTGGTGCTTCTGGTTCAGGTAAAACAGTTACATTAAAAGTAATTGCTGAAACATTATCATCTGCTGGTATTCCAAGTATCGTTATGGATATTAAAGGTGATTTATCTGGCTGCGCAAGAATTGGTGAAATGAATGAAAATATAGAAAAGAGAGTAGCTAAATTAGGACTTGATGAAATAGGTTATGAATTAAAAAAATTCCCAATTAGATTTTGGGATGTATATGGAGATGCAGGACACCCAATTAGATTAACTGTATCTGATATGGGAGCAACTCTATTATCAATTATATTAGGTTTATCTGAAGCAGGTGAAAGTTTATTAAGTATTGCTTTCCAAATTGCTAAAGATCAGGGACAAGAGATAATAGATTTAAAAGATTTAAAATTATTATTACAAGATATGTCTGAAAATGCTAAAGAATTAAGTGTTGAATATGGAAATATTAATCCAACAAGTCTTAATACTGTAGTTAGAAAGATAACAGTTTTAGAAGGAGATAATGGTACTAAGTTATTTGGTGAACCAAATTTAGATTTAAAAGATTTAATGAAAATAACTGAAGAATCTGGTAGTGGTTACATCAATATAATTGAATGTCGTGAATTAGTTAAGAAACCAACATTATATGCATCATTACTTGTATATTTACTATCTTCATTCTATGAAAAGATGCCAGAAGTTGGTGATTTAGATAAACCAAAAGCTGTATTATTCTTAGATGAAGCTCACTTAATATTTAGTGAAATGAGTAATGAAGTAGTTAAGAAGATTACTCAAATTATTAAATTAATTAGATCTAAAGGAATTTCAGTATTCTTTATATCACAAAGTCCAGCTGATATTCCAAATGAAATCTTAGGACAATTAGGTAATAGAGTACAACATTGCTTAAGAGCGTATACTCCTCAAGAATTAAAAGCTGTTAAAACAGCAGCTAGTACATTAAGAGAAAATCCTGAAATAGATACAGAAAAAGCTATTTTAGAATTAGGTACTGGTGAAGCTCTTGTATCATTTGTAGATGAAGAAGGTATGCCAGGTGTAGTAGAACTTGCTAAAATATTACCTCCTCAAAGCTATATGGGTGAAATAACTAAGGAAGAAATGGATAATGTTATTTCTAATAGCGTTATGGAAACTAAATATAGGGAAGCTATTGATAGAGAATCTGCTTTTGAAAAATTATCTGCTGTAAGAGAAGAAAAAGAAGCTGAAAAGAAGAGAATTGAAGAAGAGAAGGAAGCAGAGAAGAAGAGAATAGAAGAAGAAAAAGCTGCTGAAAAAGCTAAAAAGGAAGAAGAAAAGAGACTTAGAGAAGAAGAAAGACTAAAAGAAAAAGAAAGAAAAGAACAAGAGAAAGCAGAAAGAGAAGCTGAAAGAGCTCGTAAGAACTCAGTAGGATATAAACTTGGTAAAAAAGTTGTTAATAAAGCAGCTGATAAAGCAATTAATAAAGGCTTAAACTCTTTATTAAAGCATCTTATTAAATAATAACTAAAAAAGTGTACTATAGTGTGTAAATTTACGCGAAACTATGTACATTTTTTTTATGTTATTGTACAATTAAAGTAACATAAAGGAGGATTTTTATATGGAAAGATCAAATAAATTCCAAAACGTATTAATAGTAATGTTAACTGTAGCAGTTATCGCTATGGCTGTAGGTTTTGCAACTTATACTGCAAATTTACAAATCAATGGTACTGCTAACTTTGCTGCTGCTAAGTGGGATGTTCATTTTGCAAACTATGCACAAACTGCTAATACTAGTGCTGGTGCAGACGTTGATGTTAATGTAACTGACACTAAAGTAGATTTTGAAGTTAATCTAGATCCAGGTGAAACTTATGAATTTACTATTGATGCTGTTAACGAAGGAACTTTCAATGCTAAATTATCAAGTGTAACTATTGCTCCAACATTAGCTTCAACTTATGGAGAAGGATATTATACTTATGAAGTTTGGTATGGTAACACTGTTTGTGATCAAACTTGTTCTAATGCTTTGAATTCTACTCTTGCTAAAAATGGTGGAAGTCAAACAGTTAAAGTAAAAGTTTCTTACCCATTATTAGATCAAACTGATGTTGGTCAATATCCAGCAACAGCACAAACAAAGAATTGTACAGTTGCATTAAATTATGTTGATGCTGATTAATCAAATTATGTTAAATTAGAAAAAAGAATAGGGAATATATTTTAATTATGAAAAACACAATGAAATCCTATTTGCTAGTATCTTTACTAGCAGTATTTGAAATAGCAAAATTATTTATATTTGACAAGAGTGTTTCAAATAGTGAAATTATTTTAACTATTTTTTGGGTTGCATTGTGTTTTTTATCTCTATTATTACTTAAGTTTCCAAAAGATAACTCTCAATATAAGAATACAGTTACTAAAACTGTAATAATGTGTTTATTATGTACTATTTTAGTTTCTTATCTTTTAGGATTATTTGTTGGTTTTACTAAGAACTTATTCTCTATGAAACTAATTAACATATTTAAAAACATATCTTTAATATTTATAGTAGCGGTTGCTAGAGAAATAATAAGATATGTTGTGGCAAAGAATTGCCAAATGACTAAAAAACCTATTGTATTTTTAACAATAGCATACATTTTGTTTGAAATAATTAATCAATATACTTCAAAAACATTAGTTGGTTTTGAAAGTTATTTCTTATTTACATGTAGAGTAGTGGTAACTACTATATCAGCTGAATTAATGTTAAGTTATTTATCTTATCATTTTGGTATTAAACCATGTTTAACATATGCAATACCTATAGCTATATATCCTTATGTATTACCACTTATACCTGATGTAGGAGACTTTATTTATTCAACTATATTCTTATTATTACCATTCTTAATATATATATTAACTATTGGTATAGTAAAGTATATAAATAAAGAAAAAGAATCTTATAATACAGATTATAGGAATCTATTCTATGGACCTATATTTGTATTCTTATGTGTAGTAGTCGTATTAGTATCTGGAGTATTTAGATATAAAATGATAGCTATTGCGACTGGATCAATGAGTCCTACATATGAAAGAGGAGACGCTGTTATATATAGGAAGATTGATGATGAAAGTGAACTTAAGAATGGTATGATTATTGTTTATGTTAAAGATGATAGAATCATAACACATAGAATAAATAAGATTATAAAGAGTAGTGGTTCTATTGAAATTAAAACAAAAGGTGATTTTAACGAACAACCTGATGATTATGTTATTAAGAGGGAGGATGTTTTGGGTGAAGTAAAATATGTAGTTAAATACATAGGTTATCCAACAGTATTACTAAGTGAAGCTTTCTAGGAGGTGAAATAATGGAAGATAATGACAGATATCTATTAAAATGCGCTATGCTTATATTCTTTATATGTATTTGTGTTGTCATGTCTGCCTTTTATTATAGAAAATACTCTGAAAGAAACAGTAGTATTGTTTTAGATTACACTGAAACTAGTAATATTGATTATAAAGTATATTTAAAGAAGAATAATTTCTTTGATAATGAATTTTTAACTAAAAGCGAATTAGAGACTAACAATATGTCTATAATTACTCAATTAATAGATCATATTAATTTTACATATTCTTATGCAATGAGCTTCTCTGAACCAATAAACGGACACTATACTTATTATTTAAAAGGTGTAGTTGGAGCTTCTTCAGGAGATGTTAATAATAAATCTAATTATTGGTCAAAAGAATATATATTAACTGAGAAAGCTACTAAAGATATATTAAATGCTAAGAATTATAGTTTTATAACTAATATTGATATAAATTATGATAAATATAATGAATTATTAGCTAAGTTTAAAAAAGAATTTAATTTATCTACTGAAGGTAAATTAGATGTATATTTAGTAGTAGAGAATACTATAGAAAATGAAGGATTTAAAGATTCTTCTCTTGTTGGTTCTGATGTTAGTGTAAGTATTCCATTAACTATTAACGCTATGAACATGAAAATAGATGCTAATAATGGAAATAAGAGTGATACTTTTAAAGAAACATTTACAAGCACTGAAAAAGTATATAATTTCTACAAGTTATTAACATTATGTTTCATAGGTATAGCATTGATATTAGCAATACTTTTAGTAAGGTTAATAGTAAGACAAAAAAGAGAGAATAAATATTTCATTTTATTAAAAAAGATTTTATCTACATATGATGGTATAATAGTAAATGTAGCCACATTGCCTAAATCTAGAGGTTATAATATAGTTAAAGTTAAAAGCTTTGATGAATTATTAGATGCTCATAGTGAAGTAAGACAACCAATTAACTATTATAATAGTGGAAATAAACATGTATTTATATTAGTTGGTGACTCAATGATGTGGGTATATAGACTTAGAACTAGGAAAGTAGATCTTGATTAATGAAAAAAAGACATCAAATAACAAAGTCTAATAAAATATTAACAATAATAGGTATTATAGTAATATCTATTTTTTGCTTTGAAACAGTAGGTTTTGCAACATATAATCAATTATTAAGATTAAATGGTACTTCAACATTTAATCCAGATGGAAATATATCTATAACTGATATACAGATAGTTAATCAAACTAATGTTGTAGAGAATGCTCCAGTTAGTTATAGTGATTTAAATATTACATTTGATCTTGAATTTCCAGTTACAACTCTTGATTTAGATTATGAAATTAGATATTCAGTTACAATAGATAATGAAAGTTCATATGATAGAACTTTTACAGGAGAAGAATGTGTTCCTCAAATAAATATTCAAGATGGTACATCTGTAGAATTATTATTAGAAGGCCTTGAAATAGGAGATGTTATTAATAAAAAGAGTTCTAAAACATTTGATTTAATAATAGCATTGCATCCACAAACAGAAAATACTACTTATGATGTAAATGGTACTATTGAAGAAGAAGAAATTATAGAAGATACAGGACAAATTTTAGTTAGTTTAGATAGAAATAATAGAAGTGCTGATTTAACAGCAATTGGCGCAAAAGGTCATTTCACATTTGATGCAGTTAATACATTACAATATACAGAAACAGTAACTTTATCAGTTAGTAGTAATATATTTGAATTATGTGATGTTAATGGAAATGCTTTACCAAGTTTTACTGTTAATAATGATGGTAATACAGTTACTAATGATTTTTATGTAAAAGTTAAGTCAGGCGCAGTTATAACAAGAAATAGTGAATATTTAACTGTTTATGCAACAACTAGTAAGTTTAATAATCAATCAATTGGTAGACTTACACTAGCAGTTACTCCTAATGCTGTATATCATGATTCAGATGCACCAATTATTAGAAATGTAACAGCAACTCAAAATTCAATAGTAAACAGTGCTCATGTTTCATGGAATGCAAGTGATGATTCTACAATAGATAATTTTACAGTTATTGCATATAAAGCAGATGGTACTAAAGTAAATGAATTGACAACAACAGATGATAGTAATAGTGTAGATATATTAATTAGTGATAACCAAAATAATGTAGATGGTAATTATTACTTTGTAGTTTATGGTAAAGATATTAATGGAAATACAGCCAATAGTAATGAAATATCTGATCCTCAAACTCAAGGACATGCTGCTAAGAGTGCAAATGTAAATCTTGATTGGTATGTAGCAATTAGATATACAAATTTAACTGGTGATAAAACTGAAGCTTTAAGAGGTGGAACTGTTACAATAACAATTCAAAGTACTAATAATACAACACCAACTCTTACTTCAGTAAAAATGAATGGAACTACGTTAAATAACAATGCAAATGGTTATAGTACTTCAACTACTGATAATAGTAGAACAATAACTATTAATCGTACTATTAATGGTGATATAGAAATAAATGCATCAAATGGTAACGGTGGCGGATGTTTAGTAGAAGGAACTCTTATTAAAACTAAAAATGGATATAAGAAAATAGAAGATATTACATATTATGATTTACTTGAAGTATGGAGTCATGATACTGGTTCTATAACATATGAATATCCAATATGGATTGATTTAGTACGTGAAAAAAGTGAATATAGATTAATTAAATTTGATGATGGATCTGAATTAAAAACAGTAGATTATCATGGCATATATAGTTATGATTTAAATAGATTTGTATCTGTAGATAATCCTCAAGAATTCCATGTAGGAACAACAGTTGCTAAAGTAAAAAATGGAAAACTTTATAAAGCAAAAGTAACTAGTATAGAAATGGTAAAAGAGAGAGTTAAATATTATTTTGTAGGATCAACTAAATACTTTAATATAATCGCAAATGATTTCTTAACTACTGATGGAAATGTAATAATATCTAATATATTTGAATTTGATAAAAATCTTAAGTGGAAGAATAGGGATAATGTATTAAAATATACATATGAAGAATTTGATAATTTAATTCCATATTATATGTATGTAGGTACAAGAGCATATGAAGCTAAGAATTTACCAATTAGCTTAAATGAGTTTAAAGCATATTTAGGATATACATTTAGTGATAAACTTGATCAAGTTAAACCATTGCCTACATTTAATGGTAAAAATAAATTTATTGTATCTACAAGTACAGGTAAAACATCATTTGTACTTGAAGGAGATACATATACATTACCAAGAGGTAAGTGGTTAAGTAATACAGATTATAAGATATATGAAGGTACTGTTAAAATAGATTGTAGTACATATTTCATTAAAGTAAAATAAAATGAGTTATTCAAAATAACTCATTTTTTTACGTAAAGATAAATCTAAACCAGTTGTATAACTAATATTAGGAATTGCTTTCTTTAATTTATCAATATTAACTTTATCTTTTAAATATAAGTCTACTATTTTAATAGTATCTGTACATTTAATCGCACTCATTTGATATAATTCATCAAAAGATTGATCATTTTCTTCTTTAGTACATGGATGATACCATTCTTTCTTTTCATTATTCATATACATATGATTTAATTTAATATGATTAGATATACAAGTAATATTAAATCCAAATAACTTATCATTTAAAGCATAAATAACTTTTTTAATACCTAATCTATCATAATTAGTAGTTCTAAATAATATCTTAGCTTCTTTTATACTTTTGATATATATATTTGCTAGGTTCTTAACTTTATAAGTTTTTTCATATGCATAATCTATACACTTTTTTAACTCTTCACTAAATATAGGTTTCTTTATAATATCTTTAGATATATTTAATGTACAATATTTTCTCTTATATCTTCTTTGATATAAAATACCATCTATATTTCTTTCCATTACTCTATGCATACCTTTATATTTACGTAATGCTTTATTCTTTCTTGAATAAATACCTGTTTTATAAAATATATAAGGATGAATAGTACTATCTAATATATAATGTGTTATTGACCCATATAAATATGATAATAAATCTTTATTATTTTCTAAATGATTTGTTTTAATATAATCAATAATATTTATTAAATAATCTTGTGTTTTATAAATATGACCTGTATGACCAAGAAATCTTATATGTTTATTAAAATTATATAGTAAATAATCATGACTTTGGGCAAATAAAAGATATATATCATTCTCATTAAAGTTTACTTTTTTTGATATATCTTTAGCAAATATATGATGAGTAACGATAGATGGCATTTTATTCACCTCTATATTTATTATATCTAATTTATGATATAATTAACAAGAGGGATATAATATGAAACATACATTCTTAATACTTCATTATAATACTATTAAAGATACTAAAAGATGTGTTGAATCTATAAGAGAAAGATACTCTAAAGTAAACATTGTTATTGTTGATAATGGATCACCTAATAACAGTGGAGAAGAAGTTAAAAAGTATTATAAAGATGATAAAAATATACATGTAGTTATAAGTAAAGAAAACTTAGGTTTTGCATGTGGTAATAATTTAGGTATCAAATATATTAAAGATAATATTGATACAGATTTCATTATTATGATTAATAGTGATACATATTTAATAACAAGTGATTTCTTAGAAGTAATAGAGAAAGAATACAAGAGTAGTAAATTTGGAGTTCTTGGTCCTAGAATATTACTTCCTAATAACAAAGTAAGTAATTATGGATGGGACGCTGAGAGTGAAGAATATTTAAGAAAGAAGATTAAAGATTGTAAAAAAGATTTATTCTTTGATAAGATTCATTTATATTTCTTAAGAGATATTTATACGAGAATATATAATAAATTATTTGTTAAAAAGATTATTAATGATACTAGTTCTAGAGCAGAAGATGTTGTATTAAATGGTTGTGCTTTAGTATTTAGTAAAGAATTTTTGAATAAATTTGATGGTTTATATGATAAAACATTCTTATATGAAGAAGAACAATTCTTATATTATATGTGTAAAGATAATAATATAAAGATGGTTTATAATCCATTATTAATGATATATCATAATTGTGGTAGTTCTACATCTCATAATAGGAATGCTAGACAAAAAAGAATGTTTAATAGAGAGAATTATTTAAAATCTATAGCATTATTATTAGAATATATAGATAATAGGAAGAAATAATATGGCAAAAAGTGTAAAAAAGAATTATTTATACAATTTAGCATATGAAATTATTGTATTAGTTGTTCCACTTATTACAGCTCCATATTTATCAAGAGTACTTGGTAGTCAAGGAGTAGGTGTTTCAAGTTATACATTATCAGTTGTTTCATATTTCATTTTGTTTGCTAATTTAGGGGTTAGCTCATATGGTAGTAGAGAAATAGCTATGGCTAGAGATAATAGAAAGAAAGCTTCTAAGATATTCTGGGAATTATTCTTTCTAAAAATGATAACTGGTGTTATATCACTAGTAGGTTATTCATTTATAATAGCTTTTTCTAAAGAGAATACTATTATATATTTCATATTAATAATGAATATATTATCTAATATGTTTAATATAACTTTCTTATATCAAGCAGTTGAAAGATTTAGAACTATTTCTATAAGAAATATATTAGTTAAATTAATATGTACAGCATGTGTATTTATTTTTGTTAAAGATAAAGGAGATTTAAATCTATATGTACTTATACATAGTTTATCTTTAATATTAAGTACTGCTATATTATGGACTAAATATAAACAAATAGTAGATTATGTTCCATTAAAGAAGTTAAAACCATTAAGTCATTTAAAAGGAACAGTAATTTATTTCTTACCAAGTATAGCAACAAGTATATATACAGTACTTGATAAAACTATGATTGGTTTAATTACACATGATAGAGCTGAAAATGGATATTATGAACAAGCATATAAAATTGTTACTATGTCATTAACAGTAGTAACTTCATTAAATAGTGTATTATATCCAAGAATGTCTTACTTATTTGAGCATAAGAAGACAGATGAAATTAAGAAGAGATTTAATAAATCATTAAACTTTGTATTCTTATTATCAATACCTATGTGTATGGGACTTGCTAGTATAGCAAAAGGATTTGTACCTTGGTTCTTTGGACCAGGTTTTGAACCAGTAGAATATTTATTAATTGTATTCTCTCCGATTATATTAATAATTGCATTATCAAATTTACTTTGTAATCAATGTTTAGTTCCATGTGGTAAAAGAGCACAAAGTACATATTGTTTATTCTTAGGAGCAGTTGCTAATGTTATTGCTAATGCAATATTAATACCAAAATATGCTAGTTTAGGAGCAACATATGGATCATTAATCGCAGAAGCAGTTATTTGTATATCATTAACTGTTATTGCAAGAGATTATATAGATTTTAAAGAAGCAATTAATAAGTTATATCAATATTTAATTGCAGGTATTTTAATGTCATATGTAATATACGCTATTAGTATAAAAATGAGTGTATCTATGATAACTACATTTGTTGAAATAATAGTAGGTGGTTTAATCTATTTTGGAATAATGTTCTTATTTAAGAATGAAATTGTTCTAATGGGTGTAAACATGTTTAAAAAGAAATTAAAAAGGTAATTCAATTACCTTTTTTTATGCTAAAATGATAATAGGAGATGATTATATGTACGATATAAATACAAAGAATGTTAAAAAAGGATATAAAATATTTACAATCTTTTTAGTAGTTGGAATCATATTTTTTGCAATAATTGGAGCAATATTAGTAGCTAATAAGAAAAAACAAAATAGTTTAGATGCATCTACTATGTCTACAAGAATAGAAGTAAAAGAACATATAGATGATGAAGGAACTACAATGTATTCACCTGTATATTATTTTGAAGTAAGAGGAGAAGAATTTAAATGTACATCTAATTCTTCATCAAGTATTTATCCTAAAACAGAATCACAAATGGTTTATTATGATTCTAAAGATCCACATAAGTGTATGACAGCTTATTCAGTAAAAGGAAATAAAATTCTTTTATTAGTATTATTATTACCAACAATATTTATATTAGTAGCTGTTCTTAACTATGTTAAAACTAATAAGAGAATAAAAGCAATAAATGAATTAAATCAAAA
>JAEEGI010021822.1_pt1 | contig 12701 bp, 13 predicted proteins | sample 8958751 | NCBI WGS metagenome assembly JAEEGI01 (sample SAMN16246545, study PRJNA631951) | gut metagenome | biome: gut microbiome; feature: rumen; material: KS-attached | host: Bos | place: Iran: Karaj | collected 2018-10 | reverse complement strand
AATATCCGTCTGCCAGTGCACATCATTTGCCGTACCCTTAACACGGTAGTCGTGTGTCAGATCGTCTCTCTCGATTGAAATAAGCCGTCCGAGCTTCAAGTGCCGCAGCTTGTATTCGTTAATTTTTTCTTTGATATACCACGGTATTATCTTATATATATTCAGCATACAAAAATCCCCCATAAATTTCCTTTATTATACTACCCGCTTCGTTCCAAAAATGGTACATACTGCGTTGTATGATAGAAGCAGAAAAAGAAAGGAAGATAATTTATGGATGATAAAACAAGAACCTGCTGCTTTACGGGGCACAGGCCCGAGAGACTGGATTAACCCGAAGACAAAGTTATTAAATGGCTTGAGGAACAGATTGACAGGGCAATAGCTGACGGCTACACCGATTTTATATCGGGCACTCAGCGTGGCGTTGATATCTGGGCGGCTGAAATCGTACTTAAAAAGAAAATCGAAGGCAAAAACATCCGTCTTATCTGCGCCGCTCCGTGGGACGGTGTTGAGATCCGTTGGGAGTTCAACTGGAAGAAACGCTATAAATATATTATGACTAACGCCGACGAGGTGCATTATATCAGCAAGACTCCCGGCAGAAAGGCATTTTTTGAGCGTAACCATTGGATGGTTGACCGTTCGTCAATGCTCATAGCCGTCTTCACAGGCGCATCAGGTGGAACGAAAGAAACAATCGACTACGCAAAGAAAAAAGGAATTGAAGTCCGTGAAATAACGATTAAATGAGGTGATAATATGCTCAATGACAGAGAAAGAATTAAATATGAAATATTTGAAATTTGCAATAACAGCGGCGATATTGAAATCGGTGAAACCTTTAACGGGGTTATGAATAATAATAAGCTTAATGATATACCCTGTATCTGCATAGGTAAAAACGAAAACGAGAGGTTTTTCAGGACTGAAGATAAAACCTGTTATTTTACCGTTTACGGAGGATGGGGCAAAAAAGACGGTAAACTTGTCGGAATCGAAGTTGGTTCATTCCTGCGTTTTGATAAGCCGGCGGGTGCTGAAGAAATCCGTGAGTATATAAACAATAAAAAGCATTCAAACAGCTGGAGCGGCGCAATGGGACGGCATGCAGAAACAACTTATACAAATTGGTATATCAAAGCATTGGAAGAACTTGAGGGAAAATGAAATGAACGTAAAAATATTCAACCGCACGAAGGCGGTTGAGGAAAGCTATCGGGAGCTTGAAAAAAGCAAGGTTATAATTTCAATCAGCGACCCCGATAAAGAACGGGCAAGTTTCAACCGAGATAACAAGTCAATAAAGGCAAAGCTTTTTCTGTTCTTTTATGATATTGACAAAAAAACAGAGGACATTTTCAAAGGCTATGATCCGATGGCTGAAAGCGATGCCGAAAAAATCTGCGAGTTTGTGAACAGCTGGCAGGACAAGGTTGACGAAATATGGGTAAACTGCGAGGCAGGAATATCCCGAAGCGCAGGCGTTGCGGCGGCAATTACGGAGCATCTCGGCATGGATTCGTCCGTAATATTTGATGACACAAGATATTTGCCTAATATGTACTGCTATCGGCTCACCAAAAATGCTTTTGAAAAAGAAAACGAACACGGGAAAAGAGGCGTGTTCTGGGTAATTGACGGCGAGCTGCTTGCCTATCCCTTTGACGAAAACGATACCGAAGGCATTGCAAAGTCAGGCAATACATATAATCATAAGCTTTTATGGGAAGAGAAAAAGCCAAACAACAAACCGTTTGATTACTACCCGAGAGGCAGAGTTGAAATCAATTCAAAGGGTGAAGCTGTGATTTATATGAACCCGAATATCGGCGAGGAGTTCATCCCTAAAATTAAAGCCGCTTTCGGCATAACCGCCGAGCCTGTTATCAGATATGATAACAGCGAGCATTATAAATGTTATCTTGACAGATAAGGAGGAATAATTATGGAAAGAACAACTATTTCAACGGGTATAAAGCAGTTTGATGAAATATTCAGCGGCGGACTGAGAACGGGCGATTTGTGTTTTATTGCGGCAAGGCCTGCAAGAGGAAAAACAACGTTAGCAATTCAGCTTGCAGAGAGTATTGCGGAACAGGGACACAAGGTCTGCTATTTTTCTCTGGAAAAGTTTCCCCCGAAACTGAACGAACTGCTTATTCAAAAGCATAGCGTTATTCTTGCCGGTTCCGATGGCGAGTGTGAATTAGACGAAACAGCAAAAGTTAACACCGATTATATAAAGAAAAAACTTGATAAAGATAGGAAAATCGATGTTGTCTTTGTTGATTATTTTCAATTGTTAGACGGTTACGATGTTCGCAGCCATCCAAGACAAGGCGGTGAATTTTCCTGTCAGTTGAAAGAGATTGCAAGAGATTACAACGTTGCCGTTATTTGCTGCTCGGCGCTCGGAAGAAATGTTGACACGAGAAGGCCTGTTTTAACGGATTTAAGAAAATACGGCTCTGTTGAGCAGGATATTGATGAGATTATTTTTATTCATCGTACGGATTCTGACATATTTGATATCAGTAATAAAAAAACCGAATTCATAATCGCAAAAAACCGATACGGTTACACAGGCACGATAGAAGGCGTTATTGACATAGATAGGGTGAAATTTGATTTTAAATAATATATGATATAATAAAATGAGGTGATTTTATGTTAGGAGCAATTATAGGCGATATTGCCGGTTCAAGATTTGAATGGGAAAACAATAAGACAAAGAATTTCGAATTATTAACAAACGATTGCGATTTTACCGATGACAGCATTATGTCAATAGCGCTTTGTCAGGCATTGCTTGAATTCAACGGCGATTATGACGATCTGAGCGAAAAGGCGATTAAGTATATGCGTTCTGTTGGTCAGTACTATCCGCATCGCGGCTTCGGCGCGCATTTTTACCGCTGGCTTTTCAAGGAAGCATACCCCGAGCCGTATAACAGCTTCGGCAACGGTGCGGCTATGAGAGTAAGCGCCTGCGGCTTTGCCGCCGAATCGCTTGAACAGGCAAAGCTTTTCTCAAATGCGGTCACAAAGGTTTCGCATAACCATCCCGAAGGACTTAAAGCCGCCGAAGCGGTTGCAACGGCAATCTATCTTGCGAGAACGGGCGCAACGATACCCGAAATCAGAAAGCACATAACAGAGAATTATTATGACCTTGATTTCACGCTTGACGAAATCCGTCCGTATTACGAATTTGACGTTACCTGTCAGGGTTCAACTCCTCAGGCGATTGAAGCGTTCCTTGAATCGACAAGCTTTGAGGACTCGATAAGAAATGCGATTTCCATAGGCGGCGACAGCGACACAATCGGCGCAATGGCGGGCGGTATTGCCGAAGCATATTACGGTATTCCGTCAGAGTTGAGAAACAAGGCAATGACATATCTTGATGAAAGACTGACGAATATACTTACTGAGTTTGAAAAGGAATACCCGCCGAGGATTATATAACCGCTGTTTACGGTTGCTTTCAGATGTGGTATAATCAATTAAATCAAATATTCAAACAGAAAGGAAATTCTTATGGATAAAAACGAATTATTAATAATTAAAGAGCAGCTTGAAGCCCAATACAATTCAACACTTGAAGAGTTTTTCGAATTCTTCAAGTGCACCGACTATTACGGTGAATACTATGAAGGCGATAATGAAAAGGAAGCTGTTCTTAATAATCTGGAGCTTGACGATTTTGACGATCTTTTCTTCAATGACGGAAAAGAACAGAGAAAATATGATAATTTTCAACATAAGCTTTGGATTCTCGAACGTCTTATAGCAGAAATAGAAGAGGCAATTGCAGAAAATAAAGACAAAAAAGCTGTTCACCAAAACAAAAAGGCGATTGAAACTTTGATTACCAGTTACAGGAGAATCAAGCATGAAAGCGAAGCGGTAATTGCACAGGAAAACACTGTTTTGGAAACAATTGATTACGGTTTGAAAATACTTGACGAATTGAGAAATGATTTATGACTTATGTAATTTCCGACCTTCACGGTTACAGTATTGAAAGGTTGGGCAAGGATACAGAAAAGATGCACAAAGATTTCTATTTCACAACTGATTGACATCGTATTTTATTTCTAAAGGATGTACCTGTTTTGGTGCATCCTTTTTGTTATTTTATATACAGACGAAAAATACAGGAGAGTGAAAAAAAACGGAACATATTTTACTCAATCTCTAATTGGGAAAAACTGATTGACAATGACAAAAGATAAAAAACGGACCAAGTACGCCGGCTGAAACGATTATATAAATGAAGGGAGAATATGCCCTGAAATATAATCGCTGTAAAACAGCAGGAGGTATTTTTATGAAAAAGAAGATTTTGATTGCGCTTATGTTACTCACGGCGACAGCGGCTGTACTGCTTGCCGCCTGCGGCTCTGACAAAACGGGCGGCAAAAATGCCGAAACTACAACTGCAAAGAATTCAGCCTACACAGCGCAAAGCAAAACGACTGAAGCGCCCGAGACAAAAAAAGGCAGAGAAGCGCACGAAGAATATGTTGAAACATATTACATCTATGCAGAAACAGGCGCGGTCGTTACGTGGTACGATTCACAGACGGGCGAATACAAGTACAAGTGTAAATGCGAGGAATGCGGCCACGTTTCAAGCTCCGAGCATACGAACCACAGGCTGACAGTTCAGGGAGCATCATACAACAGTTCATATGTCTGCGAGAATTCCGACTGTATTATGTGGGGCAAATCCCAGCCCGTCAAAATCAGCTGTAACGTATCAGGCGAATGGGTTGAGGTGTACGATTGACAAAGGAGTGACATTATGTTTTTTACAGGTGCTTTTTCTCTTAACGGGATGACAGTTCAAAAGGCACACAGTGAAACAGACAACTGCAATGACGACGTTATTTCTCGGCTTGATGAAATCGGAGAATTGTTTTTCAGCTTTATGGACGGATATGTTACCAATATCGGAAATGAAGTGACAATTCATATAAAGCCTGAACACAACACAACTGCTAATATCAACTATATTAAAGAAATATTCGGACTTGCCGAAAAATACGGTGTAAGTAAGATTGCCGTTGAAGAATTGGTTTAAGCATAACAAAACCGCCCGACAGTTGAACACAGTCGGACGGTGTGGTATAATCAAAACGAGGTTTGCCGTATGCCTCGTTAAATAACGTCGGCCGAGTCGGTCAACGAAACCGTACAGCCCGCCCATGCTAGATTGGGTAGGCTCCGACGCCGGAAGTCTTTACGGGGAAACCCGACCTGCGGTTGATATGGCATCATTAAAGGCTGAACCGCCGCCGTAGGAGGCAGAACTCATAATATGTGATTTATTAGTTAATCAGGAAGGGCGGTGGTAGCTTTGTCCAGCGTTTATAAAGTCATAGACAAAGCCGAAAGAAAAGCTTTGCGTTATCTATTTGGAAATGATACAAAGAAAACTTTCCTGTTCTTTGAGCTTAATGGGACTGAAGGAGATGAAGAATCGTATAAGCGGTATCTAACGCAGCTTGAACAATTCAAAGCCTTGTATAACAGCAACGATAAGGAATTGAAAACTGCTTGCTGGAATGCGCTGTTCAATCTTGATAAGAAGCATCTCGTCAGAGAGGATTTTTCGGATGACGAATGGTCTTTCATTGAAGAATTCATCAGATTGGATCACTCAATGATTTCGGCAAACTGTTTTAACTGTAATACAAGTTTTGCATCTTCACGTCTGATACTGCGTCCGACAAATGAATCATCACCGACCGAAAGAGAGCTATATGCAAAACATCTCAAAAATGACGGCGACTTTTTTATGTATACCGGACAGAAATCAACCGAAAAGAATATCAAAAATTTCCTCGATATTTATCGCCCTTATTTTTTCAGTGTTTATGAAAAAGGCAGTAAAAAAATGGTCGGATTGGTCGGTCTTTACGGGTATGACGAAGAGCGCAGGTTGGCAACAGCTCAGTGGTATATTTTTAAGCCTTACCGTAATAAGGGATATGCAACTGAAGCAGTAACAGCACTTGCAAGGCGAGCGTTTGAGGGAAAGCTCGTTCAGTTTAAAGAAACCTGCTGGAAAAACAAACTAAAAAAGCATCATGCAAGAATTGACTTAATCCGAGTTCAGATAAGAAAATCCAATATTGCTTCACAGAGAACCGCCGAAAGCTGTGGATTCAGATTTGAGCATATCTTACACAGATATTTTATTATTGAAGGACAAGGCGTCGAAGATGCGATGGTTTATGAATTGACACCTGAAACTTTGATCAAAGAATAAAAATGCCGTGGGAGGCAGAAACAAGAAACAAGGAGATGCATTATGAATATATGGAGATTACATTCAAAGCCCAGCATGCATTTAGAATACGATATTGCCAAAGAAATGATTGATAATAATTTTGCCGGACTCGGATGGAGTATGATGGACGACAGGATAACGGCGTTATTACAAAAAGGGGTAATTGACGAATCTAAAGCGGAAAAAATGAGAAACAAAAGACAAAACATTAAAAGCACAGAGGATTATTGCAATCTCTATATGGATTTTTATCCTGAAGATAAAACGGTCAATGAAAACGTTAATCGCCTGCAAACTTGGGTAAATTCGGGAGATTTAATCTGGATCAGAAGAAACGGAGTTTATTGGCTTGGCAAAGTTACAGACAAAAGTTGCTGGACATTCAATAAGGAATATATTAAAAAGGACTTGGCAAATCAAATAAGCAATATTCATTGGGTAAAAATCGGAGACGAAGGAAATGTACCGGGAAAAGTTGCAAGTGCGTTTATTTCCACAAAAACATTTCAAAGAATAAAGCATAAGGGAATCGCCACACTGTCGATGCTTTTATTTAACGAAAAATGCAAAGATGAGAGCTTGAAGTATTCAGAGCAAACAATTAGAGATTCTATCGAAAAAACAGATAACGGTAAGCAACTATTCTTTAATTATATTTCTGACTTTGAATGTGAAGATATTTTATGTCTTTGGCTTCAATTTGAAAAAGGATATATGGTAATACCGTCAACGAGCAAGAAAGGCACAGAATTATATGAATGTGTTTTGATTAACAAAGACGGACGCAGGGCATATCCGCAAGTGAAAAACGGCAAAGATACACTATACTGTGATGATTACAAAGAGCTTTGCAAGGACAATGATGTTTACCTTTTTACAGTTAACGGAAATGTTATCGGAAACCCGATTGAAAATATAACCGTAGTAGATTCCGAAGAGATTTATAACTTCGCAAGGGAAAACAGAGTGTTAATGTCAGAAGCGGTTAATTTGTGGTTAGATTATATTGATTTATTTCATATAGCTTATGTTGCAATAAAACTTATAATGTTATGGTTTAAAACCAACAAATGCAAGCCCGGACATATTATGTCCGCGCAGCAGTTTATTCATTTTCGCTCGACCATTAAAGATGGCGATGTGGTGTCATCGCTTGGCAAAGCGTTCGATACTCTTCTCGATAAAGGTTATATTTCTTTAAATGAATCGAAGAATTTTGTCCTTACGGAAGAAGGTTTTTCTTATATCGAGAAAATGTTTTAAAGTAAACAAAAAAGATAATCACAAGCCCGAACGGTGGTTGATATGGCATCATTAAAGGCTGAACCGCCGCCGTGGGAGGCAGTATTCATAACAAGAAAGGTGCTTTATGACTTACGTTATTTCCGACCTTCACGGTTACAATATTGAAAAACTGAAAAAGTTGCTTGAAACGGCGAACTTCGGCGAGAATGATTTTCTCTACATACTCGGCGATGTCATTGACCGAAACGGCGACGGCGGCGTGGGCATTTTGCTCTGGCTGCTTGAACAGCCGAACGCCGAGCTGATTATGGGCAATCACGAGGCTATGCTTTTAAGCTGTGATTTCATTTTTGACGAGGTTACCGAAACAAATATCGATAAGCTCAATAAAAAACAGCTTGAAATTCTCAACAACTATCTGCTCAACGGCGGAGGAGTAACGCTTCGCAACCTCAAAAAGTTAGATAAGCAGACACGCTTTGATATTGTCGATTATCTTCGCGACTGCCCGCTGTATGATGCGATTACCGTCGGCGACACGGACTATATTTTAGTCCATGCCGGCTTTGAAAATTTCCGTCCCGACCGAAAGCTAAGCGACTACTCCCCTGACGAGCTTATCTGGGCGGAGCCTGAACTTAAGGACGAATACTTTGACGGTATTCACACGGTATTCGGCCACACGCCCACTCACCTTTTCGGTGAAGAGTACAGGGGCAAAATCGTACGCACACGCACCTGGACCTGCATTGACTGCGGTGCTGCGACGGGCAACGAGCCGGTATTATTACGCCTCGACGATTATGAAGAGTTCAGATTATAGTTCTATATCAAATCTTTCCCGACAGAAATGTCGGGATTTTTCATTTTTACGGGCAATGTACCGAAAATGCACCTTAAGGGATGATATGATTGATTTGAAAGATCAAAATGGGAGGTTTACACATAATGAAAAATCAGAATGACACAAAACAAAGAGTTGAATTGCACGCTCATACAAAAATGACCGAAACCTTCGGTATCTGCTCTGCAAAGGAGCTGATTGAAAGAGCGGCCCAATACGGACACAGTGCGGTTGCAATTACCGATAACGGCTCGGTTCAGGCGTTTCCCGATGCAGAAAGTTACGGGAAAGAAAACGGCATTAAGATTATCTACGGCTGGGAAGCTGATTTTCTAAAAGATTCAAAAGGAAATCCCTCGCAGTTTACCGCATTGGTAAAAAATCAGCAGGGGCTTAAAAACCTGTATGAGCTTGTATCAGTTTCATTTGGAAGCAATCTTTTTTGTATGCCAATCGCTGTATATAAAAAAGAAGTAATAAGCTTTCGCGACGGGTTACTCATAGGAACGGGTAACGGAGGAGAATTATTCAGCGCAATTCTCGATAAAAAGCCGTGGGAGAAGCTTTGTAAGATTGCGGGTTTTTACGATTTTCTCGAAATACAGCCAGTAAGCAACCTTGACTTTTTAGTAGAAAACGGAGTATTTCAAAACAAAGCGGATATTGAAGATTTTAACCGTACTGTTGTTAAGCTCGGCGAAGAGCTTAACATCCCCGTTGTCGCATCGGGTAATGTATATTATACGGATCCGCAGGACTGTATCTGCCACAGTATCATGATGTATGCCGGCGGTTTTGACGATGAAAGGAAACAGCCTCTTCAGCATTTCAGAACAACAGAGGAAATGCTCGGAGAATTCTCGTATCTCGGTGAGGAAAAGGCATATAAGGTCGTGGTTGAAAACACAAATTATATTGCCGATATGATTGAAAATGTTAGTATTATTCCAAAAGAAAAAATCCTTCCCGAAATTGACGGTGAGAAGGAGATTTTTAAGAAAAAGGTTTTGCAAAAGGCATATTTGCTCTACGGCACTTCGCTGCCGATAATCATAAGCACCCGAATAGAAGATGAACTCGCAAAGATATTCGGACACGGCTATACGGTGCATTATGAAATCGCTCGCCGTCTGGTTGAAGATTCCGAAAAGCACGGATATCACGTCGGTTCAAGAGGTTCTGTCGGCTCGTCTCTGGTTGCATATCTTGCAGGAATTACAGAAGTCAATCCCCTGCCGCCGCATTATATCTGCCCGAAATGTCATCATATAGAATTCATTGACAGCGTCGGCTCAGGTTACGATCTGCCCGACAAAAACTGTCCCGATTGCAACGAAACAATGAAAGGCGACGGACATAATATTCCGTTTGAAACCTTCGCCGGCTTTCAAGGTGACAAGGAACCGGATATTGACCTTAATTTTGCGCCGGAATATCACAAGAATGCAGAGGATCATCTGTCGGAAATTCTCGGTAATAAAATTACCGTTTACGCAGGTACAATAGGCATCGTATGGGATAAAACGGCATACGGTTTTATTAAAAAATATGAAGCGGATCACAATTTGAAATTTAATGACAAGACCGTTGAGCAACTTGTAAACAAGCTTCGGGGAATAAAAAGATGCACGGGCGGTCATCCCGGCGGTGTAATAGCGGTGCCTAACGATATAGAAGAAATCACGCCTCTTGAAATATTGCCGGACGGCAGGACGGTTACTCATCTTTGCTATAACGATTTGCGGAATTGCCTGCTGAAGCTTGACATACTCGCACACACGGTTCAGGATATGTACCGTTTTCTCGAGCGGGAAACGGGAGTGAGAATAAGCGAAATTACAATGAATGACGCTGAGGTTTATTCTCTTTTCACTTCGCCTGACGCTCTCGGAGTAACAAGCGACGCAATTTTCTGCAAAACGGGCACTCTCGCTCTGCCGGAAGTCGGCACGCCGTTTGCGCGAAAACTGCTGATGACATGCAAGCCAGAATGCTTCTCGGATCTGGTTAAAATATCGGGACTCTCGCACGGAACGGATGTCTGGACGAATAATGCTGAAAACCTGATTTCTTCGGGCACAGCCGACTTAAAAAGCGTGATTGCAGCAAGAGACGATATTTTCAATTGCTTAGTCCAAAAGGGTTTTGACAGAAAAGCCGCATTCAGCATAATGGAACTCGTCCGCAAAGGAAAAGGCCGGGTTCTGAAAGATATAGGTGAATTTGACATCAGGGAAATGCGTGAAAAAGGCGTTCCCGAGTGGTATATAGAAAGTATGCAGAAAATCCGCTATCTTTTCCCGAAGGCTCATGCAGTTGCATATATGATCGCGGCGATAAGACTCGGCTGGTACAAGCTGCACTTCCCTGCCGAATTCTACACGGCATATTTTAACGCACGGTTTGATAACGACAGAGGAATAGGTACAGCCTTACAGGGCAAAGAAGCCGTCGGAAAGCGTATAGCAGAGCTGTTGAATAAAGACGAAGAATTATACGCATTTGAAGAAGATGAACTCGATGAGCTTCTTGTGTTCAACGAAGCTATGCAAAGAGGGATAAGAATCCTCCCGCCCGAAGCTCCGTTTTCGGACGACGAGGACTTTACCGTAATTCAAAATGACATCTATGCGCCTTTGAAATATTCCGCTAACAACTGAAAAACACTTTGCAACGTACCGTTTTTGGGATTTTACGGGTAGTATGATGTACTTGTAGGCAAAACTTTCTTTCATTAACCGGGCTCTCTGCGGCAGCGTAAATGTTAAGGTCTCCCTTTATGACTTTGACGGGACGGCGAGTCGCCGTCTTTAATCAAAAAAAGCGGGAAAGCGCTTAGCTGACGCAAAGCGCATCATCCCTCCCTTCGCTCCAACGAATCGGAAATCGCTTCACGATTACAAATTCGCCTGCGCTTCGGTCGGGCTTTATGTGCCGCAGAGAGTCGTTGTTTTTTTGATGATACTATGAAAATTATTGACAGCAACAGTATTAAATTTGAATTAAGTGATATGACTTTTGTCGAAAAATTCGGCATTAAGGATGCAGCGCAGATGGTGTTCGACTATAAATCGGTCAACGAAACACCGTTTGTTTTTGACTGCTTTCAACTGTCAAATCTCGTCGGCGTTGATGAAATTCAGATGTTTCACATGATAAGAAACAAGGAAAGATATTACCGTAAAATCACGCTGAAAAAGAAAAACGGCGGCACGAGAAAAATCACTGCGCCCGATTTTACAATGAAGTGCGTTCAGGGCTGTATTCTTTACCGTATTCTGAATAATATTCCCGTTTCGAAATACGCAACCGCATATCACAAGGGCGCAACGCTTTATGACAATGCGGCGCCGCACACAAACAAGAAATATATTCTGAAGCTTGATATTACCGACTTTTTCGGCAGCATCACCTTTTCGCAGGTTTTGTCGTGCGTATTCAATTCAGGCCGTTACCCGAAGCAGACAGGATACCTTCTGACCGAGCTTTGTACGCTGAACGATGTTCTGCCTCAGGGAGCGCCGACCTCCCCTGCCGTTTCAAATATCGTAATGAAAAGCTTTGACGATTATATCGGCAAATGGTGCGAAAAGAACGCAATTGCATATACACGCTACTGCGACGATATGACCTTCTCGTCCGACAAGCCGCTTTATCATGTATATAAAAAGGCGGAAAAGATGCTCAACGACATGGGCTTCTGGCTGAACGAGAGCAAGACGAAATTTATTTCCGCTTCTCAAAGGCAGACCGTTACGGGGCTGACGGTTAACGAAAAGGTTTCCGTGCCGAGAGAATACAAGCGTGAGCTGCGGCAACAGATACACTATCTGCTCAAATACGATTTTGACGCCGAATCTGTCAGCCACGCTTACGATTACGGTGAAAGCTTTCTTGTCAGGCACTGCCGTGAATGCTTCTGCACCGTAATCGGAAAGGTGAAATATGTTTTACAGATCGAACCTGACAACGCTTATTTCAAAAACGCCCTTGAGGAACTGCATCGCGTCATCAACCGTTATCTTATGTAAAACCCGAACAATAAAACAGCCGTGAAAGTACATAGCTTTCACGGCACGTTTATTATTTTTTATAATTATTTATAATTATCTAGGTTTTAATATAAGGTGTGCTATACTGCTCCCAAAATCAAAAAGAGGAGGTATTTTATGGGATATGAGATTTCCGAAAATGCGCAAAAATTCTTAACTCTTTATAAGGAGGCGAAAGACAAACGCAATCTTAAAGCGCAGTATGAGCTGGCAAATTACTATGCAGGCTCAAAGGATGAGACGTTGCGTAAAA
>JAEEGI010021819.1_pt1 | contig 12701 bp, 4 predicted proteins | sample 8958751 | NCBI WGS metagenome assembly JAEEGI01 (sample SAMN16246545, study PRJNA631951) | gut metagenome | biome: gut microbiome; feature: rumen; material: KS-attached | host: Bos | place: Iran: Karaj | collected 2018-10 | reverse complement strand
AACTGCTGAGGTGGCCGACACCGCACACGATGGTGCCGCCGAAAAGGTCATCCTCGTCGCTCACTCGCAGCATTTTGAACAATTGGCCTTCGTAATAGTATTGATTCACGGCATCCACATGCATGGTGAGGGTTTCCGTGCCGACATTGATGTCCCAACTGTCGCCGGGTCGGGCACCAAGGTCATACAGCACGGTAAACTCTTCCAATTCACTGTTCCACCAATACACCAAATTATCCTCCATGTAGAGGTATTCGCGCGTCACCTCCTGATGCTCGCCCTTGTCGTAGAGCGTGTTGGTGCGGATGATAATTTGCACATCTTTGTTATGTACGGTCGTGTCGGCGGTATATTCCAGATGCTGGTAGGTGACGTTGCCGTTCACGTCCACGATTTCGTAGTACCATTCGGAACCGTGAAATTCTATCAAACCGCTACCGCAGTCTTCCATGATGTTCGTAAAGCCAGCCCAATTCTCGGAATTCTGGTAAGCTTCCAAAGCGCCGCAAGGCACGATGATGGGAATGTCAGCAGGGAAATGCCAGGCATTTGGAGTAGTCATACGCCTCAATTCAGGTGGTGTCATCGCTTTCAGCACTAGGGATGACAGATTGGTGTTTTCAAAAGCAAGCTCAACAATGTAGTTGATAGAATCGCCGAAGACAACACTTTGGAGCATGTAACACGAGTCGAAAGTCTTTAACTCGATTCGTTGAACCAAATCGGGGATGACCATATCGCCTGCGAGGCTGGTGCAGCGGGCAAAAGTCTGATTCCCCAAGGTTCTCAAGTTGGTGGGTAATTCGATTTGAGTGAGACTTCTGCATTCCATGAATGCGCCACTTCCAATCTCAGTAACACCCTCGGGCAGGTTGATTTCCTCAAGGTTCGTGCATTCCTTAAAAGCATTGGTTTCAATCTTCGTCAGACTTTCAGGAAGACTGATATGGGTCAAGTTGCCGCAACGGCTGAACTCACTTTTCACGATGGTCGTCCAGCCTTCGGGAATTGTAAGTTCAGTCAGACCCGAACAACCATCAAAGACATAACCGATATCTTGCATCTCGTAACTGACCGCAGTGAAATCATGAGGCAGGACAAGTCCTTCAATACTCGAACAATCAGCAAACGCCCACGACCCGACGTTAATAGCCTCAGGAATTGACAGTATGCCCGTTATTCCCGTACATTCAGCGAAAGCATAAGGCCCAATATAGTCCAAAGAATCGTTCAAAGTCAAACTGGTAAGACCTGAGCACCCTGCGAAAGCATAACCTTCGATAGTTTTCAAACCTTCGGGCATCACCAAGTCGCCAGTTAATCGGGAACAACCAGCAAAGCAACGGTACCCGATGGTATCTAACGCTTGCGAAAGCACAAGATGGTCGAAGCAATCGGCGAAGGTTGCGACAGATTCAGGCATATTCATATAAGGGGGATAATTGGTATTGCCCACCTCAACCACCGAATTGGGCAGGATAAGGTCGCCAGAGAAGCCCGTACAATTGGCAAAAGCGTCAAATTTGATATGGGTCACCGTTGACGGGAAATCAAGTGTTCCCGTTAGACCGGTGCAATCACCAAATGCAAATTCGTGAATCTCCAACAACCCCTCAGGCAAAACCAACCTTGTGAAACCAGAACATTTGTAAAAAGCCTGTTCCCCGATAATCTTCACCGTTTCAGGAATTTCAAGGACACCTTCCAGACCGCTGCAGAAACGGAAGGCAAGGTTGCCTATTTCCGTCACCGTATAAGCAACGCCTTCGTAGGTCACCATTTCAGGAATGAAGAGGAATCCTTGGGCATTTTCGCCGTCCACATGACCCACTACTCTCACTCGTGGAGGATCTGTGCTGATGATGTCGTACAACAAATCGCCATATTGGAAATCGGATGACGAGTTTTGCATCACGAAATTCGCCACATAATCGCCACCATCCTCCACATGGAAAGTATAGGTGGCATCAGTGGAGACCACGGTGTCGTTTCTGGTCCAATTCACAAAAGTATAGCCAGTATTAGGTGTGGCTGTCAAGGTACAAGCCTCGCCGTAGGCAAAAGTGCCCCCTCCTGTCACTGAGCCGTATTCGGCAGGCATGGCAGTGGCTGTTATCGTATGGTCGCCAAAGTATTTGTCCAAATCGAAAGTCAAACCACGATAGAAGCAATCGTTCGGATTCGTGTCTTCATTCATAATGTAGGCACCTGCTTCCGGGTCTTCCTCGACAACGACGACAAGTTTGTTGCCGATAACCGCGGCTTGCGGATATATCATCTCGCTGCTGTTGAATGCCGCGTTGTTCGTCAGATGAACCTGGCGACTCCAAGTGACGCCATTATCGGTGGAGTAGCTTGCGAACAGGTGAGAATAATAGTTTTGGTTTTCATCTTTATGGTTTTCGTCCAATCCACACCAAACGGCAACCCATTTGTTGTCGCCAGCTTTGCACAGCACTGGGAAGGCGCAAATGCCTTGCCCATAATCGCCGTGGGCACGCCTCGGGTTGTCATAAATGAGGGGGAAATATCCGAAATCATCAGAGTCGTCCACAAAACCATCATCGGTCAAAGGCGTGCAGTATCCGAAATACTCCGGCCAAAAATCATGGGTTCTGTCAGACCAGAACCAAGAGCGGTGGATGTCCTGATTGAGATAGGCACTGTCCATCACGAATGGCTCGTTGGGGGTCAGGTTGCCGGGAATCGCGCTTACGGCCGTAGTGCCATCGCCATGGTAAGGCATAGTCTCATACCAATAGGCGACACCGCCGAATTCAAGGAAATTCTGGAGATCCCCTTGTTCGCCAAAGTGCCCATTGTACTCGTACAGCACATGCAGTTGATGCTGATCATCCCATTGGCAGGATGTCCAGCGGGGATAGAAAAACGTCTTTTGATAATTATCGAAGCCAAAAGGATTGGGATGTTGATAGAACAATATTCTCTCCCATGTCTCACCGTCATCGTAGCTACAGAGCACCATTCCGTCAGACCAGCCGTTGTTGACCACTAATGCAAGGCAGTTGTCGTTGGTGGTCTCCATCCAATAGCAGGAGTTGCCTTTCCAGGACAGACAGTACTCATCACTCATGTAAGGCAACACGATGTTCTGCTTGTCCCACGACTGTCCGCCGTCGGTCGAGCGGAAATAGAGGACAGGCTCGTAAGCGCCCTCGGCACCAGGCACGTTGTAATGTCCGCTGGCATTGGCGACAATGTGGATGATGTCGCGATTGGGCCCTGAGGTCATCACCGCTGGCCAACAAGGGTTATAGGTATTGTCGAGTTCTCCGACAGACGAAAGCGAGTTCGGCACGATGTTGTCCTTGTCGGGAGCAATGTAAACCCTACAAGTGGCTGCGCTGATATGGGCAGCGATGACAAGGCCGTTCTCACCATATTGGGCTATGGAGCCAAAACTCGTCTGTTCATTTTCAACGCGACCGCCCGAAGGAGTCCAAGTATCGGTGTTGGCATCGTAAGTGCAGATGGCGGTGCCACGGTCGGAGAAGTCGGTGGTCGAAGCAACGGTAAACGCGAAACTGACCTTTCCGTCGGGCCATATTTTGGTCCAGTTTCTGGCTCCAGCGTTTGACTGCCAGTCATACGTAACATGGTCGAGTATGCCGTTTCTGTTGTTCTGTGCCAACGCTGGATAGCCAAAGCACACAAGGCAAAGGAATAATACTAGTTTTTTCATTGTTGTATGTTTTTGATTGTTACTTATCTATTTGTTTCGACCTGTAGGGCTGTCGTACCACGGCAGCCGCTTGTCGTCATGGCTGAACAGGCGGCTGCCACGGTGTGACAGCCCTACAAGCTGGCGATTAACGCACCACAAATTTTCGTGTCGTGTCGTCTATGGTAATGAAATACATTCCTTCAGGCAAATTGGAGACATCAATCTGTTGGTTTTCAGTGGTGATTTGACCTGTCATTAAGGTTTGACCCATGAGGTTGGTAATATGATAGGTCTGGTTTTGTAGAGACGCAAAATTTTGCGTCTCTACAAACAAGACGTTGTGGGTCGGATTGGGATAAAGGGCAAACAATGCTGTTGGTTCATCGATTCCGTTGTGCAGATTGGCGTAGATGGCATCGCAATTGTCACGGTCGACGGTGAAGAGCAGGTTGCCATAGTTCCAATAGCAACGCAGTCCCTGCACACGGTAGCCCTTGCCGCGTGTCATCAGTCGCTCGGGGAAGAAACTACTGAGGTGGCCGACACCGCACACAATGGTGCCGCTGAAGAGGTCATCCTCGTCGCTCACCCTAAGCATCCTGAACGTTTGGCCTTCATAGTAGTATTGATTCACCGCGTCCACATGCATCGTGAGGGTTTCCGTGCCAACCTTGATGACCCAACTGTCGCCTTGTTGGGCACTAAGGTCATACAGCACGGTAAACTCTTCCAATTCACTGTTCCACCAATACACCAAATTATCCTCCATGTAGAGGTATTCGCGCGTCACCTCCTGATGCTCGCCCTTATCATATAAGGTGTTGGTACGGATGATGATTTGTACATCCTTATGGTTAACGGTTGTGTCAGCGACATACTCCAAATGCTGATAGGTGACGTTGCCATACTCGTCCACGATTTCGTAATACCATTCGGAACCATGAAATTCTATCAAACCACTACCGCAGTCTTCGACGAAAGTATCTTCCGAGAAATAGCGAGTCCAATCCGACAAGAGATAATCATCCTTGAACCCGCATGGAACTACTATTCGACTGACTGTTTGATAGGCAAGTGGTGGAAACGCATCAGCGGCCAATGTTGGAGGCACGGCGGCCATGGAAACAATCGTATCCAATGCTGAATCCGACCAAAAAGCTTCACGACCAATGCTTTCAACAGAACTCCCAATAACAAGATAGGATAGACTACTGCAAGCAATAAAAGCCATTTGGCCAATGTTAACTACAGAATTAGGAATCACTACCCTTTCCAACTTATCACAACCAAAGAAAGCATCCATTCCAATAGAAAGCAGTCCTTCGGAAAAATCAACTGAGGTCAGATTCCTACAATTAGTAAAGGCATCTTCTCCAATGGTGTCGCACGATTGAGGAATAGTGATTGAGCCCAAACTCTCACAATGACTAAATGCTGTCCTTCTGATGGCCGTAATGCCATCGGGTAACACGATTTCGGAAAGGTTTGTGCAATGGTCGAACAAGCTTTCAGCGATTTCAGTGACATTTTCCGACATACTGACCGATGACAAGGCGGAGCACCCATGAAATGCACCATTCAAGATGGAAACCACAGAGTTTGGAATGCTGACCGAAGTCAAATGATTAAGACCCGAGAAAGCATATTGTTGTATTTCGATAACCGAGTTGGGAATGACTAGACTACCAGACAATCCTGAACAACCCGAAAAAGAACCCAATCCGATATAATTCAGGTTTTCAGGCAAGACCAATGTCCCTGTCAAGCCACTGCAATCCTGAAAAGCACCTCTTTGTATTTCCATAATCGTATTAGGCAACAAAAGTTCTCCACTGAGGTTGCTACAATTATCAAAACAATAGATACCAATAACTTCCAAGGAGTCGGGCAAAATGAGATGTCCGTCAAATCCCTCACATTCACTAAACGCGCCATAAGGGGTATATTCATTTGAAAAACCTAACCTTTTTACAGAATTTGGGATGACAAGATCGCCTGTAAAGCCACTGCAACCATAAAACGCACCCACTTCAATTTCCGTCACCGAATTGGGAATAGTCAATGTTCCGGTCAAACCAGTGCAGCCACTAAACACTTTGAATTGAATTACTTCCATTGAATCAGGCAAAACAAGAGTACCATTGAATCCCCTACAATCCGCAAAGGCCTCATTTCCAATCGTTCTCACAGAATTTGGGATGACAAGGTCGCCCGTAAAGCCATCACACCCACCAAAAGCTCGTTCCCCAATTTCTGTTACCGTATTGGGAATCACCAAGTTTCCCGTTAAACCAGAACAAGCCTCAAACGCATTATTCTTTATCAGGGTCACAGTGTAATTAATCCCTTGCCAAGTCACTGTCTCTGGGATGTTCAATTCTCCAGTTGGGTATGGAGCATTCACATGTCCATCGACACTCACGCACGGTGGGTCGGTGCTGATGATGGTGTAATACAATGAGCTCTCTTCATCAAGGAACATAGTTCCGATGGTGCCTCCAGAATAAGTGTTTATGTAGCAACTGTTGAATTGTGGATTTTGCCAAATGGGATCCTCGTCTTCATAATAGCAAAGCAGGTCGTATATCCCACCCACTAAAACTCGTGAGCCAGAATGGAGAAGCCCGTATTCGCTGCCTATCCCTTCAATCCATGTTTCGTACTCATCCATCAGATAGCCACCATCCTTATATTGGAAATCATATCTCTTCCTGACAGTTCCGTCATCGAGAATGGTGTCGCTTTTCCTGAGCAGCAACAGACAGCTAGATTCACCATAACATATTGAATCACCAGGTTCTATGGAGAAATCGTACAACAAAGTTTCGCTTTCAAAAGTATGATTCCATCTGTATTTGCGAGAAAAAACTTGTCTTTCGTTGGTTTCCCTAAGCAGGCCCCACAAACCCCAATTGTCGTATTGTTCGCTCTGCGTGGTTAGCAGTTTTTTGTATGTCGTTCCATCCACAACCGTGTCACCTTCCAACTTGTAGGCATCGGTGACGCGATTGATGGGAGGCCAAGGCACATAGGTAAGTACCACATTCCATTGCTTGCCTTCGGCAATGATAGGTTCAAGCTGTTGTGCTTGCATTGTTGCCATTCCCGCCATCAGCAGGACTAGCAGGATAATAAATCTTTTGTTTTTCATAGGTCTAATTATTTGATTGTTATTTATTTTATTTCGTTATTTGGATTGCTTCGTTCCTCGCAAATCGAAGATTCGACGTAGTCAATGACGCGAAGCGCGTCATACAGCATTGACGATTTCCTCAAACGTACGGTTGTCGTCAGAGAGGTTCATCTTCATTTGTTTGATGCGGGTTTTGCGTTTGTAGTAAGAGTCGGTCTGGGTATCCAACAGGATGGAAATCACCTGGTTGGAGAAACCGTTCTTAGAGAGGCAGCAGATACGCACATCCCACGGGCCTAACTTCGGATAGAGTTCGAGGAGACGCTGCGAGAAGCCGTCATAGACCAAATCGGTGAGGCTGATGAAGTCGGCCCAGTCGGTGTCGGTGAGAGCGAAGTTCATTGATTCGGCGGTCACTTGGTCGACGAGACCTTGCGCCGTGGCGTAAATCTTGTTGCGCCCCATGATTTTGTTGGTCATCATCAGTTCCCGCTGCGAGAGCGTCTGACGGTCGCGGCGGAGGTCGTCGTTGGTACGGATGAGGTTCTCCATGTCGCTCACCAACTCGTGGATGCGGTTTTGGTCGCGCTCCATTTGGCCACGGAACTGCTCCATAGCTAACTTGTGGTCGCTCACTTTCTTTCTCACAATCAGCACGATGACGAGGATGGCAATCACTGCTGCGGCGATGATGAGCCAGAGTTTCAGGCTACGGTTACGGAGCAGGCTCTCCATCTCGCTCTTTTGGGCCTTCAGCTCGTATTCCGCTTTCAGGCGTTGCAGGTTATCGGAGGCGTGCTCTTGGTCGCTCTGCATCATGTTTTGCGTAAAAAGGTCTTGGTATTCAATGGCTTTCTCATAGTCGCCTTCGTTGTAGGCGATGGCGTAAAGCGTCTGATACACCGACATTTTCAGGCCTGGACGCTCGCTGCGGAGGGCGGCTTCGAGGTAAGGCTTAGCTTCAGCGTAGTTATTTGTGTAGTAATATAGCACGCCCATCGTCATGTTGGCGATGTCCGTGTTGTTGTCGTCGAGCTCGCCCTCCAAAGCGCGTCTGACGCAAGTCATGGCCTCAGGGAAATTGCCCACAGGCAGGTAGTAGTCGCGACCCATTTCAAGGTAGATGTCGCTCTGCATCGCCTTGTCATCCAACAAAGTGGCAATACTGAAAGCCGTGTCGTAATAGCGTTTGGCTTGGGTGAACTCCTCCAACGATTTCGCCACGCGGCCACAATTGCGCATGGCGGCCATCACCGCTGCTGAGTCATGTACCTGACGGAAACAGGCGATGGCCTCGCAGTGCATCGCGAGCGCGTCATCGAAAAGGCCGTGCTTGTTGTACATCGCACCGAGGTTGTCTTTGAGTTGGCCTTCCAAAAGGATGGTTTTTTCGTCTTTTTCGCCCTTGCCGAGGATGTCCAAAGCTTGCAGGAAGCGTTCGGCGGCCTCTTCCGAGAGGCGTTGGCTGCGCAGTTCGGTGCCTTCTTCATATAAGGTACGCGCACGCTCATAGCGTTTTTCCGGCGTGTCGCAGGCGGTCATCATTGCGCCCAAGGCGACAGCCAGGAGAATGAGGGATTTTAGTTTTGCGTTCATAGGCTGTATCTTTTTGACTCGGGACTTCGGGACGCGGGACGCGAGACGTGGGTTGTCCCGTGTCTCGCAGTCTCGCAGTCTCGTGTCCGACATCGCAAAAATATACAGAAAAAAGCCTTGTCAAGAGGTTTTCGGGGCCTCCCAAATTTTTGTCCCTATGATTTTTGGTTTGTCCAAAATCAAATCATTGGTTTTCAATGTTTTGAATTTTATAGGGACAAAATTTTGTCCCTATGATTTTTGGGGAAAGCGGGGAAAATCACAGCCTTTCGAGCCAGTGTGAGAAGAAAATATCGTCAACGGAGTAGTCAATTCCTTCCAAACTGACCTCAACATTGAGCAGCCCTTTCTCGCTGAGAGAATCGGCCAACTTCCGCGAAGCCGATGCACCACCAATTTGATACCGCTTCAAAAAATCGGCGGCGGTAATCTGTCTGACACTGCCCTCTTTGGCCACGGCAATAAGATAGTTCCATTGTTTGTCAGTCAACATCTGGCGATATTGCAGGTAAACCGTCTCGCTTTGTTTCAGCAGTTGGTCGCATGCCTTTTTCACCTCGGACAAGTCAATGGTTTTGCTACCGTTGGCATAAATCGTGTGGCACAACTGTTGGGTGTAATAGGTAACACGCTGCGTCCAATCGAGAATGAACTGAAGAGCTTCGTCGGTAATCGTCCTTTTGCCCTTTTCAAACAGTCTTCGGATAAACGCGGAATATCTTTCAACCGAGATTTTTCCTAACGAAACAAAAGTGGTGCTTGAATAAAAAGGTTTCCGCTCATTAGCAAAAATGTCGGTCATCAGATGTTTCTTGCTGCCGCAAAAGATGAAAGTAAGGTTTTTGCATTGTTGAATGTAAGTGCGCAACAAGGCCTCCATGTTTTGCTCAGGATATTCCCTAATCTGCTGAAACTCATCCATTGCGATGACAATAGGTGTGTTTTGGCCGTCAAGAAACTCGAATAGGCCTCGCAAAGTATATTCCTTTTCTTGATCGGTCTGATAGGCGATTTGCAATTGGGGCTGTCCCGTAAGGGTATCATATGTAACCTGTGGGCGAAACGACTTGATATAGTTCAGCATACGCTCACCTATAGAAGATTTGGGGCGAAACGAGCGCATGGCTGCCTCGGTGAATAACTTGATGAAATCGTCAATGTTGCGCGAGGAAAAAATGTCAAAATAGATGGTTTGCAGACCCGATTTTTTGTCGGACAACTCATCAAAAAGACGAAGTATCAGACCTGTTTTGCCCAAACGCCGTTGTGAGACCAAGGTCATATTGGTCTGATTTAGGCAATTGCGCATCATCAGTTGCAGCTCTTCTTCACGGTCACAAAACAATTCTTTCGACTCGTAATTCTTGATGATAAACGGATTATCCATAGCGACATTCTTTTGATTGACGCTGCAAAGATACACATTATTTTCAAATTACACAAAAGGTGTTACACTTTTTGTGTTACACTAAAGGTGTAATCAAGAAGAAGAGTTATTCCTTCTCGTTCCGCTCCTTTACAATCTCCTTTGGATGAAAAAAATGTTTTCATATTGTAAAACTTATAGAGAAAACCTTATCTTTGCAGCGAAAATTTCGCGACGAAAATTTCGCGACGAAAATTTCGTGTTTTTAGAACAATGTCAAATGTCCATAAATTGAGCAAAAATGGCAAATAAATCACAGGAAATCAATCCGTTTTCTGTACTCGCTTACCTTGGTGAAGACTACTTTTGCGACCGCGAAAACGAGATAAAAGAGCTGCTGGAAGCCCAAAAAAACGGACGAAATGTAACTCTTTTAAGTCCAAGAAGGATGGGAAAGACTGGGTTAATCAAGCATGTTTTCGCACAATTGAGTCCAAAAGAAGTCATTTGTCTTTATGTCGACTTGGACCAAACCACTTGCCTTGCTGACTTGGTAAAGGCATTTGGCGATGTGGTGATGAAAAAAATCGGGGCACCTTCAGAGCGTGTTTGGAAGGAAATCTTGGCTTGGTTCAAGTCGTTTCGTCCCATGATGACTGCCGACCCTGCCACTGGGGCACCACAAATCGGCCTTGATGTGCAGCCTACGGCGGCAGAAGCCTCGTTGGGCGAGTTGTTCGGTTGGTTGGAGAAGTCAAAACTCCCTTGTTATGTGGCCTTCGACGAGTTTCAGGTCATCACCGACTATCCCGAACCGAAAATGGAGGCTCTGTTGCGCAGCCACATCCAGCACCTCACCAATGTCAATTTCATCTTTGCGGGAAGCCAAAAGCACCTGATGACCGAAATGTTCATGGCGGCCAACCGACCGTTTTTCCAAAGCACACAGATGTTTCCGCTGTATGAAATCCCCGAAGACGCTTATTTCGATTTCGCGCAACGCCATTTTGAGCAACACAAGCAAACGATGCCGCAAGAAACTTTCCACCAGTTGTACACGACCGTTTACGGCCACACTTGGTACATACAATGCGTCCTCAATCGGCTTTATCAATACGGCATTCGCCAAATCGACAACCAAGTGTTGACTTCGGCCATAAACAACATCCTGACGGAATACAAGGAATCCTTTAGGACTTATTGCAAGTTGCTTACTTCCAATCAGTTGGCACTCATAAAAGCCATTGCACATGAAGGTAAAGTGAAGGAAATCGGCAGCCAAGAGTTCTTGCAAAAGTACCAACCTGGACCAGCCAGTACTGTGAGGAGTGCTCTCCACGTCCTCATCGACAAGGAGTTAGTCGCCGAAGACGAGGACGGCTATAGCGTTTATGACCGATTCTTTGGACTCTGGTTGCGGCAATAAAAAAGCCAGAACCTTTTGCGGGTCTGGCTTAAATGCTTCGTATTATTGCTTACTCTTTTGTGTTTCTCTCTTTTACAATCTCCTCCTGTTTATCCTTAGGCGTCGGCATATACTGGTGGAACTCCATCGAGTAGTTGGCACGGCCCGAGGTAAGATTGCGCAATGCAGTGGCATAACCGAACATCTCCATAAGCGGGACGAAGGCATCCAACTTCTGCGAGCCCTTGCGGAAACGACGCATGGCCTCGATGCGGCCACGGCGCTTGTTGACGTCGCCAGTGACATTGCCGATGTAGTCGTCGGGCGTGTTGATCTCCACCTTCATCACAGGCTCAAGCAGCACAGGACTTGCTTTCATGAAGGCCTGCTTGAAGCACATCTGGGCGCAGAGTTGGAAGGCCATATCGCTCGAGTCGACAGGGTGTGAACTGCCGTCCACAAGGACGCATTTCACATCCACCACAGGATAGCCCGCGAAAGGACCTTTGTTCATGGCAGCAGCCAGACCCTTCTGCACCGAGGGGATGTATTCTTTCGGAATTACGCCGCCTTTGGTGATGTCGACGAACTCGAAGCCGCCGCCCGGGTTGGGCTCGAAGCGGATGACGGTGTGGGCAAACTGACCCTTACCGCCGGTCTGCTTGACATAGCGGTAGTTGCACTCGAATGGTGCGGTGATAGTCTCGCGGAACGACACCGAAGGCGCACCCACCGTGACCGGCACCTTGAACTCTTCCTTCAGGCGGTCAACGATAATCTCCAGATGCAACTCACCCATGCCCGCGATGATGGTCTCTTCTGTCTCCTCATCGAAATGGGCGTGGAACGACGGATCCTCATTGCAGAGTTTGGCCAAGGCCTCGCTCAACTTGCTACGGTTCTTCTTGTCGTCGAGGTTGACCTTCATCTCAATGACCGCAGGCGGTATGTTGATGGATTCCAACAAGATAGGCTGTTTATCCTCAGCGCAGAGGGTGTCGCCTGTCTTGGTGTATTTCATGCCCACGAGGGCGACGATCTCGCCCGCGCCAGCCTCGGTGATTTCCTCGCGTTCCTTTGCCTTGATGCGGAAGATACGACCCACGCGCTCGCTCTTCATTTTGTTGGTGTTGTATACACTCATGCCATTGGTCAATTTGCCGCTGAAGATGCGGATGAAGGTCTGCTGGCCCACATACGGATCGTTGATGAGCTTGAAGGCTAAGGCCGAGAAAGGCTCATTCTCAGAGGGGTTGCGCTGGTAGGTCTTCTCCTCGTTGGCAGGGTCGTGTGCGATGACGGCACCCAAGTCGTTGGGCGAAGGTAAATAGTCGACAATGGCATCCAGAAGGAGTTGGATACCTTTATTCTTATAGGCAGCGCCGCAAAGCACCGGCACCATCATCAGTTTGATGGTAGCCTTGCGGATAGCGGCCATCAGTTTGTCGGTGGGGATTTCTTGGTCGTCGAGGTAGAGCTCGGCAATCTCATCGTCAAGGTCGGCGACCTTCTCGAT
>JAEEGI010021816.1_pt1 | contig 12701 bp, 15 predicted proteins | sample 8958751 | NCBI WGS metagenome assembly JAEEGI01 (sample SAMN16246545, study PRJNA631951) | gut metagenome | biome: gut microbiome; feature: rumen; material: KS-attached | host: Bos | place: Iran: Karaj | collected 2018-10 | reverse complement strand
GGCATGAGATGATCCCGAAACTGAACGAGGATGAATGCCGGATCTTGGCCACAAAATACGATTTCAGTGGAGGACAGATTGAGAATATCGCACGTCATTACACCATCGGAAACATCCTTCATGGCGATGCAGAGAATAAGATTGATCAACTCTCAGCTTACTGCGATGCCGAGAGACTGGAGTCTTCTATCGGTTACCGCAGAGTAGGATTCTGTTGATGGAAGAATTTCAGAAAAATTTGCACCTCTGCCGCAATTTGGCCGAGGTGTGTTTTTATTTTGCGCCAAATTTAATGTAAACAAGATTATGGAAACAGAAAAACAAAGAGGAATGGACGAAGTGGTTATCAACAACAAAGCGGAGATGCGACGGGTGGAAATGGCAGCAGGTCTGGAAAAACAAATCGAACGGCAAGCATGGATGACCGTCTCACGAAAACGCTCCCTGACGGCGACCCACCTGGAAAAGTACGAGCAACAGCTCCTCTGGGACGAAGTCTCCCGAAACAACGAAATCGAATGGACCACCGAGATGGCCCTGCGATGGAAAGACAAACTGAACTGGAACCTATTCTCAAGATGCGCTCACGGCCAGGCGGTAACGGCCGAAGGAATCGAAACCCTCGCCCACCTGTGGGACTGGAAAGCCCTCACCGCGAACCCTAACGTGAGGATGACCAACGAACTAGTCCGCAAGTACATCAACAAATGGGACTGGAGCGCAATGGCGTGGCGCTCATGGGAAGACTACGACGCCCGCAAGTTCTACTCCCAATTCTTCGAGCGAGTCCCCCTCAACGGATTCAGCGGATCAAAACTAGAGTTCGCCCTACACCAACAAGAAGTGGAACGCCTGTGGCTAAAGATGAACGAGTAATGAAGCGGCACCAACAGGAACGGGAGGGAACACCTCTCCCGGCCCATCCTAGTTTAGTGACTGCAAGAGTCGAGAACTTTGACACTCTTGATTCCGACTGCTTCAATCTTGATCTAGACGATGCTTATGATATCCTGGGCAGACTTATTGATGATTTCACGATAGGATACTGTCGTTTATCCACTGATGAGATTGACATGATACCCACTCTTCTTGAAGTGCCGGCCGATGCCAGAGACGAGAGCATAAAAGCCCACTTCGAGTTCTCCCGATTCGAGACCATCGGGGCAGAAAGACTGATAGCTTACTACAATTACAAATGCACATAATAAAGTGCTTGTATTTCCAATAAGAGTTATTATATTTGCAAAGTAAAACATTTTAATCAAGAATCTGATTATGACGTACAAGGAAAGACAGAAAGATGTTCAAGAGGCCCTTTTTGATCACTCTCAATTAGGGGGCAAATTTAAAGGTAATTATCATCCATCCTATGATCGTTTTATCTTGAAAAACTATAAGGATAATTTCATTGAGCAAGTATGCTATGACGATGTAATCAAGTATTTTGACGAGAATGGAATCGGCTGGTGGAGCGGCGATGTGCCCACCACACATACTCTATCCTCGCAAATTGCCTGCATCAACCACCTGTTTCCACTCAGAAAAAACCGAGCAGCCGTTTTGGCATTAGCACAGTCCATCGACCCTGAATTTGAAAGTGTGGAAATTCTTGAGAATGACAAAGGTCAGGATGGCTATATATCGTTTGAAGTAGTTAGTGCTACGGACCACTTGAATGAAAAGCGAGGGCAGGATATGCTCAAAAGGGGTGCTCTTTGCACCTCTATTGATGCCGTGATTCTTGCAAAGAAAAAGGGCAAACGTGTGATGTTGACCATTGAATGGAAATACGTTGAGAGTTATGGCAATGAGGATAAATCCAAAAATGAAGAAAATGGCAGAACAAGCGGTGACACTCGCTTGAGAAGGTACTCAGACCTTATTGATAACTCAAAGCAATTGAAGAGCCTTGATAATTACCGTGGGTCTGTCTATTTCTTCGAGCCGTTCTACCAGTTGATGAGGCAGACACTTTGGGCAGAGCAGATGGTAAAGCATAAGAATAATGAAATTCTTAAAGCCGATGACTACATCCATGTCCATGTCGTTCCAACGGGAAATAACGAACTGCTTCACAAGAAATATCCATGTAGTGGAGGAAAAGATATGCTCACCACCTGGAAGGAACAACTGAAGAATCCAAACAAGTATGTTTTGATTTCGCCCGCAGAACTATTTTCCAAGTTGCCTTGTGACGACTGGAAAGAGTTAATCTGCACGCTCAAGAAAAGGTATTGGCAATAAGTTTGGGAATTATCTCAATACGACATATAATCAACAAACTATAAAAGAAAAAAATATGGCAAAAGCATTAAAAGAAGTAATCCAATCAATCATTGAAGATGCATTCAATCGCATAGAATACGCTTATCTGCATCATCAGGTAATTAAACCAGATGTAATAATTAATAATAAGACTGCCATTCCTACCCATTTGATATTTCCCAAGTATAGAGGAAAAGACGTAACAAGAGTTAGTGAACAAGAGCTGCGTTTTGCTTTTGTTGAAGCGTTTAATGCCTATTGTAATAAAATGGATAATAAAGATAAATTGGATTTGTTCTACTCTATTGAGACGCCAACTCAGGAAAAGTACAGTTTTTCAGATGGAGAACCCAAAGTAATTAGAGAAGAAAAAGGAGGTCGTAGTGCAGAATTTGATTTGGTCGTTTTTGACAAAAACTTGAAAAGAGTTTGTTTAATTGAATTCAAAGCTAGAAGCGTGAAACCAGCAAATTACCAAAAGGATATTATAAAGCTTATTGAGGACAAAAAAGACAAGAACGGCACAAAGGAAGATGGCGTTTTGAGCTTTTTCATCAACCTGTTTGAATCAAGTGATGCTGGGACAATCAATACAATGAAGGAGAAAATCAAAGAGTTTATAAAGAACAATAATTACATGAATGAAGAGGATGTAGTTATTGGGTATTACGTTTTGGGAACGTCAGAAAGAAGCTTTAAACCTTTAAAAGATATTTCTTTTTTGTGATTTCTCATAAGTTTTTTTGAATTTGAACTATAATACTAGAAATATCTTTATCGTGTTTTATTCAACTCCTATAACGCTGAGTAAGAAAAAGATAATGAAATTAAAAAGCGAAAAGGAACAGTGATAGATAAAGACCGTTATTTCGATTTTCCAGAAGCAAAAGGCGTCGTCATCAGTGGCGATATTCACGGCGAGTTCAACCAGCTTGTCTTTAAGTGCTGCGTCCAGTATGGAATGACGGACACGGTGATTATCGTTGCAGGTGACTGCGGCTTTGGGTTTGAACAACCGGGCTATTATGAGAACGTCTATAACCGCAATCGTGCCCGTCTGTCAAAGTCGAATAACTGGATTCTGTTTGTCAGAGGCAACCACGACAATCCGGCCTACTTTAATGATTTCCCCATCAAGCATCGCCGATGGATGACCGTGCCCGACTATTCTGTGGTTCGGGCGTGTGGCCATCGAATCCTTTGCGTCGGTGGTGCCGTATCCGTCGACAGGTCGTATCGCATGAATCATTCCACCTACCATCTGCCGAAAAAAGACGAGCCCTTGGCCCGCAATATATATTGGGCTAATGAGTATCCCGTGTTTGATGCTGATAAACTTGATACCATTAGTGAGAACTTCGCTATTGACACCATTGTAACCCACACCGCTCCTTCATTTTGTGAGTTGACATCAAAGGGCGGCCTGTTTGCTGAGATGGCCATTCGCGATAAGGATTTGACCGAAGATGTGAAGTATGAGCGCCAGGTAATGGACAGGATCCTTGACTATTTGACTTCTAATCACCATCCTTTGCGTTATTGGTTCTACGGGCATTTCCACCAAAGTTGGCAAGCCATCGACAACGAGGGCATCCAATACAACATGCTCGACATCATGAAAGTAAAGGAATTGAGGGCCGAAGATTAAAATGAACCCCAAGAAGATGACAACAGAACAAAGGATAGCTTATATGGTTAATCTTCATCAGGAAGACACCGGGATTGATACCCCTCTCTCGCTACAGGCTTCGAGGGTCGATTTTGTTGGATAAAAGGCTATTTGATCTTGCACCATATGCTGCATTTTTCCAAAGGGCTGTTTGGTTTATTTGAAAAGATTTTGTATATTTGAGGTTGGAAATTTAAACAACGTAATAACACTTAATGAAACAATGAAAACTATCGTTTATTTTCACGGCTACGGATCCAGTTGCCGAAGCAATTCAGCAACTTGTCTTGCCAAGAATTTGCCGGAGTTCAATGTGGTTGCCCCGGATATTCCCGTTGACCCTGAAGAGGCATTGCCTTTTCTGAAGAGTTATTGTGCCAAAAACAAAGTTGATCTCATCATCGGTACCAGCATGGGTGGCATGTATGCCATGCAGATGGCGGATTATCCCCGTATCTGCGTTAATCCCGCCCTACACATGTCGCAGCAAAAGGATATCCTCCAGGTAGGCACCTTTGAGCGTTTCCAACCAACTGCCGATGGCCAGACACACTTTACGATTACTGAAGAAATCATCGAGCACTTCAAGGATATGGAGCAGCACCTGTTTGACGGCATCACTAGTGAAAACCAATCCCTGTGTTGGGGCTTCTTTGCCGATGGTGATACACTGGTCAACTGCAAGGACGAGTTTGCCCAGCATTTCACCCATGTGGAAGATTTCCACGGCGAGCACCGCATGAACGATCAGGTCATTTGCGACGTCATCATTCCCGCTGCCAAAAGAATCCTTACAGAGTAACCAACCGGGTAACCACTGCTGGCGTCATGGCTCATATTGCTGGCACCAGTAGTGAAACCGCAGCAGGAGAATGATTGCCGCGGTGCAGAACAGTTTGTTCCAGACCGAGATGTTACCAACAATCGCAGGTGTCCAGCACACAGTTATCATCAGCACACCTGCCACAACATGAATCGTCACCATAAAAAGCTTGTCCTTGTTCATAATCTTAATAATCATTAGTTCCTTATTTTTGCCCTAAAAATGTAAATGAGCCCTCAAAAAATTAAAACAAAAACCGATAAAATTTTCATTAGGTTGCTTTTTCAACAAAAGTTGGGAAATATGCCATAGATTTATTATCTTTGCGACCCAATAATTAACCATTTATCATTATTCTATGCCAGGACTTTCCAAATCAAGATACACGACCTTCTGTCAGTGCAGCAAGGCCTTGTGGCTTCGAGTTTATCACCCGGAACTGCAACCCGAGGACCCTAACCTGCAAGCCCGATTTGACGTAGGTAACGAGGTGGGCGACCTGGCGATGAGGCTTTTCGGTCCCTTTGTTGAGGTGACTACGCATACTGCCGAAGGGAAGCTCGATCTCAAAGCGATGATTGAGAAAACCAAGCAGGAAATGGACCGCGGCACTGAGGTTATCTGCGAGGCTTCGTTCTCATACGAGGGCTGCTATTGCGCTGTTGATATCTTGCGCCGTGAGGGAAGCGGATGGGCCATCTATGAAGTGAAAAGTTCTTCTAGCCATAGTGGCGATGAGGTCCAATTGCCTGACAAGTTTGACAAATATGCCGTGGATATCGCCTTCCAGCGATGGGTACTTGAACAGTGTGGCATCAAAGTGACCGGTACCTATTTGGTGACCATCAACGGAGACTATGAGCGTGTGGGAGACGTTGACATCCACCAGTTGTTCCGCATCATCAACCTTAAAGAGAAAGTCGATAGCGAGTATCCGTTAGTCCCTGCCAGGGTGCAGCTCGCCAAGCAAACATTGGAACAGGAGCAGGAGCCTGAACGTGCCATCGGACCTCATTGTACTGATCCTTACGAATGCGGCTTTTGGCAATACTGCGCTGCTCAGCAAGGTTTGACTCAGGACGAGGGCGAGCCCACCGTGTTTGACCTTTACAGGATGAACGCTAACAAGAAATGGGAATACTACAATGCCGGTAAAATCACCTTCGAGGACATGCGTGACGAGCCGTTGAGCGATATGCAACAGTTACAGGTTGAATGCACATTGGCTGGTGCCGAACATATCGAGCCTGAGGGTATCAGGGATTTCCTTGATGGACTTTCCTATCCTCTCTATTTCCTGGACTTCGAAACCTTTCAGCCTACCATTCCGCCATTTGACCACGTCAAGCCCTACCAGCAGGTGACGTTCCAATACTCATTGCATATCATCGAGCACGAGGGCGGTAAATTGATTCACAAAGAGTTCCTAGCTCCCAGTGACGGCACCGACCCAAGGCGGGCACTTGCTGAGCGCCTGTGTCAAGACATACCGATGAACGTCTGCTCATTGGCCTATAATAAAGCCTTTGAGTGCACTCGTATTAAAGAGCTGGCCGGTTTATATCCAGACCTGTCGGCACATCTGCTCAATATAGCCGACAATATCGTGGACCTGATCACACCCTTCCGAGCCAGACATTATTATGTACCTGCAATGGGCGGTTCATTCTCTATCAAGAGCGTGCTGCCCGCCCTGTTCCCCGATGACCCGTCACTTGACTATCACAACCTCGACGAGCGTGTGCAGAACGGTGGCGACGCCATGACCATCTTCCCCCAGATTCAACACATGGACCCCGACGAGGCCGCAGCCACCCGCGAAGCCCTGCTCCGCTACTGCGAACTCGACACCCTTGCCATGGTAAAAGTTTGGCAAAAACTTAGAGAGCAATGCAAGTCAAAGAATACCATTATGGAGTAGTTGTTGATTCCAACCACTCCATAATTGGTTCTGCAAAATCACCTTTATCAGACAGTTGTAAGAAAATCATGTCACAACTTGGATCCGTGCCCGTTCCCTCTACGAAACGACCATTTTTTATTTCTTCATTATGCGATGTAGCTGGATAAACGAGGGCAACTTTCTCGGCTTTAAAAAACTTGAGGTAAGTGTACAACTGGTGCAGGTCTGCATCGGCAGGAGTCCCTTTGGGCAACTTCCATTTTGTGTCTAGGATGTATCCAATGCTGCCTTTATTGATGATCAAATCTGGCTTTATGCTCTTGGTGTATCCATTTCCACTCCACAATTCCTTTAGTTCTTGAGCAGTCACCCTGTAGTCTGTAAGGTGGTGCTTGAGCATAACATATACATATTCCTCCCACAACTTGTTCATGTCAAACATCAGGGCAATCACATTGTGACTTTGTTTTTTGCTGTCGGGCATATAATTTAGCAAGATGAGTTTTGCAATACTTATGGCATCGTGATATCCCTCGCTCTTGCGGTCAAAGCTCATTGTGGCAAACGTGTTATCTGTAACATTGAAGTCAATTAGTTCAGGAAACTCAAATGCCAAAGTTTTAGCCCTGTTTGCAATATAGGAATTGCGGGTAATACAGGGTATAACTTTCATGGTCTTGAGTAGCACACAATTCATGATATGGTTACGGTCATAGGTGGTGTAGGTCACATAGAACCGCTCCTTATGCACAACATTCTTGGTCAAATGCTTACTCCACGCAATTTTACCCTTGAGGGAATTGCGGTTGTCGGTCTCCTTGCGGTAAGTTTTGATTAAACCCAAGTGCAGTAGTTTCTCCACTTCTTCAAGGAACCGTTGAAGGAATACATCAAGAACAGAGCTATTCTTCAGTTGCTGGTGGGCATTAGTGGGCGATTGTGCTTGAAGCTTATATACCGTTCTCAGCATCGTGATTAAATGCTTCCTCCACGTTCCAGTACTGTTGTCAATCGAATTATCTGTTTTTGGAAGGACTTCAATCTGCAATCCGCCCACGTTAAGCACACCCACATAGTGTTTGAACTTGACACCATCGTTAATCAAGGAATAGTAATTCTTCTCCTCATCACGATTGTTGTAGAATTGTTGAAGCAATTCTAGGTGAGATTTTTCAAACCTCACCATATCCTTGCCAACTAGTTGCCCAACAATGAGTGACTGGTGTTCAAAGACTGTTATGCTTATATTATTGTTCAACATGATCGTTTTCTGATGTCACGTCATCATGATTGCCTCTTTCTGTTTCCTTCTTTTTATTCAATAAAGAATTGAGAGCATCTTCAAAATTTACATTGACCTTATTCACGATGCTAAACAGCGTTTCGGGCAGAGTGGCGCTATTTCCTTTAACCGCAAATAACTCGTCTGGCTTTATCGTCTCCTTCTTGACAAATCCAGAGCCCAGCACCATCTGGATTTTCTCATAATCCCCATAGAAATATTCCTGTAGCAATGGAATAATCTTATCGAAAAATGCTTTCTTCAGTCCTTCCTCATCAGTCACACCCATAAAGTAACTATGTCCAATCTGGTGCTCTCGGTCTTTCAATACCAACAGGCGCTTGTTGATAGTTTCTAACAGTTTTTTTAAAGCGATTATTTTTGAGCCGACAGTTATTTCTTTATTATCTAGCAGCTCTGGCTTTGGCATCATCTCCTCGAATGAGAAACGGCGACGCAGTGCTGTGTCCATGGCTTCCACACTACGGTCAGCAGTATTCATTGTTCCAATAATATAAAGGTTCTTGGGAACACCAAACTCTGGAATGGCTTGACCCGCTTTTATATTAGTGCTACTATATGGCAATTTCACTGTGAGTTCCTCGTCTTCTCCTAATCGTTTGTCTTTTTCAATCAAGGTTATCAGTTCTCCAAAAATCTGCGACACATTGCCACGATTGATTTCATCAATAATTAACACATAGTTGTGTGAGAAATCTGATTCTGCTTTTTCACAAATTTGCTTGAAAATCCCATCTTTTATTTCATATGTAACTGACTTTATTTTAGTTTTTGTGTCTTCATGGGTTTCTGGCTTAATCCCCTCAATGAAGTCTTCATAACTCATCGACTGATGGAATGTAGTGAAAGCAATTTGCCCCATTTCTTTAATACGCTTAAATTCCTCCGTAAAGACTTTACGTCTGTCTTTTTCGGTTTTTTCTTGGTCTGCTTTCTCTGTTAATGCCGAAAAACCTGTTTCTCCAAGGATTACCTCTAGTGCTTTGTTAACTGTGCTATAAGTCTTACCGGTACCAGGAGGGCCATAAAGAATCAGATTCAAAGGAGTTTTTACTTCTCCATTTGTAGCTACTGGAGACGTCTTAATTTCTTCTTTATCTGGTTGAGTTTGTTCTTTGCTCACCTCGACCGGCTTAGTTTTTTTCTTACTTGAGGATTTTGAGGAGAAAAACAAGTCATAGAAATCTATTAGCTTCACATTAATTATTTGTGATACGTTACTTCCTAAAGTAAATGCTTGTTTTGTTTTATATTTATTCGATAGATTGTCATTTTTTGTGTATTGTTCTGGATTTGGATTTGCTATAAATCCACCTGGTTTCCAAAAAGCCTTTGAGACAAAGCCAAACCCATTTCCGTCAATATACAATTCAATGTCTTTATCATTCTGCCTTTTGGGGCGTGACTTATGCAAAATAATTTTCCGATATGATGCGTCCTGTGCATAAGTATTAGGGTTAGATAATTCTTTTATGGGATGAGCAAGACTAGTCAACTTATCAGATTGTTCTAACTTAAAAAAGGCGGTCTCAGATTTCCCTGTTGAACGTATGGTCTTGACAATCAAATCAACAGTACATTCAAAATAGATCATTGATGCAAATTTGCTAGGAGATATATTGCAATCACAAATTTTATCAAAATATAAACGATCTTTATTGTTGATTGTTTTCCATTCACGTGCACACCATAATTGTACCCCATTCTTTGGACCAATAATAAAAGCATAATCATTTACATCAATGCCACCAAACCACGTTGAGCCCTTAGGCGCCTGATAATAATGATCAATCAATTGACTAGTATTATTTCCGTCTTTTGCTGGTATCTTACCGAAAAATATATTTGTCATAAAACATTAATTATTTATTAATTCTTTATTGATCTTTCGTTTGCAAAGATAATGATTTTGCTTATATCGTGCAACCTTTTAAAGATTACAAGCAATAATATGCATTGATTTTCATAATAATACGCAATCCTCTTTTGATTAGTAAAGATGAAAAACCGTCTGGTGCAAGTGAAAAAAGTTCGTTAAAGTTTTGAATTTTTACTTTTTGGGAATTATTTATATATAGTGTAGATTTGATTCTTTCCTAAACAATATTTGACTATGAGATTACAAATGCCAAATCTTCCTTGTTTTAAGCCGAGAGCTAATGTCGGTGACGTTGTGTATTACATTTCGCCTGAAAATCGCTATGCCGTGAAGCGTGCGGCTATTGTTGAGATTCAGCGATCGGGCAGTAAGTATCGACAAGTGATGAGCAACATTGATGTTGTTGTCAAAGATGCCCATTCGATTGAAGATTGCACAACGTTTGCCAGCCGCGATGATGCTGTGCAGTTCATTCTCGCCTCTCTCGTTGAACGCATCAATGACTACATGACCCGAATTGCCATGCTGCAGCATGAGTTAGATGTGAGTGAGCGTGTACTTGCAACCCTGCGAAAGCAATACCCTGATTTGCCAGCTGAACGTCCGCAGCCCACGAAAAGCACGATAGACTACCAGAATTCGGAGTTTGATACCTCCATATGAAAAATAGTTGCCCGAAATTTTGAATTTTTTTCCAAAAATTACTATATTATTAATAAAAAAAGCATGTTGAACGATTTAAATCATTTCAGTTATGACCATTACAATTAAAACCAACAATCCCTCTCTGATGAATCGTGCCCACAACTATTTCTACAACAAAAATGTGCAGTCCATGTTGTGTAACAATGAAACTGAACTGACGCTCTTCAACCTTGAACGCGCTGAAACTGAGATCCTTCTTAGAGCATTCACTAAACACTTCCATTTGAAATCCGCCATGCAGCATCCCCTTGCTGCATGAGCAAAAAATGCGACCAAAATAAAAATAGTTGGTCAAGATTTTGAATTCTTTCCCTGGATGTTTCTATATTAAAATAGGGGTCTAGTTCTTCTGAATAATTATTCGTTAAAATGAGTTAAATTATTCGTTTAGATTTGGTCAGCCAGATAAATTTCAGTATATTTTATCTCGGAAAAATTCCAATCGTTTGTTGAATCAAACAAATCATATAATAATGAGAGGCATCCGAAACGCTCACTTGAAGGGAGTAGGAACAACTAAATAAATCATTGTTTATGGGATTAGCAATTACAAATTATGGTGTGAAGTTTTTCAGGAATGGTGTCGAGATCACTGACGGCGTGAAGATCACAAAAAATCAGGTTGCTGTAGGTTCGGCCTGTGAGAGCCCCGTCTGCATCATTTTCCCGTACTATGTCAAGGAAATCAAGGACCACGCGTTCCAGAATCTCGACTCTCTCGAGGCCATCTACATTCCCGAAGGGCTGAAGGAGATCGGGCTCAATGCCTTTGCCGGCTGCTCCAACCTGCGCCACATCATTGTTCATGACTCCATCGAGACCATCGAGTACAGCCAGCCGGAACGCAAGTGGGAGATCTCCACAGGCAGGCAGTGTGATTTCCTTGCCGAGAAGCTAAAGAAAGGAGGCTATGTGGTGCACCTCTACAAGAGCGGGGAGAACTTTTCCTGGGACTGATGGGGCGCTAATGGCGTTCCTAGCATCAAAATGTTGTCAAATTCACACATTTCCAAATGTCTCTATATCAACGGTTTGAAATTTTTTTGAAAAATATTTCCGAAATTTTTGAATTTTTTGGACCATGTTTACATATTACTGGCGAATTTCATTTTTAACTTTTAAATAATAACAATTATGACAACAATTAAAACTTCATCACTGAGAACTTACAACCGGGTACACAACTACCTCTACAACAAAAACATTGAATGCTGGGGGGACCTCGAAAAACTCGAAGTATCCTTCTTTGGACTTGACAAGAATCAAACCGACCAACTCCTTGAAAAACTCATCAAACATTTCCACTTGACACCAATTTTGCAACAACCTCTCGCAGCCTAATTGGTTGCATCCGCTTGATAATGGGCGGATTGCAAATAACATCCGCTCAATATCAATGATTTAACATCATTATTGTTGTGCCCGTTTATCGGGTGCGACGCAAGTTTCATCGCAATTCATCAACCAATAAATATCGTTTTACAATGGAGAAAGAGAACAAAACAATCAAGCGTGCGGCAAGCAAGGAACTCACCTTGCTGAAAGCTGTCGAGACCATCGTCGAGAAATCCTGTGACTCGCAACTATGCGACCTGTTCTTGAAGCAGTGCAAGAAAGAAATCAAACTGGTGGCCGAAGCCTATAACATCACGCCACAGCAAGCCATCTTGTTCTGCATCACGGTCGAATGCGGCCCCCGCAATGTGAGTCTCATCGAGTTATCCCATCACCTCAATATGAGAAATGTCGCGAGCCTTTCTTTTGATGCCGACATCAAGGCCATGATAAAGATGAGGCTGATGCGCTATCGTAACCGGGAACGTGAGGCATTTGACATTCCTGAGCATGTGATCAGTGCCTTGCAGGAAAACAAAGCACAGATCCTACCGAAACTGAAGGTTGAGGATGCCCCTGCAATGCTCGACCTGATGGGAACATGGTTCAACGCTGTGGACAATAACAACATCAGTCCAGAAGATTTGGGTCAAGACTTGTTGACGCTGTACAAGGACAATCTGCATATCAGCTTTGCCAGAAAGATGCTTGACTTGAAACTCCCCTGCGCCAACATGATGTTGCTCTCGTTCTTCTGCAGCCAGCTCATCAACGAGGATGATAGTCGCATTTGCGATCATCAATTCAAGTGCCTTTATG
>JAEEGI010021810.1_pt1 | contig 12703 bp, 12 predicted proteins | sample 8958751 | NCBI WGS metagenome assembly JAEEGI01 (sample SAMN16246545, study PRJNA631951) | gut metagenome | biome: gut microbiome; feature: rumen; material: KS-attached | host: Bos | place: Iran: Karaj | collected 2018-10 | reverse complement strand
CCTACAAATAGCTGTCCTGGCTTTTTGCGGGCGGCGAGGGTTTTAAGTATGTCTGTGGTGGGTTCAAGTTCCAGCCGCAGTGTCTCCTGCGATTTCTTGATTTTGTTTGCGGCTGGGTGCGCCGGGCGATAGTCGGCAACGGCTGCTGCCATAACAACAATGTCGGCGCTCTCCACCCGTTCGGAGCATGCGCGGAACATCTCTTCTGCGCTTTCAACCGGTGTCACGTTTATGTGGGGATGGTGGCATGTGAGATTTGTGGGGCCGCTGACCAGCTGCACTTCAATTCCCTTTTCCGCAAGAGCCTCTGCAATGCAGAATCCCATTTTTCCCGATGAACGGTTCCCGATGAACCGTACAGCGTCGACCGCCTCGTATGTTGGGCCGGCGGTGACCAATGCGGTCAGTGATTGCGGTGCGACTTCCGGATAAAGGAAGGAGTCAATGGCTTCAAACAGCCTTTCCGGTTCCGCCATACGCCCTTTGCCTTGTGTCCTGCATGCCAGGAAACCCTCTTCCGGTTCGATGATGTGCACCCCCTGCGCTTGGATAAAGGCGAGATTTTTTTGTGTTGAAAAATGGAGGTACATGTTCTCATTCATGGAGGGTGCCATGAACAGAGGTTTGCGGAACGCCAGCAGGGTGGTGCTGAGAAGATCGTCGGCGATGCCGGCTGCCAGCTTGGCAATGCAGTTTGCGGTGGCCGGTGCAATTATTGCGGCATCTGCCCACTGGTGGAGGGAAATATGTTGTGTGTGCGGCTCTTCAGTTTTGGTGAACAGGTCGCTGTAGAGCGGATGGTTGCTGAGGGTTTCGATAGTGAGCGGGGTGACAAACTCCAGGGCATGCTGCGTGGCGACCACCTTCACCTTGTAGCCCGCTTTTACCAGCAGACGTATCAGCGAAAGTGTCTTGTATGCGGCAATGCCGCCGGTGATGCCTACCAGAATGTTCCCTTTTGCCATCAGTGTGCGCTTTTACTGGTTCTCCTGCTCCTCCTCCCTGAAATATATTTCGTGGTTCATGAATTCCTGCACAGCCATCAGGGTCGGTTTGGGCAGCATCTCATAATGGCGGACCAGATCGATCTGCTCCTTGTTCTCGCTCTGCTCATCGCCACCGGCGTCACGGTTGATGCCGAACTCCTCGATTTTCTGGTTGAGCTCCTCCTTCATGTCCATGGCAATCTGGTTGGCGCGTTTGGCCAGGATGGCCACGCTCTCATAGATGTTTCCGGTCTGCTCGTCAAAATGGGTGATGTCCCTGGTGACGGCGTTGGTGTCGGTTTTGATTCTCTTGTAATCCATGCTTTTCTTTCTCTCTTTATGTAATAGTGATTATTTGCTCATCAGTATCTGGTCTCTCTTCTGGATGGCCTTTTCCGCAATTTTTCCGCTCTCGGCAAGGAGGGGGGATTGCGGGAACTTCGCCTCCAGCTGACGGTGCCAGTCCACCGCCTGTTGGTAACGCTCCGCCTGCTTTGCGGGGATGCTGTTCTCCGCATATTTGTAGCAGTTGTTGACCAAATCGAAAAGAGCCTTTTCAGTATAGGCTGACCCGGGATAGTCCTTCATCAGGTTTTTGAATGCAATCTGTGCTGCGGCATACTGTCCGATGTTGTAGTACATGTATGCGATTGCGTAGGCTTTGTGCGCCATCTGGTCGCGGATGGTGTCCAGCATGGAGTTGCATTCGTTGTTGAAGCGGCTTTGCGGATAGGTTTCCAGAAAAGTCTCCAATCCCTCCTTGGCCAGTTGGGCATCGGTTTGGTCCAAGTTGAAATCAGGAATGTTCATGTAGTGCGACTTGGCCGCCAGAAACGCTGCCTCCTCCGTCCTGGGGGAGAATGGGTATTTCCGGGTGAAATCGTTGAAATGGAACGCTGCCATCAGGTAATCCTCGTTTTTGTAGTAGCAGTCGGCGAACAGGAAAAGGATGGAATCGCCCTGCTCGCTACCCATGTAAAGAGGGTATATCCGCTCGAACAGGTCGGCGGCACTAAGGTAGAGACCTTTGTCATAATATGCCTTTGCTGCGGCAAATTTGGCCTCTTTTGTTTTAAGTTTACGGTACTTCCTTGGTGTGGTGTCTCCGCTTTTCTTCTGTGCATACGCGGACACCCCTCCCAGTGAGAATAATATAATCAAAAGAAAGACAAAGTGTTTCTTTATCATCGCAAATCGTTTACCAAGCATTTTTCAACGGTTGCAAAAGTAATAATAAATTGTATGCGGAGTGGAGGTTTTACACTTTTTTTTGTGATGGTTGCTTTTGACGGTCATATGGAGTTTATCTTACGACAAACCGGTAACGGATGGTTCCTTCATTATGATGTGAATATTGATTAATTGATAAGATGAAACTATTGGTGAAATGGTACGGATCATCTAAACTGTAGTGCCATGCGCATACAGATATTCTGGTGCGATATCCGCGCCATTTGCCCAGAATATTGTCTGGTCAAGACCGAATTGTATAAATTGTTTTTTATCTTGCAGCTCTTTAAATGCCGGATATTGTAACAGTGGCGTCAAATCAATGCGTTTGCTTACTCCGTCGCTGAATTCGCACAACAGGGTGTATTCACCCTCATAATCCACATTCTTAATGGTTAACATTGTTTTAAGTTTTTTATCTTTTTATTTTTATTATTTTGTCTCCTCGTTGGGCTCTGTCCCAAATTTCTTCCAGTTCATTAATATGTTCGTCAATGAATTGGTTTACTATTTGTATGGTTTTTGTCCTTGCTCTTCCTTCAATTTCGCGGGAGTGTAGTGTAATCGTGAACTCCCCTTCACCGCTTCGCACATGAATATGTGGCGGATTATGGTCGAAGGCATAAACGTAAATCAGCAAACCTTGAATGATAAAAACCGAACCCATTAATATAAGTGTTATATATACAATTATTTAGAAATAAATAAATTCAAATTGAATTGACTTGCAAATTTCCATAAAAAAACGATATGAATTTCACATTTGCGAAATTATCTGTAAAAAAAAGGGAGCGGAAGTCCGCTCCCTTTGTGGTGTTATGATATCCGTCACTTCTTTTCCGGTGTGAGATCCTGGATATTGTTCCCGACATCGTCGATGATGGCCTTGTAGAACCAGTCCGGGTAGCGCGGCTGGTCGGGCGAGGCGGGAATATGCTCGTCGTTGCCGTTGTTGAGGAAGCGGCCGCCCTTCTCCTTCTTGATGTTGCCGTCCATGTATTTGACCAGCAGGTACTGCGAGAGCGATTTCCAGCGGTTGAACATGATGCTTGCCTGGTTGGACGAGAACTTGTTCAATGCCTCAATGCCTTTTTCGTGGTTGGCCATATACTGATCGGCCAGCACGCCGCTCTGCTCTTTGACCAATTGTATGAAGTTGGTTTCCAATTCTGATTGTACTTTCTGCACATCCTTAATCATGGCGTTGTAACGCAGGTAGGCAAAATTGGAGACCTGGTTGAACAGCCAGAATGCGGAGGTGGGAGAGTAGGTCATAAGGTCGCCGTTGCCAACCTTGAAGCAGTGCGGCACCTGGGTGCAGCCGCAGAAAATGGGCACGTAGCATGTGCTGTAGGTGTCGTCCACTCCGAACCAGAGAATTCCGCCGACAGGGTTGGGAAAACGGCCCCGGCATTGGGCAATAAAGGAGAATCCTGTCTGCTGTGTGGAGGTGGCTCTCTCATGAATGTATTTTTTTCCCTCGTAGCTCCAGGTCATGGGACGCCAGCGGTAGGGGCAGGCGAAGGGGCCGGCTCCGACATCCTTGGTCATGTCAAGGGAGGTGCCTTCAAAATGGTCGCGCATGAGTGAGAACATCTCCTCCACGCCAACCTTTTCGGCCGGTTTGATCCACAGCGGCATGCGGTGGGTCAGGTTCTCGCCGCGGGCATAGTCCTCGTATGGTGCGGCAACCTCCTTGTTCAGGTGCATGAAAGCCGCCCACACACGCGCCTCGCAGAAGCGGGCTCCGCCGAAATCGACCGGGTTGTAGATGTCGGAGAAGCTGAACTCCTCATCCTTTCCGCTGAACAGGCCGATTGCGCGGGCGTAGGAGATAACGTCGCTGCTGTAGACCACTTCAACCGAGGGGTTCATGATCTTGGCGATGTTCTTGGTTGAGATGGAGGTCTTGCCGTTCTCCAACGGGAAGGTGGTGATGCGTGCCTGGTTGGCATGTCCGGAGACGTATCCGTCCGGGATGCGGCGGGCCACCCATACAGGGCTTTTTGTCCAATTCTTGACATCCACGTTGCCCTTTTTGTCCAGCATCTGTTTGCCTTTACCCACCATTTCAAGAATCCAAACCTCATTGGCGTCGGCGATGGAGAAGGACTCGCCCTCACTGCAGTAGCCGTATTCCGAGGTCAGCTCATGGAAAATCCGGATGGCTTCACGGGCGGTTTTGGCGCGTTGCAGCGTGATGTAGATGAGGCTGCCGTAATCGATGATGCCGCGCGGGTCGGCCAGCTCCTCCAGGCCGCCGAAGGTGGTCTCGCCGATGGCAAGCTGGTGCTCGTTGATGTTTCCGATTACGGAATAGGTGGCCAGGGCCTGTTTGATTTGGCCGAGTTTCTTGCCGGAATCCCATTCGATGATGTCCATCATGGTGCCGGCGGGGTAGGTGGCCGCAGGGCGGTAGTAGAGCTCACCGTAAAGCACGTGCGAATCGGCAGCGTAGCTGATGAAGCAGGAGCCGTCCTTGCTTGCCCCCTTGGTGACGAGGAAATTGGTGCAGGCGTACATTTGTCCGAATGAAAGTGCGGACAGACAAAGCCATGCGCTTACAAAAAATCTTTTCATATTAACTCAAAAATTTCGTCTGATGTCAGATTCAGAAGTTGTAAACAACGCCTAATGTAAGCACCTTGCCACTGCTGTGCTGGTTGAGGCCCAGGTCAAACTTGCTGTCGGTTTTTGTTGTCGTCAGACCACCTTTTTCAAGCTTTGAAGTTGTGTTGGCGAAGCGAAGTTCGCAAAGTCCGAGATAGGCGTCGAACTGCCATTTTTCATTCATTTTGTAGGAGATGCCAGGGACAATGCCGGCAAAAATCTCGGTGGTTTTGGGCTTGTCGACGGTTGTGGTGACATTGTCGATTCTGTAATCTTCCTTGCCGCTGCCCATTTTCAGGCCTGCACTTGCTTCTGCAAACAGGGAGAACTGGCCGATCTGCAACGCATAGTAGCGGAAGAAAAGTCCGGCACCAAAATTTGTTTTGGATCTTTTGTGTGCGGTTTCATTCATGCCGTCATAGTCATCAGGATAGTTGTTGTTGTTCATTTCGTAACACAGATCCACACCGACGGCCATCTTTTCGTTGAGACCGAATCCGATTCTCGGAGCGATGGTGAAATCAAGCACTTTGATGGGATTCACCGTAATGGTTTGGGTGCCACCGGTCACTTCCTGCTTGTTGATGGAATAGGAGCCGAGACCAAGATTTCCGCCCACAAACAACTGGGCGTTGGCGATGGTGCTTGCCGCGAAAAGCACAGCGGCGGTTAACATAAGTTTCTTCATGTCTTTTTGTTTTAGATTGAAAAATTAATTAATTGTGTGTTTAAAGTTTTATTTGTCAATATTTTATTAAAAATTAATATGTCGTTCATTTCATTTTACAAGGCATTGGTCCAGCAGGCTGCAGAGACTGTTTGTGTCCAGATGCTGTCCGATGAACACCAGCTTCTGCATGCGGTCGCCGTAAGTGTCGTCCCATTCGGCGCATACCTCCGGATGCTGCTGCAGGAACGGACCGAGTTCATCAGGCGGCATGGTTGCAAACCACTGTCCGGCTTCGCGCAGCGTTGAACTTTTCCCAACCTGGTCGAAAATGTAGCAGAGGTCCTGGTCGTAACTGAAATAGCAGATGCCTTTGGAGCGTATGGCATTGCGGCTGAGCCAGTCCCTGACAAAACTGTGGAACTTCTCGTAGCGGAAGGGGGAGCGGGTCTGGTAGACATAGGTGCGGATGCCGTATTCTTCCGCTTCGCCCTCCTCCTCATGGTGATGATGGTGATGGTGGTGTTCCTCGTGTTCATGCTCGTGTTCATGTTCATGTTCATGTTCATGCTCATGTTCATGTTCATGTTCATGTTCGCCCGTCTCTTCATCATCATCGTGGATGTTCTCCACCTCGCGTATCCATGTGGCTGATGCGGAGGTCTTGTCAAAATCGAAAAGTCCTGTGTCCAGCAGCCGTTCCATCGGCACCTCCCCGTAGTCGCAGGGCAGAATCTCCGCCTTCTGCTGCAGTGAGCGGATCAGCGCTTTTGTACGGCCCAGTTCATCTGGTGAAACATCCGACGCCTTATTCAATAAAATGAGGTTGCAGAATTCGATTTGCTGTATGATTAGGTTCCCCAAATCCTCCTCGTCATCTTTCCTGACAGTCTCCAGCTTCTGGAATTCATCCCGCATCCGTACGGCATCCACCACAGTGACGATGCAGTCCAGCCGTGGCAGACGGTCATCCGGGAAGGGATCTTCCAGATATGGGATGGAGCAGATGGTTTGGGCGATGGGCTCCGGTTCGCAGATACCGCTCGCTTCGATTACAATATAGTCGAAGCGGTTTTGCGCCACGATGTCGCGCAACTGTTCTATGAGGTTGTTTTTCAGAGTGCAGCAGATGCAGCCGTTCTGCAGGGCTATCAGGTTGTCGTCAGTCTGGCTCACAACGCCGCCCTGCTGAATCAGTTCCGCATCAATGTTGATTTCACCCAGGTCGTTGACAATGACGGCAAAGCGGATGCCTTTCCGGTTGGAAAGTATGCGGTTTACAAGTGTCGTTTTGCCGCTGCCCAGATAGCCGGTCAGCAGCAGTACGGGGATGTCGCTATTTGCAGTTTTCACCATATCATTTATTCGTTACTGTTTGTTTTTGTTTGGAACAATCCGGTAGTGGGGATGATAAGTCTCACGGTATGTGTCGCTATGCCGGACTGTACTGTGTCGTTCGGCAGCCTGCCTTAGTCCGGCCTGCAAGGTGCTGTCTTTCCATGCTGGTACAGTCTGTATCGCAATCCGTTCAATGGTATTCCATTCCTCCACCCAGTCGCCTGTCAGGGCATTATCGTGGGAGGCCGCCTCCATAAAGCGTTGTAGCAGCTCCTCCTCCGACATTTTTCCCTCCGTGACGCAGGAGAGGCAGATGCGTACAAAGCGGTGCCGGAAGCCGGTCGGTTCCCGCTCTGGGATGCCTGTCTGGCCCGTGTTGCGGTATTCGGAAAGTTCCTCATGCAGGTAGTGCCGGGCGGCTGCGGTGTCGCTCATCAGGTGTTCCGCCCCAAAAAAATCTTGGTAGCAGCTTTTGTACAGGTCCTGTAGCGTTGCAGCCGGATATTGCCGGTGCATTTCCGCACACAGCTGCCTGATGGCCCTTTCATCCCGCGAGCAGGCGGCCAAAGTGCCAACAACCAGCAGAGCCAGCATGATTTTGCGAACTTTTTTTTTCATCCGATGCGGTTGCTTGGAATCAGAAGCGGTATCCCACATTCAGCGAGAAGACGTGGTTCTTTGAACTTGCCGGTTCGTATGTGTGGGTTTTTGTCTTGAATTCGTTGAGGCTGTTGGTCAGTCCGATGCTTGCACGGAGGCCTGCGAAGATGTGTTCGGTGAAATAGTAGTTCGCACCGACAATCACTCCTACATTGAACAGGTTTATCTCCTCCTTTGCCATACTTCTGCTTTCAAAGTGCTCGGTATTGGAGACATCGCTGTTGTATTTGTATTTGTTCTTGCCGCCAAGCAAAAATCCGAACTCCGGACCGACCTGCAGGTCAAGCTTTTCGTCCAGCAGGTAGAGGTTGAAGGCGATGGGCAGGTCAATGAAATGGACCTGCTGGGTGAAGGTGTAGTCCCCGTATTTTTCGTCGTATTTGTCTTTCCGTCCCTCCATTGAATAGAGCAGGTCGGCAGTCAGGCTCATGTTTCCGCTGAAGCCGAAGAAATACTCTCCGAAAACACCGGCGTTGCAGGCTGGCATCATCGGATGTTTCAGGTTCTGGCTGTTCACATTAGTACTTTGTGTGGTCATTTGGAATCCTGCGCGGACACCAAAGAAAAACTGGGAGAATGCATTGTTGCTGAAGCTAATGCAGGCGGCAGTCATTGCCAGGGTGATAAAAAGTCTTTTCATCTGTACAAATTTTTTATTCAGTTATTTTTACAAAAGGCAAAAGTAATCAAAAACCCCTTCGCTTGTCCGGTTTTATGGAAAAAAAAGTCTGTTTTTTAAAAAAGCATTGATTCTGAATGCGTTTTTTTTCAAGAGATGTTTCACAGAATACTGGTTCGCCGGTTTCAGGCACCATACCGGTGTAGTACATGACCGACGAGCGGGTCATGGGGGTTGGGGTGAAATCCTGCACCTGTTCGGGATGGTATGAGATCTGCCGCATCTTTTCCGACAGTTTCTGCATGTCGCGGAGTGTGCAGCCGGGATGGCTGGAGATGAAATAGGGGATCAGCTGCTGGCGGAGCCGGTGTCGCAGGTTGGTCTCTTCAAACCTTTTCCGGAACTGGAGGAAAACAGGGTAGGGCGGTTTGCGCATAAGCTGCAGCACGTGCTCCTCGGTGTGCTCCGGAGCCACCTTCAGCCGTCCGGAGACGTGTCGGGTGATCAGTTGCTCCGCATATTCATCCAGATGGTATTCCTGCCGCTGCTGCGGGGTCGCCTGTTCAATCATGTCGGTGCGCACGCCGCTGCCGATGGTCACCTTACGCACTCCCGGCAGGGCATTGACCTCCCTGTACAGTTCCGTCATCGGACGGTGGTCGAAATGCAGGTTGGGGCATATTTTCGGATAGATGCATGAGATCCGGCGGCATTTTCCGCATGCAGCGCTGTCTTTTCCATGCGCCTGATACATGTTGGCTGAGGGACCGCCCAAGTCTGTGATGTGTCCCTTGAAGTATGGCATACGGCTCAGTTTTTCCGCCTCTTTGAGGATGGATTCCTTCGACCGGCTCACAATCCGTTTTCCCTGATGCAGGGAGATTGTGCAGAAGCTGCATCCGCCGAAGCATCCGCGATGGATGTTGATGGAGTTCTGTATCATGTTGAATGCCGGAATTTCCCCGCGTTTGTCATAGTGTGGGTGGGGCAGCCTGGTGAACGGCAGCTCATACACCGCATCCAGTTCGGCTGTCTCCATCGGTCTGGCAGGCGGGTTCACAACCACAGTCCGTTCCCCGACGTTCTGGCAGAGCGTGGGTGGGGCGAATTGTACGGAAGCGGCTTCTGTCAGCCTGAATGCTTCAGCGAACTGTCTCTTTGATTTCAGGCATTCTTCGTGTGAAGGCAGTATGAGCACATCCTTCCCAACATGCTGCCGGCTTTCCATGTAGGCGATTTGCGGGATCTGTTTGAAGTCGGACAAATCCGGTTTTGTTTTTTGCCTGAAAACATCGGTGATGTCCAGCATCGGTTTTTCCCCCATGCCGTAGACCAGCAGATTGGCGCCGCTGCTTTCCAGGATGGGGGGCATCAGGCTGTCCGACCAGTAGTCGTAGTGGGTGAGCCGCCGCATGCTGGCCTCCACGCCGCCAAGCACAATCCATGCCTCCGGAAATAGCTGCCGGACGATGCGGCTGTAGGTGTTCACCGCATAGTCGGGACGGAAGCCCGCCTGGTTGCCGGCGGTGTAGGCGTCGGTGGAGCGGAGCCGTTTCAGCGCGGTGTAGTGGTTCACCATGGAGTCCATCGCTCCGGAGGTGATGCCGAAAAAATAGCGCGGCCGGCCGAACTTCTTGAAGTCGCGCAGGTCGTCCCGCCAGTTGGGCTGGGGCAGTATGGCCACACGGCAGCCCTCATGTTCCAGCACGCGACCGATGACGGCCGCCCCGAAGGAGGGATGGTCCACATAGGCGTCTCCGCTGATGAGAACAACATCAACTTCGTCCCATCCGTGGAGTTCCATCTCCTTTTTATTAATAGGTAGCCATTGTCTCAGATCTGCTGGCATGGTACTGTGCTCTCTTCCGATACGTATTGAATTAAAATGCAAAAATAGCAAAAATGGGGATTCGTTGGACCAATGGTGGAAAAAAAAGCGGCAATCCGAAAGGAGGAGGGCAATAATTCCGCTTTTTTTGCATTATTCCTATGCAAATCGGATTGGACAGATGAAAAAACTGTTGTTTATGGTCACACTACAACTTTTCGCCCTTCATGCAGGGGCGCAACTGGCAGGACAGGATGTTATTCCTGCCGAAACCCATAAAATCGGGATTACCCTCAGTGGCGGGGCTGCCTTGGGTTATGCACATTTGGGATTCCTTCAGGCGATGGATGAGGCTGGCGTGAAGCCTGACTGCATTGCCGGAACCTCCATGGGCGCTATCATGGGCATGATGTATGCGGCCGGCTACAAGCCGCAGGAAATTAAGGAAATTGTTAAAAAAGAGCATTTTGACCGTCTTTGGGGTCTGGTGAGTCTGAATTTTCCGCGCCGTGGCGGAATGATTCCGATGACACGGATCCGCCGTGTTCTGCTCAAGTATGTGCCGCACGACTGTTTTGATTCGTTGGATGTGCGTTTCTATTGCTGTACATTTGATGTCAATCGTTTACAGCCCATATACATGGGCAGGGGAGATTCCCTTGTGAAGTATGTGTGTGCCTCCGCCGCCATACCTGCTCTCTTCTCACCGATCAAAATCTACGGGAACTATTGCGTTGATGGTGGGGTTTGCGACAACCTGCCGGTGCGGCCGCTGTTGGATGAAGGTTGCGATGTGCGTATCGGCGCCAATCTGCTGCTGGAAAAGCCGAACCGGCACATGCTGGCGGAAACCATTGGACTGCATGCCATTTCCTATTGTGTGTTTGCCACTTCACAATCCAGCCTGGAGCAACTGACAGATGTGGTCACTATTGACCCAGGTGAATATTGGATGACCGATTTCAGCAAGGTTGATGAATTGTTCGAAATCGGTTATCAAGCCGGGAAACGTTTTTTTTCAGGTAAAAAACAAGAATGATTTTCGATGTCGTAATGATTTTTTTATGTTTAATATGTTGTTTTGCAATATATTAAATTAGTAATAATTTTATTACTAATAATTTTGTTACTAATAAGTTTGTTTCTAATTGATATTTTTGGTACTTTTGCAGCGAATTTGGTAACAATCGTATTTGGGGATTATGGGAAACAAACGTGAAAATTTGGATGAGGCACCCTTTGTATATGGTGTTGCGGCTGATTTGGACCATTTCACCGACCGTGAAAAGGAGACGGCACGGCTGCAGCTGAACTTTGAGAATGGGATCAATACAATTGTCATTTCGCCACGCCGTTGGGGTAAGACTTCGCTGGTCAACAAGGTTGCCGCCCAGATGGCTGACAACAGGCAGTTGCGCGTGGTGCGTATGGATGCCTTTTCTGTCCGTACTGCTGAGGATTTCTACCGCATGTTCGCCACGGAAATAATTCGGCAGACAAGTTCCAGGATGGAGGAATGGATGGAGAATGCCAAACGTTTCCTTACAGCGCTTGTACCGGTGGTTTCCATGTCCGCCGACCCGATGAATCCGGTTTCGCTGAGTTTGAAAGGTGTTGGGGCGGATTACGGCGAGGAGGTGCTGGATCTGCCGGAGCGGATTGCGCAGGCAAAGGGCATACGTCTTGTCATCTGTATCGATGAGTTCCAGCAGATAGGGGAATTGGGCGATTCTGTCACCTTCCAGAAAAAACTGCGGACGGTGTGGCAGCACCAGCATTCGGTTTCCTACTGCTTATATGGAAGCAAGCGTCATCTGCTGATGAACATGTTCGGCAAGCGCAGCTACCCTTTCTACAAGTTCGGTGATGTCCTGTTTCTTGAGCGGATTCCACTGGATTGTTGGCGGGATTACATCCAAAATAGGTTCGGGCAGACAGGACGGCACATCGGCGTAAACCTGGTGGAGGAGATTTATTCCTATGTGGACGGCAATTCGTCCTATATGCAGCAGTTGTGCTGGCTGTTATGGACGCGTACGACGGACACTGCCGACATTGGGATGCTTGAGGATGCAAAGGAGGATTTGCTCCGACAGAACCATGCTCTATTTGTGGAGCAGACCAATTCGCTCACTTCCTATCAGTTGCGTTTTATCAGGGCGGTGAAGGACGGCAAGGCGCGTGAAGTCGGGCATAAATCTGTAATCGGGGAGTATGGATTGGGCAGTTCGGCCAACATTTCCACTGTAAAAAAGGCTCTGCAGAAAAAGGAGCTGATTGAAATAGAAGGGAAGGAAATCCGTTTCTCCGATCCGCTTTTCGCACACTGGCTCCGAAGGAATGAGAATTTTTTTATCTGATTAAAAAATGTTTGTGATATGAAAAAACTGTTGGTTTTGTTTGTGGTGTTGTGTCCGTGTTTTCCGTTGACTGCACAGACCACCGGATCCGGCGACACGCTGAAATGTGTTGCGCCGGCCTATCTGAAGGCGGGTGACACGGTTGCGCTCATCGCGCCGTCATACCATTTGCCGATAGGGACTGTCAAGAGGGCGGCCCAAGTGCTGCGCCAGTGGGGTTTTGTGCCTGTCATAGGTCCGAATGCCGACAAGATACATGCGGACAAGTACGCCGGCACGGTGAAGGAGCGGGCCGAAGACATCCGCTGGGCTCTGGAGAGTCCGGGTGTTAAGGCTGTGGTTTGTGTGAAAGGCGGTTACGGAGCCTTGCACCTGATGGATGAAATGCTGGCGGAGGAGTTTGCC
>JAEEGI010021809.1_pt1 | contig 12704 bp, 8 predicted proteins | sample 8958751 | NCBI WGS metagenome assembly JAEEGI01 (sample SAMN16246545, study PRJNA631951) | gut metagenome | biome: gut microbiome; feature: rumen; material: KS-attached | host: Bos | place: Iran: Karaj | collected 2018-10 | reverse complement strand
ATTGCGACAATGCCACAGAAGCTTACACCTCTACTGAAAGCCTTGAAGGCTGGGAATTGATGGAAGCTGCCGGCTGCGTATTCCTTCCCGCCGCAGGATATAGCACCAGCCCTGACCAAGTAAATCAAGCTGCAGTTTATCAGAGTACTACTCCTGAGAGTAGTAGTAATTGCTATACTCCAGGGTTTTATAATGATAAAATAGCAATGAAGGATGTAAGTCAAAAATCTACTAGGGTGCCTGTACGCTATGTCAAGCAATACGAACTCCCCCAGGATGCTGATGGTTACTATCTCCTCAGTTCTGTACAAGACTGGAAGGATTTTGCCGCAATTGTAAATAATGGAACTAATACTGCTGCCAATGCCAAGATGACGGCAGACATCGACCTTGGCAATGACCAGACGATGATAGGAAGTGGAAGCAACAATGCCATGGATGGAGAGGGTAATGTCCTTTTCAAGGGAACATTCGACGGACAAGGACATACGCTCACTATCAACTATTCTAATAGCGAGACATTTGTGGCCCCATTCCGTCATATCTTTGGAGCTACCATAAAGAATATCCATGTTAAAGGTTCTATTATTGGTAGTGGAAAATGGTTAGGCGGCATTGTGGCAGCGGTATTCGGGAAAAATGTCTATAGTTATTTGGAGAAATGTTATAGTTCCGTTTCTGTCACATCAACGAATTCCCCTTCTGATAATACCGAGCACATTGGTGGAATCGTAGCACAGCATGGATGGGAATCTAATCTTTCATTGACGGACTGCGTTTTCGACGGTAGTCTGCAAAGGAGTTCTGCCAAGAAGACGATGTCAGGATTAGTCGGATGTTACGATGGCACAATTGCAATTAGCAATAGCCTACACCTTGGCACCCTTATCGATAACTCAAACACTCCCAGTAGCCGTATCGCGACATTATCATATCGTTGGTCCACCCACGGGAATCTGGTTCCAGAGAATTGCTATTACAAAAACGCGCTTGGTGAAGCTCAAGGTACGCAGGCCACAGCCGAACAACTTGCCGACGGCACCATCTCCACAGCCCTGCAAGCAAGCCGCAGTGAGGAAGTCTGGGTGCAAGACCCGCTGACGAACCAGCCGATGCTGAAATTGTTTGCAACGGTAGCATACAAGGTGCCGACTTCTGGTATTGGAACATTCAGCGCGAAGGCGAAATTTACCGTACCTGCAGGACTGACGGCGCACTACTGCAAAACATATAATAGTGCAAACGGAACAATAGGCGTGGTGGCCATCGATGGCGCTGTGCCTGCCAATACGGGCGTGGTACTGAAGGGTTCGCCTGGCGAGACTTATACGCTGACCGGTACGAACAGCAGTGCTGGTGTGATAACGGGAAATGCGCTGGTGGCCGTGACTGAGGCAACGCACGTAGACCCCGTAAGCGACGATTACACCAACTTCATGATGTCGGGCGGCCAGTTCATCAGGATTGCCGCGAGCGACTCCAGCGTGAAAATGCCTACCAACAGGGCTTATCTGCAGATTCTGACGAGCGAATTGCCGTCTGACGACCCGTCACAGGCTCAAAGCATTGTGCTGAACTGGGACAACGAAGCGACGGGCATTCAGACAGTTCAGGATTCACGGTCGGTGGTTGATGGCTATTACAACCTCTCCGGACAGCGCGTGACCAGTCCCACGAAGGGCCTGTATGTTGTAGGTGGTCGTAAAGTTGTGATTAGGTGAGAGAAGAACTGAGAACAGCTAAGGTAGTGGTAACAATTATATATCCAAGAATATGAAGAAGCAGTATATGAAACCCGACATGAAGGTGGTTAAGATGTGCTTGATGAGAATGATTACAACCAGTCCGCTGGACGTTGATCCTACCAAAACCGGCAACCAGGAAGAAGCCGAGTAACAGAATACGTTGTGGCTCACAGAGTGAGGCACACGGTACCTCACAGGGGGCCAGGCACGCTGTGATCCAGGAACCTCACACGGTGACAGGCACGCTGTGAAGTCTTGACCCAAACGCTGAATCACGGTGACAGGAACTTTGATACATCATGCTCGATATTAACAGAAAAGAGCCGGCTCATCGTTGAGTCAGCTCTTTTCTTTTTTTGTTCTTCCAAAAACTTTAGAGCGGAATCTTGTAACCTACAGTCAGCATGATGACGCTGTTCTTAGCGCCGTTTGAAATGTTCTCATTCTGATCGATCACCTTTGTCAGACCAAGGTTGTAACGGGCATCGATAACGAAGTCGGCGATTTCATACGACAGTCCCAGAGGGATGCTGAGGTCGAACTTCTTCAGACCGTCCTTGCTGGTGTTCTCAATCGACTCCCAACGACCTTCATCGTACTGTTCGAACTTGACCTTCGACGAAAGCATGAATCCTGGCTGGATACCGGCCTTGACAGCCAGACCCTTCACGATGTAGTAGTTAGCCAAGATGGGGATGTTAAGGTAGGTGGTGGTCCAAGAATAGTCCTTCACCAGATTTGCCTGATCTTTGTAGCCAGAACCCTGCATCGACACCAGCAAACCACCGGTGATGGCCAGTGGCTCAATGACGTGGTAACCGAACTCAGCACCAGCAACCAGGCCCAGCTTCATCTTGGTGTTCTCAGCCTTTGTAACGGTAGACAGTGTTCCACCGACCATCGGCTTGATGAACATATTGTTCTCACTCTGTGCGTTGGCACTTACTGCAGTCATCATGGCGACTGCAACCATCATTAAAAACTTTTTCATTCTAAGTAATTTTGAATTTGTAATACGAACACGGAGGCATCATCCTCATGTTCTTTGGTGCAAATGTACGAATATTTTTTAATATATAACAACGAAAAGGGGAAAAAAGTTCCATTACCCCCCATTTTCTTGCTTTGCATCATTTTTTTTCGTTCTTTTGCCAGGAATCACGGTGACAGGAACTTTGAATCTTGTAACCAACAGTCAGCATGATGACGCTGTTCTTAGCGCCGTTTGAAATAATGCAATAGGCCGTGTCATTTTATCTCAAATGCGACAGATTTTTGCGGGTAAAAAACGAGTGTCGCAGAAAAGCGGCAGTTGTCGTATATACTTTAGACAAAAAACCAATTATTTGTTGGAATGAGGAAATAATCGTCATAACTTTGCACTGTCGAAAGTCAAAAACGACCCGGCAAAAGACAAAAATAATGTTTAATAATAAAAAAATGAAGATTATGAAAAAGAATTCAGTTTTGGTAAAGTCGATGTTCATGAACATTCTTACCGCAGGTATTTTCGGTTTAGTATTCACCGCTTGTAGTGACGACGAAGTGATGAACGGCATTGAGCAGGCTCAGATGGCTGCTGAGAACCTCAAGCAGGCAGGCGAGTTGAAGAACCTTCTGAACGCCGAGTATTCATTCCCGTTTGAAGTGAAGAACGACGGACAGTGGCGAATTGGTTTCGGTTATGATGAAGACGGACAGATCTGCTACGCTTACCCCAAGAGCGGCAATGGTAACGCTACCGTTAAGATATATGTCTCGAAGAACAACACTTGCAACGAGCGCACCAACGAGATGTACATTATCAATACGCTCTCAGGCGACACGCTGAAGACAATGACCATCACACAGCAGGCTGGTGCCGCCACACGAGCCGACGTTGCTGAAACGGGCAACCGCATCCAGGATGCCGTCGGCATGTCGCCCGTGGATTATCGCCTGATGCTCACCCGCGATATTTGAGTCTTTTCATGCAACAACGAGCATGCCATTAACGATATTTAGCAAAAGAAATGTGGGCTGGTGTTTTGCCAGCTCGTTTCTTTTTCGTACCTTCGCAGCATGATTACATATCCGACAACGGGCGAGAGCCGCCGCCCAGGCAGAATAGAAGTGGTTTGCGGCTCGATGTTCTCGGGCAAGACGGAAGAGTTGATCCGCCGTTTGCGCCGTGCACAGTTTGCCAAACAGAAGGTGGAAATCTTCAAGCCTGCCATCGATACACGCTATAGCGACGAGGAGGTGGTGAGCCACGATCACAACGCCATTCCGTCGACACCCCTCGACTCGTCGGCGAGCATCCTGCTGCTGTCGAGCGACATTGATGTGGTGGGTATCGATGAGGCCCAGTTCTTCGACATGGGACTGGTGGAGGTATGCAACGAGCTGGCCTATCGCGGCATCCGCGTCATCATTGCGGGGCTGGATATGGACTTTCGTGGGGTGCCCTTTGGTCCGATGCCTGCCCTGTGTGCCATTGCCGACGACGTGACAAAGGTGCATGCCATCTGCGTAAAATGCGGTTCGCTGGCATATGTCAGCCACCGCACGGTGGAGAACGACAAGCGCGTACTGCTGGGTGAGACGCAGGAGTACGAGCCGCTATGCAGGGAATGTTATCAGAAAGCGTTGGCTGAAGAAGCTGAAAAGGCCAAAAACAAAAAAACATCAGAATAAATTTGGTCGTTTCGCCAAAAAGTCGTACCTTTGCAGGCGATTTTTGCGAAAGCAGGTCCAAGATGTCCTCTTTTCGTCTGATTTTTAAGAATTAATGGTTAGGTAGATCCGCTAGCTCAGTTGGTAGAGCACAACACTTTTAATGTTGGGGTCTTGGGTTCGAGCCCCAAGCGGATCACCCCAAACACAGGAATGGAAATAGTACAGTCACAGGAACCAGAAAGACTGGTGTTGCGTACGGAGGGTCTTGTAAAGGTCTACGGCAAGCGCACAGTGGTCAACGATGTCAGCTACGATGTGAAGCAGGGTGAGATCGTGGGACTGCTGGGTCCTAATGGTGCTGGCAAGACAACGTCGTTCTATATGACGACGGGCCTGATTGTTCCCAACCGCGGCCATATCTATTTGGGCGACGAGGAGGTGACGACCTATCCTGTGTACAAGCGTGCCCGTGCCGGCATCGGTTACCTGGCCCAGGAGGCTTCGGTATTCCGCAAGATGTCAGTCGAGGACAACATTCTCAGTGTACTGGAGATGACGGGCAAGCCCCGTGACTACCAGTTGGAGAAGCTGGAGAGCCTCATCAAGGAGTTCCGTCTGGAGAAGGTGCGCCGCAACAAGGGCGACCAGCTCAGTGGTGGCGAGCGCCGTCGCACGGAGATTGCCCGCTGTCTGGCCATCGAGCCGAAGTTCATCATGCTCGACGAGCCCTTCGCCGGTGTGGACCCCATTGCTGTCGAGGACATCCAGTTTATCGTATGGAAGCTGAAGGACAAGAACATCGGCATCCTAATCACTGACCATAACGTCGAGGACACGCTGTGTATCACTGACCGCGCCTACCTGTTGTTCGAGGGTCGCATCCTGTTCCACGGCACACCTGAAGAGCTGGCTGCCAACCCCGTGGTTCGCAAGAACTACCTGACAGAATCGTTCGTGCTGCGCCAGAAGGACTTCACGGCACTGGAAGAGCAGCGCCGTCGTGAAGAAGAGGAAGAAGAGGCGATTAATGGTTAAGGGTTAAAGGTTATAGAACAAATTTTGAATTGTATAATATAAATAAGGTATAAGAAGAAATGAACATTCAATTTGAAGCTCCCGACAAGGTGAATGGCCTGATGACCATCACGCTGGAGACTGCCGACTATCAGGCAGAGGTTGAGAAGACACTGAAAGATTATCGCAAGCGCGCCAATGTTCCGGGCTTCCGTCCCGGCCAGACCCCAATGGGCATGATCAAACGCCAGTATGGTACTGCCGTGAAGGTAGACGTGGTAAACAAGATGCTGGGTGAAAAGCTCTATGAGTATGTTCAGCAGAACAAGATACAGATGCTGGGCGAGCCGTTGCCCAGTGCACAGCAGGAGCCCCTTGACTTCGAAGGCGACAAGCCCCTGGTGTTCAAGTTCGACATCGCCGTAGCCCCTGAATTTGAGGCTAAACTGAGTGGTAAGGACAAGATTGACTACTACAATATCACCGTTGACGACAAGCTCATCGATCAGCAGGTAGAGATGTACCAAGCCCGTGCCGGACAGTATGAGAAGGCTGAGCAGTACGATCCCGAGCAACGCGACATGCTGAAGGGTGACCTGCGCGAGATAGACGGCACCATCGAGGTGGCTGACGCTGTGCTGATGCCCCAGTATATGAAGGTGGACGACCAGAAGAAGCTGTTCGACGGCTGCAAGCTAGGCGACATCATCACCTGGAATCCCCGCAAGGCTTATCCTGAGAGCGATGTCGAGGTCAGCAGTCTGCTGAAGATTGAGAAGGACCAGGTGGCTGAGCACACCGGTGACTTCACCTTCCAGATAACAGAGATCAGCCGTTTCGTGAAGGCTGAGGTCAACCAGCAGCTGTTCGACCAGACTTTCGGCGAAGGTACCGTGAAGGACGAGAAGGAGTTCCGCCAGAAGATTGCCGACCAGATTTCGGCTCAGTTCAAGGCCGACTCTGACTATAAGTTCCTGCTCGACGTCCGTGAGCACATGGAGAAGAAGGTTGGCAAGCTGGAGTTCCCCGAGGCTATCCTGAAGCGTGTCATGATTAACAACAACAAGGACCGCAAGGATGTCGAGGACTTCGTTGAGAAAAACTTCGATGCCAGCATCAAGGAGCTGGGCTGGCACCTCATCAAGGAGCAGCTGGTTCAAGCCCAGGGCATCAAGGTTGAGGACGACGACCTGAAGCAGGTTGCCAAGGAGGCTGCCCGTGCCCAGTTTGCACAGTACGGCATGTCGAACGTTCCCGATGAGTATCTGGACAACTATGCCGCTGAGATGCTGAAGAAGCGCGAAAACGTGGATGGCCTCGTAGACCGCGCTGTCGACGTAAAGCTGACTGCAGCCCTGAAGGGTGTTGTAAAACTGAACGAGAAAGACATCACGCTGGAGGATTTCCAGAAGATGCTTCAAGGAAAATAAGAGGCTTTAGGCCTTTAGCAATTAGCTTTTAGCATCTGGCCAAGGGCTAATAGCCAATAGCCAACAGCTCTTTTATAATTCTTTAACCAAAAAAATAAGTCGGAATGTATGGCGTTCCGACTTTTTTGTGTAATTTTGTATCTGCTTTCAAAAAATGGATATGAATAACGACTTTAGAAAATATGCTACCAAGCATTTAGGTATTAATGGTCTCGTGCTCGACGAAGTGATGAGTGCGCAGGCTCAGTATTTGAACCCCTATATTCTGGAGGAGCGTCAGTTGAACGTCACACAGATGGATGTCTTCTCACGACTGATGATGGACCGCATCATCTTCCTCGGCACACAGATTGACGACTATACCGCCAACACGCTGCAGGCTCAGCTGTTGTATCTGGACTCTGTGGACTCCGGCAAGGACATCAGCATCTACCTGAACTCTCCCGGTGGCAGCGTAACTGCCGGACTCGGCATCTACGACACCATGCAGTTTATCTCCAGCGATGTGGCTACCATCTGCACGGGTATGGCCGCCTCAATGGCAGCCGTGTTGCTCGTTGCCGGTACTGAGGGTAAGCGCTCTGCCCTCCCCCACAGCCGTGTGATGATCCACCAGCCATTGGGTGGCGTACAGGGTCAGGCCAGCGATATCGAGATTGAGGCCAAGGAGATAATGAAGTTCAAGAAAGAGCTCTATACCATTATTAGCGAACATTCGCACACACCATACGACAAGGTATGGAACGACTCTGACCGCAACTACTGGATGACGGCGGAAGAGGCGAAGGAATACGGCATGATTGACCAAGTATTAATCAAGAAGTAGGAGATAAGAGATTCATGTCAAAATGTAATTTCTGTGGACGTTCGGAGCGGGAAGTAAAGCTTCTGATAACAGGCTTGAGCGGTGCTATCTGTGAAAACTGCGCTGTTCAGGCCTATCAGGTGGCTACTGCCAACGGTTTCGGTCCTGAAGCAAAGAAAAAACCGGCTGGCAATGCTCTCCACGTGCCAAAGCCCAAGGAAATCAAGAAATACCTGGACCAGTACATCATCGGTCAGGACGAAGCCAAGCGCTTCCTATCTGTCGCCGTATACAATCACTACAAGCGTCTGCAGCAGCCCGATGACGACAACGGCGTGGAAATTGAGAAGTCGAACGTCATCATGGTAGGCTCGACAGGCACCGGCAAGACATTGATGGCCCGTACAATCGCCAAGCTGCTCGACGTACCATTTACTATCGTCGATGCCACGGTGTTCACCGAGGCCGGCTACGTTGGCGAAGATGTGGAGAGCATCCTGACACGCCTGTTGCAGGTGGCCGACTACAATGTCGAGGCCACGCAGCGCGGCATCGTATTCATTGACGAAATAGACAAGATAGCCCGTAAGACAGACAACCCCTCTATCACCCGCGACGTCAGTGGCGAGGGCGTTCAGCAGGGTCTGCTGAAACTGCTGGAAGGAACGTCAGTCAACGTGCCTCCCAAGGGTGGTCGCAAGCATCCCGACCAAGAATATATCGCTATCGACACCCGTAACATCCTGTTCATCTGCGGCGGTGCCTTCGACGGCATCGAGCGTAAGATAGCACAACGCATGAATGCCCATACGGTGGGCTACAACTCCGTGCAGAATGTCCGAAAGATTGACAAGGAGAACCTGATGCAGTATATCGTGCCACAGGACCTGAAGTCGTTCGGACTGATCCCGGAAATCATCGGACGTCTGCCTGTGCTGACCTTCCTGAATCCGTTGGATCGTGATGCACTGACACGAATTCTGACAGAACCCAAGAACTCCATCGTGAAGCAATATGTCAAACTCTTTGACATGGACGGTATCAAGCTGAAGTTCACCCAGGAAGCCCTTGACCTCATCGTCGACAAGGCGGTGGAATATAAGTTAGGCGCCCGCGGACTGCGCTCTATCGTGGAGAACATCATGATGGATGCCATGTTTGAGGTCCCCTCCAAAAAAGTAAAATCCTTTGAAGTGACCCGAGAGTATGCCAAAGAGCAGCTCGACAAGTCGCATTTGCAATAACCATTATAAAAGTCTATGGCAAAAAAGAAACAAAATCTGACGGAAGCCCTGAAGAAATATTTCGGTTTCGACAAGTTTAAAGGCGACCAGGAAGCTATTGTGCAGAACGTACTTGACGGTAAGGACACCTTCGTGCTGATGCCCACCGGTGGCGGCAAATCGCTGTGCTATCAGCTGCCATCGCTACTCATGGAGGGTACGGCCATCGTCATATCACCCTTGATAGCCCTGATGAAGAATCAGGTTGACGTCATCAGCTCAATGAGCGATGAGGGTACGGCACACTATCTGAACTCATCGTTGAATAAGGCCGCCATCGACCAGGTGAAAGCAGACATCCTGGCTGGTAAGACCAAACTGCTGTACGTCGCTCCCGAGTCACTGACCAAGGAGGATAACGTGGAGTTCCTGAAGCAGGCAAAGATATCGTTCTACGCTATCGACGAGGCACACTGTATATCGGAATGGGGTCATGATTTCCGTCCGGAATATCGCCGCATCCGTCCTATTATCAACGAGATAGGTGATGCGCCCATCATTGCCCTGACAGCAACGGCTACCGATAAGGTACGTACCGATATCAAGAAGAACCTGGGCATTCTAGATGCCAAGGAGTTCAAAAGTTCGTTCAACCGTCCCAACCTGTACTATGAGGTACGTCCGAAGACAAAGGATGTCGACAAAGACATCATCCGTTTCATCAAGCAGCATCCAGGCAAGAGCGGCATCATCTATTGTCTGTCGCGTAAGAAAGTCGAGGAACTGGCGGAGATCCTGAAAGCCAACGACATCAAGGCAGCAGCCTATCATGCCGGTCTGGAGTCGGCACTGCGTTCACAGACACAGGACGATTTCCTCATGGAGGAGATAGACGTCATTGTAGCTACCATCGCCTTCGGAATGGGCATCGACAAGCCCGACGTGCGCTTCGTCATCCATTACGACATCCCCAAGTCGCTGGAGGGCTATTACCAGGAGACCGGACGTGCAGGACGCGACGGTGGCGAAGGTCTCTGCATTACGTTCTATGCACAGAAGGACCTGCAGAAGCTGGATAAGTTCATGGAGGGTAAGCCTGTGGCCGAACAGGATATCGGTCGACAACTGCTGGCCGAGACTGCCGCCTATGCCGAGTCGTCTATCTGCCGAAGAAAGATGTTGCTGCACTATTTCGGCGAGGAATATACACCGGACAACTGTCACAACTGCGACAACTGCCTGCATCCGAAGACGAAAGTGGAGGCACAGGAACTGTTGGTCATCGTACTGAATACCGTCCACGCACTGAAAGAGAATTTCCGTTCTGACTACATTATCGACTTCGTTATGGGACGTGAGACGGAAGAGATCCTGGCCCACAAACACCAGAATCACGACCTCTTCGGAGCCGGTGAAGACCAAGACCGCAGACATCTCAACCCCGTCATTCGCGAGGCACTTATCGAAGGCTATCTGAAGAAAGACGTAGAAAACTACGGACTGCTGAAGTTGACCTCTGCCGGTAAGAAATTCCTGAAAGCCCCCCACTCTTTCCTTGTACCAGAAGACAACGAATTCAGCGAGGACTATGAGTCAGCAAACGAACATGAAGGAGGCACCAGTGCCCTTGACCCAACGCTTAGCGCCATGCTGAAGGACCTGCGCAAAAAGGTCAGCAAAAAGTTGGAGCGTCCGCCCTATGTCATTTTCCAAGATGTCAGCATCGAACAAATGGCCACCGACTATCCCATTACCCTTGAAGAGCTGAAGAACATTCAGGGTGTGGGCGAAGGCAAGGTACGCCAGCCCTATGCCAAGGAATTCGTAGACCTCATCAAGACTTACTGTGAAGAGAACGAGATAGACCGCCATACCGACATGCGTGTACGCACGGTGGCCAAGAAGTCGATACTGAAGGTAAAGATCATCCAGGCCATCGATCGCCAGATAGCCCTCGACGACATTGCCACTGCCCAGGGACTCGACTTCGATGAGCTGCTCAACGAGGTGGAAGCCATCGTCTACAGCGGTACAAAACTGAACATCGACTACTTCCTGGAAGAGGTGATGGATGAAGACCACGTGGACGACATTTACGACTATTTCGCAGAAAGCGACACCGACTCCCTGGAGGATGCCCTGCAGGAACTGGGTGCCGAATGCTCGGAAGACGAAATCCGACTGGTGCGCATCAAGTTCTTGTCGGAAATGGCGAACTAAGTGTTAACAATGAAGAGTTAAGAGTTAAGAATTAAGAAAAAATGCCGGACAGCACTGAATTTCTTAATTCTTAATTCTTAATTTTTAATTAAAATGAGTACCTTTGCACGCAATAAATTTAAATGAGTAGTATTTATGTCATCATTTATTGCAGATAAGATTGTTATGGACGGCCTGACATTCGATGACGTCCTGTTGATTCCCGCTTATTCAGAAGTGCTGCCCAAGACAGTAGAGTTGCGCACCCGTTTCTCACGTAACATCCAGCTGAACGTCCCCTTCGTGACGGCAGCCATGGATACGGTGACAGAGAGCCAGATGGCCATCGCCATAGCCCGCGAAGGCGGCATTGGTGTCATCCACAAGAACATGTCGATAGAGAACCAGGCCCGTGAGGTGGCTATCGTGAAACGTGCTGAAAACGGCATGATTTACGACCCCGTTACCATTCGCAGGGGTTCTACGGTAAAAGATGCCCTCGACATCATGGCAGAGTATCATATCGGTGGCATTCCCGTCGTTGACGACAACAACTGTCTGGTAGGTATTGTCACCAACCGCGACCTACGCTTTGAGCGGCGTCTGGACAAGAAGATTGACGAGGTGATGACTCACGAGAACCTCGTGACCACCCATCAGCAGACAGACCTGACAGCTGCTGCCCAGATCCTGCAGGAGAACAAAATTGAGAAACTGCCCGTGGTGGACAAGGACAACCACCTCGTAGGCCTCATCACCTATAAGGACATCACCAAGGCCAAGGACAAACCCATGGCTTGCAAGGACGAGAAAGGTCGTCTGCGCGTGGCAGCTGGCGTCGGTGTCACCAGCGACACGTTGGAGCGTATGCAGGCTCTGGTCGACGCAGGTGCTGACGCCATCGTCATCGATACGGCTCATGGTCATTCCAAGGGTGTCATCGAGAAGCTGCGCGAAGCCAAGCTGTCATTCCCCAAAATCGACATTGTAGTAGGCAACATCGCTACAGGTGATGCTGCCAAGATGCTGGTCGACAACGGTGCCGACGCTGTCAAGGTAGGTATCGGCCCTGGCTCTATATGCACAACCCGTGTGGTAGCCGGCGTAGGCATGCCCCAGCTGTCAGCCATCTACGACGTATATAGCGCACTGAAGGGTACTGACGTTCCTTTGATTGCCGATGGCGGTCTGCGCTATTCTGGCGACATCGTCAAGGCACTTGCTGCCGGTGGTTCCTGCGTCATGATGGGTTCGCTGGTGGCTGGTACTGAGGAAAGTCCTGGCGACACCATCATCTACAATGGACGTAAGTTCAAGTCATATCGCGGCATGGGTTCATTAGAGGCTATGGAACATGGTTCGAAGGACCGTTACTTCCAGGCAGACACGAAGGACGTAAAGAAACTGGTACCCGAGGGCATTGCAGGACGTGTGCCTTACAAAGGAACCGTGCAGGAAGTTATCTACCAGATGACGGGCGGATTGCGTTCTGGTATGGGCTATTGCGGTGCTGCCACCATTGAGCAGCTGCACAACGCGAAGTTCACACGCATCACCAATGCCGGTGTCAACGAGAGCCATCCGCACGATATCACCATCACCAGTGAAGCGCCCAACTATTCGCGTCCCA
>JAEEGI010021806.1_pt1 | contig 12706 bp, 9 predicted proteins | sample 8958751 | NCBI WGS metagenome assembly JAEEGI01 (sample SAMN16246545, study PRJNA631951) | gut metagenome | biome: gut microbiome; feature: rumen; material: KS-attached | host: Bos | place: Iran: Karaj | collected 2018-10 | reverse complement strand
TTTAATTTTTCAAATTTTGTTAAACGCAAATGTTTTTTTAATGAAAAATAAAATACATTCTATTTAATTTAATACTTATTTATTTAAAAAAAAAATAATATTAAAATATATTTTAAAGATTATTATCTTTTATTAATATTCACGAATGAAGATTAGAAAAAAATTAAATAATTGTTAAACAAATAATCTTAAAATAAAAATTAATTATATAACAATCTTGTGATTATTTTACATTAATTGTTAAAATGGAATTCAAAAATATTCAAAATTATATCGTATCAAATTTAAATATGGATTTTTATGAATATTTTACCTTAAAATATTATCTAAGAATTATTATTATTTTTTATGTAAAATGTGATGTTTAAAAAGATATCTTTTTATTTTTTAGATTTTTGAAAAAGATATAACTTCTTTATTGATAAATAATATTGTTTATGAGGAAATTATTTTATTATATGAATTTTATTCAGAGTTTATTAATTCAAATTCCAAAATGAGAGAAAGAAAAATTCTTAATCAATTAAAAATGAAACTCCTGAAATTAAAAAAAAAGTGTATTTTAATAGAATAAAACAATTTAATTTTTTTAACTCAAAATTCCATAATTTTACTTTTTTAACATGTTTAATCAGCTTTTCTGGAATTTCACATTATTTTCATATATATTTATTAATTTAAATTTGTTGTTAGTTTTTTTATTAATATATAATATGTTTTCAAATTAAAATTAATTTTTGTGAATTATTTATGATTTTTTAGTAATAAATATTAAAAAATTAGTTAAAAATTTGAAATTTAATGATTATTTGGATATATAAATCAAGATATACTTTTTGGAAATTTTACTTTTTGCGTGAGATAAATCCATTATGGCTGCCTAAAAAAATAATTATTTTTCCAAAAAAAAAAATAATTCAATATCCAAATGAGAAAAGAAAATTAGACAATTTAAAGTAATTTATCACTTATTACCAATATTAAAATTAAAAATATATTTATTAAAATGTTTTCTTTCTTATTAACAATTACTTTACTATTTATGATGTTTATAAATTATTTTATTGAAAAATAAAAACAGAATTTTTTTGTATAGTTTTATTTATTATTTGTTTTTAAAATGAATAATTATCAATTAGCAAATAATATTTATGGATTTCTTTTTGATTTCCCTAATATTATTTTTGGATTGAATGAAATAAATAAATTTATTTCAAATCAATATGAACAAATGAAACAAAATTTTGAGCTTTTAATGACTATTTCTAATCTTTTTTTTGAAAAATCAAAAGAAATTAATATAGAAAATATTTATGAATTGAATTCTAATAAAGAAAAAAACATTGATAACTTAAAAAATGTATGTTTGGATTTAATAAATAAAAAAAAAGAATATAAATTAAAACCTTTTTTTACTGTAACTTATAGGAAAACAAAGTAAGATTAAAAATTATTTTATAAAATTTTAGAAATAGAAAAAGAATGTATCAAGTTGATTGTATGACTAAAAAACTTAATGTAAATTTTTTTAAATTTATGAAAGAAAATAAAAAAGAATTAAACATTGATAGAAATACTTTAATTTTTTTTAAAAAGAATATGAAATTTACTTCGAAGTCTATTAGTGAACAATTAAAAATTAAATGTCCTAAAATAAATGAATATTTTGAATCATTTTTAAAATCAAATGTATATAATCATTTAATTAACAATATTAAACAAAAAAATGATGAGGAATATTCAAAATTATTTTTTAAACATGTAAAGAATCATCAAAAACTTTTTAATGAGAATAATATTTTTAACAATAAAAAAAAAAAAAATATAAATATTTTAGAAAAAAAAGTTCTTGAAGATAAGGAAAATAATTAGAAATTTTTTTTAAAATAAATTTTTGTTTAGATGAAATTTTTGATTTATTGAAAATATATTTTTGAAATATAAAAATAATTAATTTAGAATAGGTGTAAATAGAATTAGATAAAATCAAATTTTAAAATTTAGTTTAGGATTTATATAAAAAATATAAATATAAAGAAATGAGCAATAAATATTATTATAGTCTAATTAAAAATTATCATATATTTGTATTTAAAATCATTTTTATAATTAATTATTAAGAATATATTAAAAGGAACATTTAAAAATTATTTTTTTATAAATATGAATATTGAAAATAAAAAAATAATAAATAATATTTTAAAAAAAAATTTTTTTTTCACTTCATAAATAAATTAAAAATCATTTTAAATTAAAAAAAGGTGAATCAATCATTTTAACAATATTATTCATAGTTTTAAAATTTCCACTAGTAACTAACCATTCTCTAAAATATCCTTGAATAGCAGAATGAAATTTTTTTTCTTCTTCTTCACTGAGTCCTGAATTTTTAATCATATTTTTAATTTTATTATAAGTATCATATTTTTTTTCAATAGCATCAATATACATTTTAGGAGTTAATTTATAACCAATAGAATTTTTATCAAAAGGAACAACAATAGTATTAAATTTATCAGGTGGAATAATATGAATATCACATTTATTATTTAAATTAATAGGATTAGAGAAATTTTTAATTCCTTGATGACTTAATAAAATTTTAGAGCTTTTAACAAAAGAATATAAATCAGTATAAGTAACATTATGAGGTCCTAAACTTAATCCTCTATTATCACCAAATAATATTGGTTCAGAAACAGAATACATAAATATGTTACAATCAATAACATTAGATATTCTAGTTAAATTTGATATTATTGATATTTGACATTTTTCACATTTATCAATTGATATTATTTTACTTGCTACTGCTATTACAATTGTACAATTAGTACAATATGATATTTTACAATTTACTATATGGGTATTTATATATATGTAACTATCTTCACATTGAGTTATTTTTATGTTTTTATTTTGAACGTCTGAACTTGTTTTTATTGTTACACATTTTGATAAATTTTTTATTTGGATATAATCTGAATCTAAAGGAGGATCATTTGATATTGAATTTAATAAATATTCATTTATTATATTCATATTTACTTTATTTATTCCTGGAATTTTATTATCGTAAAAATTTGTATATGTTGATAAAGGCTTTTTTTGCTTTTCTGTATTTGATATTTCACCATCTAATTTAAATAAAAATCTTAAGGTATTAAATTCATTTTGATTTATATTTGTTTCTGTATTATGAATGTCACTTGATATTATTCTAAGAAATAATTTTAAATTTGTTTTTATAAAATTTACCATATAACTATATTCTTGTTCTTGACTTTGATTTCTAAAAGAATTTATATTTTTATTTCTTGGAGAAGTTAAGGGAGAATTTAAATAAGAAGAAGGACTTTTATCATTTTTTTCAATATTTAAACTTATTTTTGTTCTTTGTAAATAAGTTTGAAGAATAAAAAATAAACCAAAATAACTTGCATTTACAGTTTCTTTATTACTTGATGACTCATATCTTGAATTTACATTACTTGTATATTCTGGATTATCACTATCAAAAATTTTATATGTTTGAAAAAGAACTTTTGATTCATTTTCTGATATTCCTATTTCCTTTGTTCTTTGAATCCATTCTTTTAAAGAAATTTTAAAATCTAATTCATTAAAAATTCTTAATTTTCTAAATAATAATATTATTGTATTATCTTCTAATTTAGTTGAAATTGGATAAATTAAGTGATCAAATAATTCTGGTTTTATATATAAATTTAAATGAGGTATGTCATTCATATTATTTTTTATTCTTTTTATATTTATACTTTTTTTATTGTAAATAATATTAGAAAATTAATTAATAAAAAAATAAATAAAAATTCGTTTAATGAGACCATTAGAAAAATTACATAGAATTCCTTTAAAAATAAAAATATGTCAAATATTAAAAAAATGTGGATATCCTAAATGTGAAAATTTTTTAGAAAAATTAAGTGTTTTTAATTATAAAATTGTAAATAAGCAAAAATCAATTCCATATATAAAACAAAAAATAAAGGAAAGTAAACACTTTTATAATGGAAAACCAAATAATGAAAAAAAATATTATATGGATATTAATCCATTTACAATAAATTATGAAATTATTCAAGAAGAATTTTTAAAAAATTTAACAAAAGAAGAATTTAGAAAAATACAACAAGATAAAGAATTTTATTTAAAAGAAAGAGATTTAATAGATAAATTAACAATATTTGAACATGATTCTTTATTTCAAATTTTATCAAAGGAAGATAAAGGAATTAAAACAGGTAAAATAAATTTAAAACAAAAATTAAAACAACTTAAAATTAATTCACAAATAAATGATGATGATGATAATGATAATGAAAAAGAAAATGAAAAAAAAGCAGAAAGATTAATTAGAAAAGGAATTCAAACTGAAAGAATAAGAAAATATAAAGAATATATAAAATATTTATCAAGAGAAAAAAAATTACAAAAAATTCATAGTGATTTATTAAATGAATATCAAAATATTGAAAAAATTGAAGGTAAATCAAGAAATAAATATCATGAGTTATTACAAAAAAATAGTTTTTTAATTACTCAACAAAAAAGTAAAAATGATAATATATTAAATAAAAGTAAAAATAAAATTATTTATAGAACTATGGATGATAAATCACCAAAAAGAAGAAAAAAAACAATTATAAAGTATAATAAATATACCATTGATAATAAGAGAAAAACAAAGTATAAAAATAATAAAAATGAAGATTATGTTAGTGATATTTCTAGTAAAATTAGAATTTCATATCTTTCTAAAAAAGATGATAATGATAATATAGAAAATCAAAATAAAAAAATAGTTCATTTCCCAAGTTTAAGTTTAAATATAGAACAAAAGAATAAAATTTAAAAATTATATATTTTTTTAAATTAATTCATTAATTTTGAATAAAAAAATGTTTAATAAAAAAACAAAAAAAAAAAAATCAATTAAACAGAAGAATATTTCTATAAAACATATATAATTATGTTTCACATTTTAATCTTATATAATAATATTATATTCTATCTAATATATTTTTCTTTTTTAATGAAAATAAAGAAGTAATAATTTCTATCTTAAAAAAAAAAATTATTTAAAAAAATGAAAGTATATTTGTATATTTTATTCCTTCAAATAATAACAGAAATAAAATCAAAATTAAACATTCATATAATTCCTCATTCACATCAAGATCCAGGATGGGTATTTACATATGAAGAATTTTACGTTCAGCAAGTGAAATTAATATATAACAACATGTTAAAATATTTATTATTATCAACAGAGAGAACATTTTCAATATGTGAAATAGTAAATTTTGAAAGATGGTATAAACAAGATTTAGATGAATCAAAAAGACAAATAATAAAAGATTTTGTAAAAGAAGGAAGAATTGAATTCGTCGGTGCTGGTCAAGTACAAAATGATGAAGCAAACCCTATTTATCAAGAAATTATTGATAATATGGTTTCCGGATTACAATTTGTTAAAAGTGAATTTAATGCTACTGTTAAAGTTGGTTGGCAATTAGATCCTTTTGGTCATAGTTTCGCTAATGCTTATCTTTTTTCTAAATTAGGATTTAAATATTATGTTATGGAAAGAATTGATTTTCAAGATAATATTAATAGAATTAATAATCATAATTTAGAATTTATTTGGAAACCTTTAAATAATAAATATAATGATATTTTCACTCATATTATTCCTATTCATTATGGTGTTAATTTTTATTATCCTTTCTTTACTCTTCTTGATCCTTTTAATGAAACCTTTTCTAAAAATTATACTGTTGATTTTATTAAAGCTCTTAATCAAACTAGAGGTGGTTTTAAACATGATAATTATTTATTATTATTAGGAGATGATTTTACTTATGCTCCGACACAACAAATATATGAAAAAATAGAAATGATGATGAATTATACAAAATATTATACAATAAATGGAGAAGAAATTAATATGTTTTATTCAACTCCTTCGAAGTATTTTGAAATTATAACAAAAGATAAAAAAATATATGAAATAGAAAAAGAAGATGATTTTTTTCCTTATTCAGATAGGCCATATGCTTATTGGTCAGGATATTTTACTTCAAGACCATATTTAAAAGGTTTAATTAGGAAATTTTCAAATAGTTATATGGTATTTATTAAATTATTTGTTGAATTAAGATTACATTATATTGATGATGTTCCTTTATTAACTGATGAATTTAAAATGATTGGCTTTTTAATGCATCATGATACTATTACTGGAACTTCTAAAGAATATGTTAATAATGATTTTATTCAATTAATATCAATTAATGTTACTCATTCTTATAAAGAAACTATTAATATTATTAATCAGGTTTTTCATAATTTTTTTAAAATTGATAAAATTATTTTTAATACAGAAATTGTTGATCAAGGAAAAAGTGTTATTTATAATTTTAAAGATACAATTGATCAAAGTATAATCATTGGTTTATATAATCCTGGAATTAAAGGAAAATTATTAGTTAATTTAGAATTTAAAAATGCAAATAATAATTTAGAAATATATGATAGTAATGATAATTTAATTAAATCTGATTTCTTTTGTTTTAATCTCGATTCTTTTAAATATGAAAATAAATGTATATTATCTTTTATATGGGATTTTTCAGAAAAAATAATGATATATTCATTTAAAATTATAGTTACAACAAATAATATAATTGATATATTAGATTTTCCAAAAGAGAATATAGAAATAATAAAAAATATAGGAAGATTCAAATCTGTAAATTTTAATCCAGAAAATTTAAATTTTAAAATAGAATATTTCGACAATCATAAAATTGAAAAATATAATTTTACAATATGGTATGGAATATATAATACACATATAAATTCATTTAATGGTCAAAATCTTTCTTCAACAAGACCAGCAGAAAGTAATCCAGATGGTGCATATATATTTACTCCAATTGAAGAATTTCCAACAATGGGAAATTTAAATAAAACAAGAAGTAAAATTATTAAAGGTAATATTTCAACAAGTCTTATTATAAGATATGATGATTTTTGTTTTTCAATTATTACTTTTTATCATGAGCCTTCATTTATTAAAATAGATACAATATTTGATAAATCTAATAGAAGTAAAAGCCAAAGTTACGCAATGGTAATTGATTCAGATATAAATAATGAAATTAAAATTAATGATCAATTAAGTCCTGTAATATTTACAGATTCAAATGGATTGAAAATGATAAAAAGAATAAAAAATTATCATAAAAAATATCCTCATATATATAATGAAACAGTATCTAATAATTTTTATCCTGTAACTTCAGTTGTTTCAATGAGAGATAATGATAATAAGAATAAAAAGATTTCTTTATTTAATGATAGACCTCAATCAGGAGGTGTTTTAAAAAAAGGACAAATAATATTATTATTAAATAGAAAAAGTCTGAATGATGATTGGAGAGGAATGTGTGAACCTTTATATGAAAAAGAATCTTTTGAAACTTATTTTAAAATAACTCATTTTATGATGTTTGGAAATTATATTTTTGAAAAAAAATCTATTAATTATAATTATAATTTTATCTTTAATTATTTTCATAATAATCCTTTTTTATTTAAAGATGTTTCGAATTTAAATACTCAATTTGAAAATATTCCTTCTTTTTTAGCAGATAATATTTTAATTTCTGAAAATATTAGAACTCAATATCAAATTATTAATAAAAATTTAATTATTGGACAATATTATGTTTTTTATGAAGATTATTTTAATGATAATCATAGTGAAAATGTTGGTTTTGTTTCTTTAAGATTTAATAATAAAAAAATTAGAATTAAAGTTGATAATAATGGAATTTCTATTAATGATAATAATGTTAAAAAATTTTTAGGAGGAAATCAAAATTATGATTTTAAGATTAAAGAAAATGATATGATTTTTATTTATTATTATTTAGATGAATAATTTTTTCAAGTCATATAATATTTAAACTATTTTGTTTTTAAATTAATAATATTTAAATTATAAAATTTAATTTTCTTCAATTAAAAATATAAATTATTACCTTCTTAAAAAAAAATTTACTAATTATTTTCAATTATTTTATTATTTATTATCTTTAATAGTATTATTATTTTCTTTTTTTTCAATATCATCATTAATATTTGTTTGATTTTTATTATTTTCTTTTTCATTAATAGAAACATTTTGATTTTGCTCAATATTACTTTCATCATCCAAAGTAAAATTTAAATCATTTTTATCTTCATTATTAAACTCAGTTTGATTATCATTAATAACTTCATTTACTTCTTTTTCAATTTTCATATGTCCTTCAATATCAAAATTAATTCCTTTAAACAATAAAACTTTTTCTTTATCAGCAATAAAATCATCAATTAATGTTAAATTAAGTAAATGTAAATGATGTGGTTTCCACTCATCTCCAATTTCTTCAAAAATAGCATTAAATTGAATAGGACTTCCAGTTTTTAATAATTTTAATTCATTAAACAATTTATAATAACTTTCTCGATTTAAACTTAAAATTAAATCTTGTTCTTTAATAGTTTCACTTGGAATCATTCTTATATTTAAATTTACTAAATGTTCACTGTCTACAAAACCTGCAATTCTATGAACAAAAGCAGAAATGAAATAACCTTTCCAATTTATTTTTTTTTTATAATATTTTCTTTGAAATATTTCTATTCCTTTTGCTGCATTTTCTACCATTACTTTTGAACCACAATCATTTATTAAAGATTCCCATGATAATATTGTGTCACTTTTATTATATAATTTCTCAATAAATTTCTCATTTAAATTATCATCTATTATTTTTTTATTTGATGATTCATTGTTTGATATTAAATTTGTGTAATAATTAAAATTTATTATAATTCCAATTATTAATATAATTCCTATTAATGTAAAAATATATATTTTTTTTATCACAATTATACATTTTCCATATGTTATTGTTATATAAATTCCTTTTGATGAAATTGGGTAAAATGATTTATATGATATTTCACCATAACAATTTGGACATATGTGAGTTATATTTTGAAATAACATAAAAGTAATTCCAATTATTATTGAACCATATAAAAAACCATAAAAATAATATATTATTAATATATAAAAAATCAAAAATAAATTATATTCTTTTCTTGCAAATGTTGTTATTTCTTTACCACAATATTCACATATTGTTTGATATGGTCTATTCAATTTAAATTTATTATATATTTTATTTACTCTATTGGAATTTCCATTTTTTTTTCTTTGGAATTTAAACTTTCATTTTCTTCTATATTCAATTTTGTTCTCTCTTCCATATATATAATTTTCGTAATTTAAATTCAATAACAAAATAACTTAATAAAAAAATTAAATAATTAAATAAACCCAAATAAAAAAATAATAAGTGAAAAAAACAATATAAAAATGATTATAATTTAATCTTAAAATAACTGAAATCAACAAATAACAAAAAAATAGAATTACTAATGCATTTATTATTAACTTTTAATTTATTTCAATAATAAAAAATACATTTGTAAAATGATTATAATTAAATTATAAAGTAATTCATTTATTCAATTAATATATTTATTAAATTAAAAAATATAAAAATATTCTTTATAAATAATAGAATGTATTTGTAAAGATGAGTAAATATTATAAATTGTTTTATATGAGCGGGAAGATTTATTCTTTGAATTAATTGAAATATAAACAAAAAGAATGAGGAAAGAAACAATAAATTATCTTGAATTAGGAATAAAATCTTATACAGAAAAAACATTTTCAAAATATAAGAATGAAAGTACAATAATTTATTCTCAAAATTTTGATAATGATTTTATTAACCCAAATTTTGTGAATTTAATTCAATTATATAAAAATATGATAGAAAAAAATAAAATTTCTAAACTTTGGAATTGTGTAGCTGAAAGTATAAAAGAATATTCTTATCCTATTTTTAATATTTTTGAAAAAGAATTAAATTCTTTAAATAAAAAAGATATTTCTATAAATATTAATTATGATAGAGAATTAGCAGGAATAAATTTAAATAAATTTAAATCAATTTCAATTGCTTCTTATTTATGTATTAAAGGATGCATTGATATTAATAATAATTTTTATGATTTATTAAATGAAGATATTCAAAAATTTAAAAGTTCTCTTGATTGGCTTTATAATTTTTGTTTAATTAAAGATAATATAAATATTTATTCTTCATTTATTATAAATTTTATAATTAGAATTCCAATATGGATAAATTCTTTATATACAGATTTTAATGAAAAATATTTAAAATGGTTAATAAGTTTTTTTTCAGAAAAAAAAGAAGAAAAAAAATTATATGAATCAATAATAAAAGAAATAAATAATATAATAAATGATTCAAAAAAAAATAATAATGCATTTACAATATTAAAAAAATCTCAAACAAAAAAATTTTCTCGTAGTAGAGGACAATCTTTTGATAAAGGAGAATCAATTCAAACAAATCTTAATTATGAACAAATAAATAATAATTTAGAAAGAAATTTAAAAATAGAAAATTATTTTAAAATTTTAAACAACCCAAAAAAACAAGAAAAAAAAGAAAAAGAAAAAGAAAATAAAGAAAATGATTATTTAAAAATTAATCAATTAAAAAATTTTTCATTTTTAGAAATAGATATATATGATAATTCATCAAGAACTTCTTCTCAAATACATTATCATTATTCTTGTCCTTCAGAAATTTCTTTTGATGGAAATAGTCAAAAAAGTTTAATTGGAATAAATTCTTTATTAAAAGTTAATCATTCAAGTTCTTTTAAAATCTTAGATAATCCTTTTTATAAAAATACTCTTTCTTATAAAAAAGAATATTCTAATTGTAAAAAAAAAAATTCACTTCTTTTCTTTTAAAAAATTCTAATAATGAAAATATTAATTTTAATAATGTTAATACTGAAAATAATAATGATAAAAATGATAAAATTAAATCTATTCAAAAGTTAATTCATGATAAATTTTATGATAATCAAATAAATAAAGAATCCAAAAGTGATTTATCTACTAATGATAAAACTAAAAAGAAAAAAAATAAATCAAAAAGTGATATTATTGCATATAAAACTCCAATTAAATCAATAAATAATTCATTAAAACAAACTGAAATAGATAAAGTAACAATAAGGAAAAATTTATTAAATTTATTCCAACAAAACAATAATTAAATAATTTAAAAAACATATAAAAATATATTAAAAAACTAAATAAATTTCATATTTAATAATTAAAAAAAATTTAATTCCTTGATATATACTATCATTATCATAAAAAGTATAAATATCATCAATTATATTTCTAAAGTTAAATCTTGATTATGAACTGATATTCCATTACAAATATTAATATATTATAGTTAATTCTATATTCAGATAAATTTTTGCAATATGAAAATTAATATTTTTGTTTTAAATGTTAAATCAATTTATAACATATTAAATATATATTCAACTCCATATTTCTCAAAGATTTCAAATACAACATTACTTTTTTATAAGAAATGCCAATAAATTTTTGAGATAAAAAGTATGTTTAAATTTATACTTCTTTTTAATTATATTTAAAAGACCAAAAAATTTTCTATTCTATCATTTTATATTTTAAGCAAAAGAATTTTTTTAAAATAAAAAGATTTACTATTCTTTTTTTATCTAAAAAACATGAGAATAAATTTCATTTTATAGTTTTATTTGATAATATTTCATTCATTTTTTTAAAAATTCTATATAATTTTTTTTAATTTTTTTTGTTCTACAAAATATTATCATTATTATTTTCTGATAATTATTTGTTTTATTTATATGGATATATATAATAAATTATTTTATTGTTTTTTTCAATCCAATTTTAATGTAAATTTGTTATGAATAAAAAATAAATTAAATATTTAGAAAAGATAAAAATAAGAAATGATAACTTAAAATAAAAAAAATATTGTAATAAAATGAAAGAAAATAAATTTCCAAAAAAATTAGGTTCTTTTTTTCCTAAAAAACAAAGAAAAGAATTTAAATTAAAAACAGTTCCAATTAATTTTAAAATAATTCCATATTATAATGAATTATTAGAGAGATTAATTCAAAGAAAATTAATTTTACATTCTCATCAAACTTTTCAAAATGAAAAAACTAATATTTATAATGAAAATTATTTAGAAAGTTTTTATAATAATTTATATAATAAAAAAAGAAATTTTTCATTTTCAAAATTAAACAAAGAAAAAAATTATTCTTTTGAAAAAACTGATTTGCCGATTTTAAATAAATCAATTTATAACACCGAAGAAAAAGTAAAAAAAAAGAAAACAATTTTTTTAAAAAATGAAAAATTAAGTAAAGAACATTTAAATGATTTAAAAAGAAATAAATCTTTAATCTTTACTAAAAATAGCTTTAATGAAGAAAATAAAAATAATAAAAGTGAACAAAAAAAAAATAATAATCTTAATCAAAGAATTAAAAATAAATTGCAAAAATTTAAAATTATTCATCCTCCTTTAAGAATATTTCATTCTTAAAATTTATTAAAAAAGTTAGGATTTTATTTTTGTAAAATATTTAAATAATAAATCATGTATGAATAATTAATTATTTTATTTGAATAAATATTATTTTTAGAATA
>JAEEGI010021801.1_pt1 | contig 12707 bp, 14 predicted proteins | sample 8958751 | NCBI WGS metagenome assembly JAEEGI01 (sample SAMN16246545, study PRJNA631951) | gut metagenome | biome: gut microbiome; feature: rumen; material: KS-attached | host: Bos | place: Iran: Karaj | collected 2018-10 | reverse complement strand
TGTCCGTGCCGCCATGTCGTCAATCTTGTGGCGCTTTGCCAGGAATAAAAAGCCAACGGTCAGGTACAACGAAAAAGCCAAATGGCTTTATTATTAACCATTTGGCGTTCAATTTGGTGACCCCGGTGGGACTCGAACCCACGACCCATTGATTAAGAGTCAATTGCTCTACCAACTGAGCTACGGAGTCATCGTTTGTTCAATTGCGACTGCAAAGGTACTGCTTTTTTCTAAACCACCAACAATTTTGGTGATTTTTTTTGAAAAAAAGTGCATTTTTTACTTCTGGCAGCCCAAAAATGCCTATTTTTGTGTCAAATAACGCTTAACAAAACGACCGATATGGAGAAGAAATATGACTTTGACCGAGTGATTGACCGCCGAGGAACCGGCTGTGTGATGGTTGACATGTGCAAGGAGATGTTTGGGCGCGAGGACGTGCTGCCCTTGTGGGTTGCCGACATGGGCTTTGCCGCCTGTCCTGACATCACACAGGCGCTGGCCGACCGTATCACGGGCCACCCCATCTACGGCTACAGCGTGCCGCTTGAAGACTACTGGCAATCTATCATCGACTGGCAACGCGAGCGCAACGGGCTGGAGTTCACCACCGACGAGGCGTGCTTCATTGGTGGTATAGTCAATGGCTTTGGACTGGCGCTGAACCACTTCACCCGTCCAGGCGACAAGGTGGTCATTCAGGAGCCGGTATATCACCCCTTCAAGATGCTCATCACGGGCAACAACCGCATGGTGGTCAACAACGGACTGCTACGCACCGCCGACGGGTTCTACGAGATGGACCTTGAAGGACTGGAGCACATTTTCAAGACCGAGCGTCCGCAGATGATGGTGTTGTGTAACCCGCACAATCCCATCGGCATTGCCTGGCCCATCGAGGTGCAACGTCAAGTGGCAGCACTGGCGAGGAAGTATGAGGTGGTTGTATTCAGCGATGAGATCCACGGCGACCTGATATTAAAGGGTCATCGCCACACGTCGTTCCTCACCGTGAGCGACGATGCGCGTGCCGTGGGTGTGGTGATGGGCGCTCCCAGCAAGACTTTTAATATTGCCGGCATTGTGAGCTCGTGGTGTGTAATCAAGAATCCTGACCTGAGGAAACCCTTCTTCCATCACCTGGAGGCCAACGAGCAGTGCTCGCCCAACTTCCTGTCGATGACCGCCACACGCGCAGCCTATCGCCACGGCGGCGAGTGGTTAAGTCAGTGCTTGGAGTACATCGAGGGCAACATCGATGCGGTGGTGGATTATTGCCGTGACAACATCCCCGGCATCACGGCCATCAAGCCACAGGCATCTTTCCTCGTGTGGCTCGACTGCACGGGGCTTGGCCTGGATCACGACGCGCTCATCGATCTGTTTGTCAACAAGGCTCGCCTCGGCCTCAACGATGGCTTGATGTTCGGTCAGGCAGGTAGCGGCTTCATGCGCCTCAACGTCGCCGTCCCCCGCTCCATCATTATGCAGGGAATGAAGCAACTCGCCGACGCCGTTAAACAACTAAAAGATTAAAGGAAAACAATAAATACAATAAATACTAAGCTATCCAGTTTGTAGCTTTTATAAAAGACAACTATAACAACTCTGACAACTATTAATTATTTATTGTCCAAGTTGTTATAGTTGTTTTTATTTTCAAAAGCGCGGATGCCCTTGTATTTGTTGTATTTATTGTCTTCCCTTTGATTTAGGCGAGCTTGGCGAGGGCTGCAGCGATGCGTTTGGCGGCCTCACGCAGGTTCTCGTCGCTGGTGGCATAGCTCAGGCGGATGTAGCCCGGGCAGCAGAAGGCGCTACCTGCAACAGTAGCCACATGAGCCTCGTTGAGCAGGTACAGGGCCAGGTCGTTGTCATCGTTGATGACAGTGTCGCCACAGCGCTTGCCGTAGTAATGCTCTACCTTGGGGAAGGCATAGAAGGCGCCATCAGGCATATTCAGCTCGAAACCGGGAATCTCCTGCAAGAGACCCACGATGAGGTTGCGGCGGCGCTCAAAGGCGACCCGCATCTCCTCAACGCAATCCTGAGGACCGTTATAGGCGGCCTCGGCAGCCTTCTGGGCAATCGAGGAAACGCCGCTGGTGTATTGGCCCTGCATCTTGTTGACAGCCTTGGCTACCCACAGCGGAGCAGCGATGTAACCGATGCGGTAACCGGTCATGGCATAAGCCTTGGAAACACCATTGACAATAACCACCTGCTCCTTGATGGCATCGAACTGTGCGAGCGACTCGTGTTTGCCCACATAGTTGATGTGCTCATAGATCTCGTCGGCGATGACCATCACGTCGGGGTGACGCTCGAGCATGGCAGCGATGGCCTTTAACTCTTCATAGTTATAGATGGCACCACTAGGGTTGCTGGGCGAGCAAACGACGATCAAGCGCGTCTTGTCGGTCATAGCAGCCTCCAGTTCCTCGGCAGTCACCTTGAAGTTTTTCTCCATGCTGGAAGTCAGCAGAATGCTCTTGCCGCCAGCCAGGTTGACCATCTGTACATAGCTTACCCATGCAGGCGTGGGGATGATGACCTCGTCGCCGGGGTTAATGAGTGCCATGATGGCATTGCACAGTTCGTGCTTGGCACCATTACCAATGACAATCTGATCGGGGGTGTATTCCAAGCCATTCTCGCGGCGCAGTTTCTCGCACACTGCCTGACGCAGCGACAGATAACCGGGCACGGGTGAATAGAACGAGAAATTGTCGTCAACAGCCTGCTTGGCAGCTGCCTTGATGTGGTCGGGGGTGAAGAAGTCGGGCTCTCCCACCGAGAGGTTAATCACGTCCACGCCCTGTGCGCGCAGCTCGCTGCTCTTCTGAGACATGGCCAAAGTGGCACTGGGTGCCAGTGCGTTAATACGGTCCGAAAGTCGGTTCATTGCTTTATACCAGTTTTAAGTTGTAAGTTAATTAGTCTTTTGTTACCGCAAAGGTAAGACTTTTTGCTTGAATGGACAAAAAATAATTGAGTTTCTAGTTTCAAGTCACTAGTCGCTAGTCACTAGTTGTACACCTAAAGCCTAATGCCTAAAACCTAAAGCCTAAAAAACTCACTTCTCCACTACCCTGCCGTCCACGACCTTGTAGTGGCGGTCAAACTCCTCGCGTGTCCGCTTCCATCGATTGTGGCTCCACAACCAGTACTGCGGGGCGCGATTGATGGTCTGCTCCATGCGCTGGAAATAGATGTCGGTCAATTCAAACTCGCCCATCGTCGAGGGGTCACGGGTAATGACTTGGAACTCACACTCGTAACGGCCACGTCCCACCCGCTTGACATCAAGATAGACAACGGCCTGATTCTGAGAATGCGCAATACGTTCAACACCTGTAAATACAGGGGTCTCCTGATTGAGGAACGTGAGCCAGTGGTGAATGTTGTGCCAGGTGGGTACCTGATCGTTGATGTATCCCAGTATTGTCACAGTGTCGTTGCGCTTATTCGTCAAGATCCAGCGCAATGTGTCGCGGGTCGAAACACAAGTCGCGCCACAGCGGCTGCGCACCTTCAGCATCAAGCGGTCAATCACCTCGTTCTCCAGCGGGTGATAAATCTGACCGAATTCGTGAGGGCGCGTGATGGGCGGCAGCCACAACACCAATGAGGTCACCCATTCCCAGTTGCCATAATGCCCCAGCATCAAGGCGATGGACTGGCCGCTATTCATGATCTCGGACACCTGTTCACAACCCGTGAAAGTCATGCGGCGCATGAGGGTTTTGTGGCTGATGGTCATCGACTTCACCATCTCGACCAGCACGTCGCAGAAGTGGCGGTAGAACTGCCGTTGCAGCCGTTTAATCTCCTGCTCGCTCTTGTCAGGGTAGGCATTTCTCAGGTTCTTAAGCACCACCCGATGGCGATAGCGCAGCACGTAGGTAATCAGCACAAACATGATGTCACTGAACACATAGTGCAGCCACAGCGGCAACAGCGACAAGCCGTACCACGTGCCATAAATCACCCAAAACGCTATTTGATTAAGCACCTTTTTCATTAACGATTGCGAAAGTACAACTTTTTTCTGACAACTAAGAACAAAAAAAAGAGTAATTTTGCAGGCGCTATGAAGGCCATTATCACTTTTTTGAAGAATTGGACGTTGCCTAGCGCGATTGTGTCGGGCACAGTTATCTATCTGATATTTTATTGGATTCCTGCGCTCGACACGGTGAGCGAGGTGATGGAGCCGATATTCGACACAATCCTGCCACTGTTCATGAGCCTGATCCTGTTCACGACGTTCTTGAGGGTGGATTTCCACAAGATGCGCCCGGCGATGTGGCACCTGTGGGTATCGGTGTTTCAGGTGGCGCTAGTCGTGCTGCTGGTGGCGCTCATCATCGGCTTTGACATGAAGGGCAAAGACCTGATTCTGATGGAAGGCATCCTGACGTGCGTCATCTGTCCTGGTGCCAGCGCCGCGCCAGTGGTGACGGGCAAGTTGGGCGGAAACCTGGAGACAATGACCAGCTACGTGTTCTTGTCCAATATTGTCACAGTGTTTGCCGTGCCTGTTGTATTCCCACTTATCGACAACAACGTGGACATCAACTTCTGGACAGCCTTCTGGATGATCATGTACAAGGTGTTCCTGGTGCTGGTGCTGCCGCTGATTGCCGCCTATCTGGTCAAGCACTACCTGCCGCGCGTGCAGCAGCGTCTAGTGGCCATTCAGGACCTGTCGTTCTACATGTGGGGCATCTCGCTGACCATCGTCACGGGTTGCACGGTGAAGAACATCATCAACAGCGGGGCGCCACTGGTGTTCCTGCTCACCATCGCCATCGTGTCACTGCTCATCTGCTTGGCACAGTTCGCCGTGGGACGCTACATCGGTCACTTCTTCGGCACTGTCATTGAGAGCGGCCAGGGCCTGGGACAAAAGAACACCGCCTTTGCCGTGTGGATTGCCTATACCTACCTCAGTCCCCTGTCAGTGGCTGGCCCAGGCTGCTACATCCTGTGGCAGAATGCCATCAACAGCCTTGAGATTTGGCACCACCGAAAAGTCACTGAACGACAACAGATAAAAGGAAAACAATAAATACAACAAATACAATGGCATCCGCATCCATTGTGAATAAAACAACTCAAGCAACGAAGACAATATTTCTTTACTGACAATGAAGAAACTGATTAATCCATATTTGGATAAACAGGGTTACAACTGCTTCGGATGTAGCCCGACAAACCCCATTGGCCTGCATCTGGAATTTTGGGAGGATGGTGAGGACATCGTCACGACTTGGTCGCCCAACGTGAACTATGACGGCTGGGTAGAGACCCTGCACGGCGGCATCATCAGCACGCTCATCGACGAACTCGCTAACTGGGTGCTCTCGCGCCACCTTCAAACTGCAGGCGTCACCACCAAACTGGAAGTGAAATTCCGCCGTCCCGTCTCGACCCGCGACCCGAAAATCACCCTGCGCGGTCGGTTGACAGGCAATGTGCGCAACTATTATACCGTCCACGTCACCGTGCATGACAGCCAGGGCAACCTGTGTGACGAGGGCGACGTCACCTACTGCATGTTCGATAAGGAACGCTCACGTGAAATGGGCTTCACCGCCTGCCTTACTGAGGACGAAGCCGCAGAGAATCAATAATCAGGCTGGCGGCGGTGGCGGTGCACACGTTGGTGCCCAGGCGGTCGGCCAAGCGGCGGTAGCCGTCGAGCATGGCTTGACGCTCGGGCGAATCATCGAGCAACTGGGTCAAATGCTGGTCGATACTGTCCACGGTACACAGGTGCATGAGCAACTCGGGAATGACGGGCTCATCGGTGATAAGGTTGGGCAGTGTGACATATTTTCCCGATAACAACCTGCGATAGAAATTATAGGACCACTTGCTGCCGTTGAAACGGTAGCAGGCGACCTGGGGCGTGCCCAGCAGGGCGGTCTCAAGGGTAGCGGTACCCGAGGTGACCAGTGCGGCACGAGCATGATGAACAAGCGGGTAGGTTGCGTCACGCAGCACGGGAACTGCCTTTTCACCCATCACATCACGGTAGAGGGTTTCATCGATACTCGGTGCTCCAGCTATCACGGGCTGATACTTGGGGTGTCGTGCCGCTGCCTCAAGCATGAGGGGCAGATTGTCGCGTATTTCCCTCACGCGTGAACCCGGCACGAGGGCAATAATGGGGCGGTCAGGGAGATTGTGTTTTGCGATGAATTCGGCAAAATCAGGGAAATCCTTGCTCGCTTGAGCCACTTCCTGAACGGTGGGATTGCCCACATAGGTAGCCTTATAACCTCGCTCCTGATACCAGTCGGGCTCAAAGGGCAGGATGCAATACATGTGATCCACGTAGCGGCGGATGTCCTTGACGCGCCACTCTTTCCACACCCACACCTTGGGCGAAATGAAATAGTGCACAGGAATACCCAGGTTGTGGGCATACTTGGCCACCTTGAGGTTGAACGACGGATAGTCCACCAGTATCAATGCCGCAGGCTGCCACTCGTCGATGGCGCGGCGGGCAGTACCCAGGAAACCGAGGATTTTACCCAAATGCTTGACCACATCGGCAAAGCCCATGTAAGCCATATCACGGTAATGGATAATGGGCTGTACGCCTGCCTGAGCCGCCATGAGGTCGCCCCCCAGGAAACGGAACTCGGCAGCGGTATCCAATTGCTTAATCGATTCTATCAGGTGAGCGGCGTGCAGGTCGCCCGATGCCTCACCGGCGATGAGGAAGTATTTCATGAGGTGCGGCGTTTTAGGGTGATGAAATCAAACTCGTAGGCATTCTTGTGGTCGCTTGTGTGGTGTTCACGTTCCACCTCTTGCCACTCATTCATATCCAACTTCGGGAAATAGGCATCGGCACTTGCCCAGCGGGCATTAATTCTTGTCAGGTGCAAGACCTCCACCAGTGGCAACGACTGTTCATATACCTGCGCCCCGCCGATGATAAAGACGGTGTCAGTCTCGGCGGCAGCGATGGCCTCGTCAAGACTATGCACAACGGTCACACCAGGATATTGCCAACCGGCATTGCGGGTAATGACGATATTCTGACGGCCAGGCAAGGGGCGGCGCGGAAAGGATTCAAAAGTCTTGCGGCCCATGATGATGCTGTGCCCCATCGTCACCTCCTTGAAGTGGCACATATCGGCTGGTATATGGCAAAGCAATTGGCCCTGGCGCCCAATGGCCCAGTCACTGGCAACGGCTACTATGGCATGGATGGATTTCATTCTGCTGCTGATTAAACCGAGACGATTCCCTTGATGGCGGGCCAGGGATCGTAGCCCTCAAGGGTGAAGTCCTCATATTTGTAGTCGTCAATACTCTTGACGTCGGGGTTCAGTATCATGCGGGGCAGCGGACGCGGCTCACGGGAGAGTTGTTCCTTGATCTGGTCGAAGTGATTGCGGTAGATGTGCGCATCGCCGAAGGTGTGGATAAACTCTCCAACCTCCAGACCCGTCACGTGGGCGACCATCATCAGCAACAGCGCATAGGAAGCAATGTTGAACGGCACACCCAGGAACAAGTCGGCACTGCGCTGATACAGCTGCAAACTCAACTTGCCCTGTACCACATAGAACTGGAACAGCGAGTGGCAAGGGGGCAGCTTCATCGTGGGCACCTCGGCAACATTCCAAGCGCTCACCATGATGCGGCGGCTATCAGGCGTATTCTTGATTTGATCAATGACTTGGGCTATCTGGTCGATGGTGCCGCCATTGCCATCGGGCCACGCACGCCACTGGCTGCCATACACGGGCCCCAGGTCGCCGTTCTCGTCGGCCCATTCGTTCCAGATGCGCACCCCATGCTCCTGCAACCAGCGCACATTGGTGTCGCCACGCAGGAACCACAACAGCTCATAGATGATTGACTTGAGGTGAACCTTCTTAGTTGTCAACAGGGGAAAGCCATCGGCCAGATTGCAACGCAACTGGTAGCCGAACACACTGCGCGTGCCCGTTCCCGTGCGGTCTTCCTTGTCCACACCATGTTCCATGACATGGCGCACCAGGTCAAGATATTGTTTCATCGATTATTGGTCTATAACGGTTACAGGCCACAAAGATAATAAAAGTTTTTAGGTTTCGGGTATTAGGCTTTAGGTTTATTACTTATCACGGGAAATAACACAAGGCAAAGCGTTAAACACATTTTTTGGATGCGTTAACGCTTTGCTGCGGTAGCCCATAGCAGAATCGAACTGCTCTTTCAAGAATGAAAATCTTGCGTCCTAGCCGATAGACGAATGGGCCGTACCTGGCTGAACCATGATGCCCGAAGACATCATGAACCTAATTGCTTAGGCCTGGTTCAGCTTGTTGATGTGAAGAGCGAGCTTCGACTTCAGGTTTGCGGCCTTGTTCTTGCTGATCACGTTCTTGCCAGCAAGCTTGTCGAGCATAGCCACCACCTTGGGCATAGCCTCGGTAGCTTCCTTAGCGTCAGTCATTTTGCGAATGTTGCGGACAGCATTGCGCATGGTCTTGCTGTAATAACGGTTGCGAAGACGACGGGTCTCGCTCTGACGGATTCTCTTAATTGCTGATTTATGGTTTGCCATAATAAAATATAAAACTTTGATATTTAGTGATTAACGTAGCCCATAGCAGAATCGAACTGCTCTTTCAAGAATGAAAATCTTGCGTCCTAGCCGATAGACGAATGGGCCATTTTGCGAAAATTTTCCGCAAAAGCGACTGCAAAATTAGTAACAATTTTTGAATTGGCAAAATTTAACCCGCCGAAATAGGAAAAAAGTTGTGTTTTTTGAGTTTTTGTGCCCCGTGATTGCCAAATAATGAGTAAATTAGCGCCATGTATGAGAAGTTGAGGGGCATTGTGCTCAACACCATCCGCTACAGCGACAAACATAATATCGTGCACATCTACACCGATGGGCGCGGGTTGATGTCGTTTGTTGTCCCCATCGGCAAGACCCATGCAGCAAGGATGCGCAATGCGATGCTCATGCCGCTGTCGCTGGTGGAATTGGAGGCGGGTATCCGCAACGGGCGGGACTTGGCTGTGATGCGTGAACTGCGCCGCAACTACCCATTAGCGACCATCTATAGCGACCCGATCAAAAATGCCATTGCCCTTTTCATCAGCGAGCTGCTCGCCCACGTCATCCAGGAACCCGAGGGCAACGCCTACCTGTTCAGCTACATCGAGCAATCGGTGAAGCTGCTGGAGGAAATGCCTGGGCAAGTGGGCAATTTCCACATCTGTTTCCTCTTCCACCTGGGCGCGCATTTGGGCATCCAGCCCAATCTTGAGAGTTACCACAAGGACTACTGGTTCGACATGACCGACGGCGTGTTCGTGCCATCGGCAGTGCGGGGACATGCCCTGTTGCAACCTCAGGAGGCCCAAGTCATCCACCTGTTGTCCCGCATGACATTCAGCAACATGGGGGTGTTCCGCTTCAACCGCGAGGAACGCAACCGCATGCTCGACCTCATCATCAGCTACTACCGCCTGCACAATGCCGCCATCGGCACCCTGCGCTCCCCCGACATCCTCAAGCAACTGTTCGTGTAAAACAAGTTCCAAAAGCATTGGCTTTTGGAACCTGAGTTTAAAGTTTAGGGTTTAGAGTTTAAAGGCATATCCTGAAAACCCAATACCTTTTTAGTTGATTGTGGGGTTACCAGCTGCCGCCACCACCGCCACCGCCGAAGGAGCCGCCGCCAAAGCCGCCCCATCCGCCGCCAAAGGAGCCACCGCCGCCCCATGAGGAGCCGCCACGACCCCAGTCGCTGCCGCTGGTGAAGATGATGGGTCCGCCCCAAGTGCCGGTGTCACGGTTGTTGCGGTTGCCGTTATTCCCGTTATTGCTCTTGTGTACCAAATAGAGGAAGAGCACAAAGATGGCAATGAACATGAGAAGTGCAAACAATGCCTGCTCGTCATCACTCTGCGCATAATCCTCCTCGTTGTACTCGCCAACGGCCAGGTCTCGCACGACCTGGGCACCAGCCCACACGCCACCCAAGTAGTCGTTTTCCTGAAAATAGGGAATCATCTCCTGGTTAACGATGCGGGTGCAAGTGGCGTCGGTGATAGCGCCTTCCAAGCCATAACCCGATGCGATAAAGGCTTCGCCCTTGCTGTCAGGCGTCTTGGGCTTGATCAGGATAACGACACCGTTGCGATATTTTTGGGTACCTACGCCCCATTGCTCACCGATGCTATAGGCCATCTGAGCCTTGTCATAGCCTCCCAGGTCATCCATCGTGACGACGCAAATCTGGTTACTGGTCTCCATGGCAATCTTTTCGAGTGAATCCTCAAGCCACTGGCAGTTACCAAGGATGCCCGCATAGTCATTGACCAACCGTGGTGGATTGGGACGCGGCGGCACCTGTGCCATCACCGTGAGAGCGGTAAGGCACAGCATCAATGACACCATCAGGCGCAACGTTACTTTATTCCATGTTGCCATAGTCATCATTGTTGTCGTCCAGTTCGTCGCCATCTTCAAGGTCGTCAAATGACACCTCATTGCTCAATTCGTTCTCGTCGTCTCGCTCGCCAGGGAAATACTGCGACAAGCGCTCTCCCATGTGGGAGATGATTTCACACAGGCCGTCAACGGGCCGACCCGCCTTGAGGTACCTACCCAGTTCCTCGACCTCTCCATCCCAGAAGCCCCGAGGCACCGCCTCGTTGATACCCGTGTCGCCCAGAATCGCAAACTTGCGGTCCTCATAGGCGACAAAGATCAACACGGCATTGCGGCGCTTGGTTGTGTACAGGTGCAGGCGGTTAAATGTCCTGGCCGCACGCCTCATGACATCACCGCGGCAACGCGGCGTCACATGGACACATATCTCGCCCGTGGTGTGACGCTCGGCTGCGGTAATGGCATCGGCTATGCGCCGTTGTCCTTCACTGGGGATAAAATCGGCCAGTGCCATCGGTTACTTGCCTTCGCTGGTGCCAAAGTCTACCTTGGGAGCCTTGTCAGCACCCTCCTGGGCCTGGAAGTAAGGCTTCTCACCAAAGTTAAATATGCTGGCAATAATGTTGGTGGGGAAGGTGCGGCGCTTGGTGTTATATACACGAGCCACCTCATTGAACTTGTTGCGCTCAACCGAGATGCGGTTCTCGGTGCCCTCCAATTGGTTTTGCAATTCCAGGAAGTTCTGGTTGGCCTTCAGGTCGGGATAATTCTCGCTCACGGCAATCAGTCGACTCAATGCGTTGGTCACGTCACCCTGAGCGGCCTGATACTTCTGCAGGTCCTCGGGAGTCATGTTGGTGGGGTCGATGGTCACCTTGGTGGCGTTGGCACGGGCCTCAATCACGCCTTCCAGGGTCTCCTGCTCGTGCTTGGCATAACCCTTAACGGTCTCTACCAGGTTGGGAATCAGGTCAGCGCGGCGCTGATACACGTTCTCCACTTGAGCCCAAGCGGTCTCTACGCTCTCTTGATCTTTTACGAGTCCGTTATAGCCGTTCTTTACCCAGCCAAACAAAGCGAGGGCGATAATGCCCAGGACAATAAGTCCGATACATCCTTTTTTCATTTTCTTTATTTACTAATAAGGTGAATAAGTTTATTATCTAACTCGCAAATGTACTAATAACCTTGTAAACCACTGCAAGACTTATGCCATTTTTTGAAAAAAACGCCTTTAAAAACCCCAAAAAAGCATTTCATACATTAATCCCACCATTACATCCAATATGATTTAAAATGTTTGGAATAGGGGATTTAGCCGCCATAAATTTGCATCATCAAACAAAAACAAATAAATCATTAACAACTAAAAAGTTTACAATTATGGCAACCAAGAATTTTAACAACGTGAACACCCGCAACGGTTTCAACGAGAGTGTAGCAGCAGTCATCAACGCATTCCAGACCCGCCTGGGCAAGATGGCACGAGTGGCAACCCTGATGGCTGTCATGGGCCTCATCTCAGCAGCCCCCGCAACGGCACAAGTGAAGTTAGGTTTCAAGGGCGGCATCACCACATGCGAGTTGAAGGACAAGAACAGCATCCTGGACAGCAACAAGCACACCGCCTACACTGGTGGTCTGATGCTTGACCTGAACATCCCCAAAGTAAATCTCGGTCTTGAGGTATCGGCAATGTACCGTTTCTCCAAGAACAACAAAATCAGCGAGAGCAGTGAATCATCCAAGCGTCACGTCATCGACATCCCCGTTTATGTGAGATACCGTCTTGCCATTCCCGCTGTTGAGAAGATTGTAGCCCCCATCGTCTTCACTGGCCCCAACATCTCTTTGGTAGTCAAGGACGACAGCAAAATCAAGGATCCCGAAGATTCCAGAGCCCGCCTCTCATGGGACGTTGGTGCCGGTGTAGACCTCTTCAAGCACGTGCGTCTGACAGCCAGCTACGGCATCGGCATGAACAAGGTCAAGGAATTAGTCGGCAAGGAGCACAACGACAAGCCCGTCGAGGGCAAGGACCACTGCTGGACCCTGAGCGCCGCCATCATGTTCTAATTCTCCAAACATCATAACTGCAAAAAGCCGCCTGAGAGAAAAAACTCAAGCGGCTTTTTATAACCCCAAATACCTAAAACCTAATACCTAATCACTTAATGCCAATCTCAATCCGATACCATGACTAGTATAAGAAGGAATTACAGAATTACGGAAGGACACGCGGCAGAACCACTCGTCAAAGTACCAGCTGCCGCCACGGTATACC
>JAEEGI010021799.1_pt1 | contig 12708 bp, 6 predicted proteins | sample 8958751 | NCBI WGS metagenome assembly JAEEGI01 (sample SAMN16246545, study PRJNA631951) | gut metagenome | biome: gut microbiome; feature: rumen; material: KS-attached | host: Bos | place: Iran: Karaj | collected 2018-10 | reverse complement strand
CTGAGGCCGTTGTAGCGCTCGGGATCAGCCGGAGCCTCGGGATCGAAGGGCCTCGAGGTGTCGATCGCGAGCACGCTGTCTATCTTGGACGCGGCGGCGACGCTGGTGATGGCGCTGTGAGTCGCGCTCAGAAGCTCCTTGAATGAGTTGAAGAAGCTGTAGCCGAGCATGGCTACGAGTATCGCGGAGGAGAGAGCGATCTTCCCGGCAGCGAGCTGCCAGGCTGTCACGGCGACCGATATTATCAGCGCGGCGTTGATCATCGCCTCCGTTATCAGGAACGACTCGAAGTTGACCTTCATGACGTCCATGATGCTCTCGGTGAAGCGGTCCGCGCGGGCCCTGAGGCCGGCGGAGCGGTCCCGGTCGCGCTCAAAGAGCTTTATGGTGGTGAGGCCTCGGAGACTCTCGAGATAGTAGCCCGTCAGGTCCTCCATCCTCGTCCAGTACGCCTTCTTCCTCTTCTGTATCCCTATGCGCGAGCGGTTGTTCGCGGGAAGCAGCAGGACGGCCGTGACCGCCATAATCAGCGCGGCTGTGAGCGACACCCTCCTGAGCCGGAAGAAGAGGTATATCGGAGAGAACATGCAGTAGATGAGCCCCGGCAGGTACAGTGAATAGTAGTGCTGTATGGATTCGACCGCGTCGACGGAGGTGCTGATGGCGGAGACCGGGCCGAAGCGCTCGATGCGTCCGGCGTCTAGCTCCACGACCTTCGCGAAGATCTTCTCCCTCTGAAGGGTCCTCGCACGGGCGGTGCAGCGGTATTCCATCTCGCCGCGAAGGACCTCGCAGGCGAACATCACCAGCGCGAGGAAAAACGCCTGCCTGATGACAGGAAGCGCCTCGTCCGCGCTGAGGCTCGCGGTCCATATATTCCCGAGGAAGCCCGAGACCGTCCCGGCAAAGGCAGTTACGGCGACGAGCGAGAGCATCCTGAAGGCGGCGATCGCTATGATCCAGCCCCAGAGCCCCCTTGCCAGCCTTATAAGGGTCTTGTTCAGTAAGAGCATTCTTTTCCTTTCTCCTAAAAGGGACATCATCCACATTGACTTAGCAGTGGCTAACCTCACTACGCGGTTAGACTTAGCTAACTCGATGAACATTATATACCACCGCCATGAAAAAGATACAAAAATCTTTCAGCCGTTTGACTTTTTCCTCATCAGGGGCATATAATGATAAGGCATGGTTAGTATATGCTAACCTGTGCGGAAGCAGCCAGCGCCGGATATTCCCAAACCCGGGCGAAGACCGCTCCGCGCGGAAAGAATACAACATGGAACCACTTATCAAAGCTATAGACCTCAAGAAGGATTACGAGCTCGGCGAAGTCACAGTTCACGCGCTCAAGGGGGTTTCCTTCGATATATACAGATCCGAACTGGTCGTAGTGCTCGGCCCCTCGGGCTCGGGCAAGAGCACCATGCTCAACATACTCGGCGGGATAGAGACCGCGAGCTCCGGCACCGTGCTCTACGACGGAAAGGCTCTGGACTGGAGCGACCGCGACTCCCTCTCGGACTACAGGCGCGACCACATAGGCTTCGTCTTTCAGTTCTACAATCTCCTGCCCGGGCTCACGGCCCTGGAGAACATCGAGATCTCCGGCGAGCTCTCAAAGGATCCCCTCGACGCGTCGAAGCTGCTCGGAGAGGTCGGCCTCGCCGACCGCGCGGGCCACTTTCCGAACCGCCTCTCCGGAGGCGAGCAGCAGCGCATAGCCATAGCGAGGGCGCTCTGCAAGAACCCCGAGGTCCTGCTCTGCGACGAGCCCACGGGCGCGCTCGACAGCAAGACCGGAGTGCAGGTCCTGCAGCTGCTCTTCGATTTCTGCCGCAAATACTCGAAGACCGTGATAATAATCACGCACAACAGGAGCATAGCCGGGATAGCCGACCGCGTGCTTCACGTGCGCGACGGTCTCATTGAGAGGATCGAGACCAATCCCCATCCGGTCTCGCCCGAAGAGGTCGAGTGGTGATGAAGAGCTTCAGAAAGAACGTCCTCAGGCTTGCCTGGCAGAACAAGAGCTCGATCATAGGCTCGGTCGCGATCATCGCGATCGGGATATTCGTCATGGTCTCCATGCTCGACACCCTGCGCAACCTCACGGGACAGGTCTTCAGCTACTACGAGAGCTACGGGCTCGCCGACGTCTTCGTAAACGTGCGCTCCATGCCCTCTGAGGACCTGAAGAAGCTGTCCGCGCTCGACGGCATCGAAGCCGCGGAGGGACGGCTCTCCGAGGACGTGCGCATGCTGTGCGAGGGACAGGAGGAGATCTCCACCGTGCACCTGGTCTCGTACATGCCGGACGCCTCGATCAACAGGCTCGAGCTCAGCTCCCGCGCCCTCGCGGGGGACAGCCTTTACATAGGCCGGAGGATGAGCGAAGCCTACAGCTTCTCCAAAGGGACTCCCATAGAGCTGATAATCAGGGGAAAGAGCTGCTCCTTCAGCTGGGAGGGGACGGTGAGCGGCCCGGAGTACATCTACTCGGTTGGAGGCAACGGAGCCCTCGTCCCCGACGGGACCATATACGACATAGCCGCGGTCAGCTACGAGCGCCTCGCCAGGCTCACCGGACAGGAAGGCTGCGTCAACGAGATCGGAATAAGGATCGCGCCGGGCTGGAACTACGAGGACGTGCGCAGCGAGCTCAACAACGCCCTCGAGCCCTACGGGCTGCTGTCGGTCACCAGGCAGAAGGACCAGTCCAGCGTCGCCATGGTCAGGAGCGAGATGAACGAGCTCCTGGGCGTGGGCACGGCAATACCCCTGCTCTTCATGGCCATCACTGTATACATGCTCTGCATGTCCCTGAAGAAGATGATAGAGCACGACCAGACCCTCATCGGGAGCATGAAGGCCTTCGGCATGAGGAACGGGGAGCTGATCGGCGCGTACATGATAGAGGGCGTCGCCATAGGCGCCGCGGGAGCCCTGCTCGGGTCCATACTCGCGAGGCCTCTGGGGATCTTCATGTTCAAGCTCTACCTGGACTTCTTCACCCTGCCGGTGACGGAGTACAGGGACTTCATGAACACAAGGCTCGCGGGAGCCGCCGCGGCGATAGCAACCTCGGTGCTCGCGGTCTTCCTCGGCTGCAGGGAGGTGCTCAGCATCACTCCGGCAATGGCGATGAAGTCGCGCTCCCCCGAAAAGGCGAGGCAGCTCAGGCTTCCGGCCTTCATGACGCGCGGCATGGACTGCTTCAGCAAGCTCGCGCTCAGATCCATGATCCGCAACCCCGTCAGAGGCTTCCTCGTGATCCTGGCGGTCGCCTTTCCGTTCGGGCTCTCAGTGGTTCTGCTGTCATTCAGCCCTGCCATAGACGACCTGATACAGATACAGTTCGACACAGTGCAGAGCTACGATCTGATGCTCAGCGTGGATGGCTGGGCGGATCCGCACCGGCTCGAGCACGCGGGGCTGCAGCTCGAAGGCGCCGAGCAGGCCGAGGCGGTATGCAGCCTCCCCGTCGAGCTCAAAAACGGCAATCTCCGCGAGATCACGCTGCTTAACGGGCTGAGGCGCGGCTCGGAGCTCTGGCGCATAGGCGACAGCTACAAGGTGGTACACGAACCGCCGACCGACGGACTCATACTCAACAGCAGGACCGCCAGGGACCTGCACCTCTCGGAGGGCGACTGGGTAGAGCTCAGCTTCCCGACCGCGGGGATCAAGGATGTGCGCCTCAGGGTCAACGAGATCATAGAGGAGATCTTCGCGGGAGGCTGCTACACGGACCTCGAGAGCTTCCCGAGCCTATTCGGGACAGCTCCCCCAGCGAACACCCTCCTGATCAAGGCCGATCCCGAGAGAGCGAACGGGCTGAAAGAGCAGATGCGCGGCACCGCGAGCGTCAGTACGATCGTCGACCCGCGGAAGATAGCCGGAAGCTATAAGGAAATGTTCGGCAGCATGACTATAATGATCGACATGTTCGCTGTCATCGGCGTGATCGCCGGCTTCCTGCTGATATCGAACATATCGATGATCAACATCAGGGAGCGCTTCACGGAGCTCGGGACCCTGGAGGTCGTAGGCGCGAGGAAGAGCGAGCTGGACCGGATGCTCGCCCTCGAGATCGCCGTATTCTTCGCGCTCGGGCTGGTGCTCGGCCTCCCGACCAGCGAGGGGATCAAGAAGCTGCTCGAATACTACATGGAATCCGAGAGCTACTCCGTCAAGATGACCATACCGCCCTCCTCCTACCTGATATCGCTCGCGATGTGCGCGGTGATGGTCTGGGCGGCCTGGAAGAGGGAGACGAAGCTCATAAGGAGCATAGCGCTCACTGACATACTCAAGGAGAGAGAATAGGCCGGGCTCACAGGCAGGCTCTCCCGCGAGGGAACGCGAAGGAGCTGCCCGCGGAAAAGACGATACTGACCGCGCGGGAGAAGCCCCGCACGGTGTATATATGAGGAAGCAACTATGAAAAAAGGACTTGCAAAGAAGATCATAGCGCTTGCGGCAGTCGTCGCCGCGGGCGCGGCGGCGGTACACTTCTCGGGCGGGAGCTCCGCCCTGGAGGTGAAGAAGGCCGTGGCGGAAAGAGGAAGCCTGGTCGACACCTACACCGAGACGGGCAGGATAAGCTCGGGCAGCGACCTCACGGTCATATCCGAGGTCACGGGGAGGCTCGTCGAGAGCCGCGTTTCCGCCAATCAGACGGTGAACGAGGGAGACGTGCTCTTCGTCATCGACAGCTCTGAGTTCGAGTACCAGAGAGCCCAGTCGGCGGCGCAGATCTCGGCCTACAGAGCTCAGCTGTCGGGGCTGCAGATCGGGAACCTCATGTCGGTCAGCCCTCAGGAATACCTCAGCCAGGTCAAGGAAGGCGCGGAGCTCGCGAAGAGCGCCCTCGCGGACGCGGAGAACAGCTACAACGCCTCTAAGGAGCTCTACGAGATAGGCGCGGTCTCCAAGGCCGAGCTCGACAAGGCCAAGCTCGCCTACGACAGCGCGCTCGAGAGCAGCGGCAGCGCGGAGGCGAGGTACGAGCAGAGCAGCAGGCTGAAGCAGCAGCTCGAGAGCAAGGGCATCTCGGAGAGCGCCCTGAACGACGAGTTCTACCGCAGCGAGGAGAGGCAGCTCAGCGCTATGATCAGCGCGCAGTCGAGCAGCATCTCCTACCTAGACGACATGATAGCCAAGTGCACGGTCAAGGCGCCGGCGAGCGGGACCGTCAAGGAGATCCCCGCCGAAGGGCTTTCAGCGGTCGCGGCTTATCAGCCGCTCGCGGTCATCTCAGGCAGCCGCGAGGACATCTACGTCGAGACCTCAGTGCTCACCAGCGTGGCGCCCTACCTGAAGCCGGGCGACAGGGCCGAGCTCAAGATGGAGCTGCGCGGCGGAAGCATGCGCTTCCCGGCCGTCATCAGCGAGGTCTACGACCACGCCGACGAGGGAGTCTCCCCGCTCGGGCTCAAGGAGTACCGCGTGACGGTGCGCCTGAGGCCGGAGGACCCCGCGGCGCTCTCCAGCTACACGGGCTACGAGACCGACGTGATATTCACTCTCTGCGACGAGAAGGACGCGCTGATCATACCGGGAGGCGCGACCTTTGAGAAGGACGGCAGGGACCACGTGTTCGTGATCGAGGGAGGCAAAGCCGCTGCCCGCGAGGTGGAGCTCGGCTACAGGGCTCCGTCCGAGGCGATAGTGCTTTCGGGCCTCTCCGAGGGCGACGAGATAATAGACCGCGTCGACACCAAGGGCATATACGAGGGCGCGGAGGTCAGGTTCTCCGGAAAGTGACGGGAGGCGCAGGATATCATGAAGCAAAAGATGAAAAGCATCGGTATGAGGACGAAGCTAAAGATAAAAAGCATCGGTATCAGAGCGTTGTGCGCCGCCGCAGCGCTTGCCGTGGCGCTCGGAAGCGCCATGCCCGCCTTCGCGGATGACTACGAGGAGCCGAGCTACTCGGTCCCCGGGTTCGCGGCGGAGGCGGCGGCTGAAGCTCCGGACGGAACAGGCGCGGCAGGCTCGGGCGAGCCCGGCATATCGGGACAGAGCCAGACGCTGCCCGGGACGCTGCGCTACGAGGATATAGAGGAGCTCGTCATGGGAAGTTCCGGCTCGCAGCTCCTCGACAAGAAGCTCAAGGCGCTGCAGGATCCCGCTAATATGACCATATTCACGAGGGACAGCGTCGTCTACCAGATAAAGCTGTCCAAGGTCGAGAAGGAAAAGGCCGCGGCCGAGATGGTACGCGCCGCTCAGCAGGCATACACCGGCATACTCAGGCTGGACGACGGCCTGAAGTCCCTCGCCGGAGCCCGCGAGGCCGCCGAGAGAGTCCTCGCGTCGCTGGAGATACTCAGCCGCTACGGTATGGCGAGCGGGCTTCAGCTCAGTGAGGCGAGGCATGCCCTGGACGAGATCGCGGAGAAGACCGAAACCGCCGAGGCGAAGCGCGAGCAGCTCGCCAGACAGCTGGGATTCCTCTGCGGCGAGGGAAGCGCGGCTTCGGCTGTACAGACCCCCGCCGGGACGGACGGCACGCGGACGACCCCCGGAAGCATGTACCCCGCGGGAATGCCGCTCATGCCGGCGCCCGAGGAGATCACCGCTTTCGATTGCGAGAAGGATATGCCGGCGGCGCTCGCCGCGAGCTTCGACGTCAGGCTCAAGAAGGAGGCCATAAGCTACGCCGAAGGCTTCCAGGGCGAAAGATCCGAGACCGCCGCGAAGGCCGACCGCGCGAACACGGAGGAAGAGTTCCGGATAGCCTTCCGGAGCGCTTACAGGGCGATATCGGAAAAGCAACTCGCGCTGAGCAGTGCGGAGAGCGCGCTGAAGCTCGAAGAGGAGAGGCTCAAGTCGGCTGAGCTTCAGCACTCCAAGGGCATGCTCTCCAAATATGCCCTGCTCGACAGGCAGTACGCCCTGGAAGAGGCAGAGCGCGCCGTGACCGCGGCCAGGCTCGATCTGCTGGAGGCCGTCGAGGTCTACAGGCGCATGAAGGGCGGGCTCAGCCCGCAGAGCGAAGAATAGGACGCGCGGCGCCGCGGTCAGATCCCCGCCGGGAGGCTCTTCAGGCCGTCCGGCGGGATCTTTTTATGGATCCGCTTATCGCTATTACCTCGTATTCAACATTAGATTATCTAATATATCTATACCAAATTACTCTAAATAATATTACCCATTATCCTCCCCCTGTGATATAATAACTGCAATATCTGCAGTAAATTGTGCCGTTATGCCACATATGTGGCGCAATTGGCGATAAACGGAGGATAATAATGACTGAAAACAGCTTAGCCGCCGGCCACGTCAGGCTGCAGGTCCCCCAGCTCAAGTGCGAGAGGGATCTCCCCCTCTACCACGACATCAGGGAGCTGCTCGACGGCTGCGCAAAGCGATTCAAGGATCTGCCCGCCTACATCATAAAGATCAAGAAGGAGACCAAGGCCGCCGCCGCGGAGTACAGGAAGGTCAGCTTCCTCAAGCTCCGCGAGGAGGTCGACCGCCTCGGAGCCGCCCTCATGTCCATAGGGCTTCAGGGAAAGCGTCTCGCTGTCATAGGCAAGAACCGCTACGAGTGGATGCTCGGCTACTACGCCCAGCTCTGCGGCCTCGGCATCACCGTGCCCCTCGACAAGGACCTCCCCTATGACGAGTTCGAGAGCTCCATCGAGCGCTCTAAGACCGACGCCGTGATCTTCGACCCCGCGCTCACGGGCTACATGGAGAAGCTCAAGGCCAGCGGACACGATCTCACCTTCATCTGCATGGAGGAAAAGGAGGGATACCTCTCCGTTCCCGAGCTCCTGAAGAAGGGCTACGAGCTCCCCGAGGAGGACATCGCGGCCTACAGGGCCCTTCCCGTAGACGGGAACGCCCTCTCCATCATCCTGTTCACTTCCGGCACGACCTCGCTCTCCAAGGCGGTCATGCTCACCCAGTTCAACATCACGCACAACTGCTGGTCCGTCAGCTCCGCTGAGGATCTGCGCGCCGGCGATGTCAACATGGCCTTCCTGCCCTACCACCACACCTTCGGCAGCACCGGCCAGACCATGATGAGCTACGTCGGAATGACCACTGTATTCTGCGACGGCCTCAAGTACATCCAGAAGAACATCTGCGAGTACGGCGTGAGCGTATTCATCTGCGTCCCGCTGCTTATCGAGTCCATCCACAAGCGCATCATGTCCGAGATCAAGCGCCAGGGCAAGGACAAGACCTTCGCCAAGGGCGTCAAGATCTCCCGCTTCCTCAGAAAGCGCGGGATCGACCTCCGCCGCAGGCTCTTCAAGGACGTCCACGAGAAGCTCGGCGGAAAGCTCAGGTACATTATCAGCGGCGCTTCCCCGCTCGACCCGGTCGTCGCCGAGAGCTTCACCGACATGGGCATCCAGGTCGTACAGGGCTACGGAATGACCGAGGCCTCCCCGGTCATCGCGGCAGAGAACATCCCCAACCTGCGCTTCGGAACGGTCGGAAAGGCCATCCCGGGCGTCGACGTCATGATCGAGGATCCCAACGAGGAGGGCATCGGAGAGATCATAGTCCGCGGCCCGAACGTCATGATGGGCTACTACGAGGACGAGGAGGACACCGAAGCCATCATGGGCGACGGCTGGCTCCACACCGGCGACCTCGCCAGCATGGACTCCGACGGCTTCGTCACGATACGCGGCAGGAAGAAGAACGTCATCGTGCTCAAGAACGGCAAGAACGTCTATCCCGAAGAGATAGAGACCCTGATAAACAACCTGCCCTACGTCTCCGAGTGCATGGTCTTCGGAGAGCCCAAGCGCGAGGACGATCCGACCGACCTCATACTCAGCGTCAGGATAGTCTATAATCCCGAAGCGGCGAAGGAGCTCTACGAGGCGGACACCAGGGAAGCCATCGAGAAGCTCGCCTCGCACGACATCGAGAGCCTGAACGCCGAGCTGCCGGCCTACAAGCACATCTACAGGAAGTACATCACCGACGAGCCGATGGAGAAGACGACCACCGGAAAGGTCAAGAGGTACAAGCAGATATAGGCAGGACGCCCGCCTTTCGGGCAGACAGGACAACAGAAGACATGCTTACAGGAAAACAGAGAGCGTACCTCAAGGCTCTGGCGACGGAGCTCGAGCCCGCGGTATATATCGGAAAGCAGGACCTCACAGACAAGGTCCTCGGCGAGATGGAGCGCTACCTGGACGCTCATGAGCTGATGAAGGTCAAGATCCAGGAGGGCTCCGAGCTCGATCCCAAGGCCGCCGCCAACGCAGCGGCTGAAGCTCTGGGCGCCGAGTACGTGCAGGCCATAGGCCGCCGCTTCGTGCTCTACAGGCAGGCCAGGGAAGAGGAAGATCGGAAGATACTGCTTCCGTGACAGCCTCACGTTAAAACAGACCCCCGCGTACGACGCGGGGGTCTTTGATGCCGCTGAGCTTTTCATATCACAGAAAGAGCGCCCGCCGGCCGGCGGGCGCTCTTTTAATGCTTTTATGATCCGGACCTTGCTAAGGATCTACCTCTCGTATCTGGTCCAGTCGGGAATCTCGGTGAGCTCGGTCCAGAACTCGGTGCCGTCCTCCCTGTGGTCGCACTCGTGGCTGTTGGTAGCCTCCTGCACGTGCAGGTAGAACCACTTGGACTCGTTCATGTTGTCCGGCCACTCGACCATGCCGGGGAGCAGATCGTCCTTGCTCTGCGGGAGCCTTCCAAGTACCCTGTTGATGATAGCCATGGCCTCGCAGCGCTTGATCTTGGCGTCGGGGAGGAAGCTTCCGTCCTCATAGCCGTCGACCCAGCCGTTCTCCGCGGCCTTGCTGATCTCATCGCTGGCCCAGTGCTCGCTGATGTCGCTGAAGTCGGCGTCGATGCCGGCGTCTCTGTCATCGAACATCGCGGCCATCTTGGTGAACTCAGCCCTGGTGATCGGATCGTTCGGGTGGAATCCGCCGTCGGCGTAGCCGTTTACGATGCCGAGCTTCTCGAGGGTCGAGATGGCGGTGTTGAACCACATTCCTTCTTCGACATCGTTGAAGCTGTTCTCGTAGGCGAGGTTCTCGTCGCGGACATCGCCCTTCAGAAGTCTGAAGAACACGGTCGCGACCTCAGCCCTGGTGATGTTGGCGTCCGGCTGGACGGTTCCGTCCACGTATCCTACGATGTAGGCGAAGTGATCGTCGCCGTTGAGCCATGGCGGTACGTCGGTCTTCTTCCAGCCGGCGTATACGGTCTTGTCGGAGGTCATCTTGATCTCGTCGATCTTGTCGGTCAGCTCGGGATCGCTGTGCCATCCGGTGAAGGTGTAGCCCTCCTTCTTGGGTACCTTGGTGAGCTGAACGACGGTATTCTTGGCGTAGCCTTCCTTGGCGAACTTGGTGCCGCCGTTGGACTCGTAGGTCAGTGTCACGTCGACTCCGCCGGAGCTCTCGTTGGACTTCTTGGTCCACTTGCCGGCGAAGGTGATGACGCTGCCCTCGAGGGTGCCCTCGTCCCAGCCGCTGAAGGTATAATCTCTCTTGTCAGTGCCCTTGGCTTTGGTCTTGCTGGTGAAGGTGGTGTCGACCGCGGCTCTGGCCTCTTCCTCGCTGTCGTACTCGTTCTGATCGACGGGGAGCTCTTCAGTGAGCTTCTCGGCGCCGGTCCACTCGTAGACTACGGTGAACTTCTCGGCTTCCTCGACGGTCCACTCGCCCTTGAAGGTGACGACCTGGCCCTCGACGGTGCCCTCGTCCCAGCCGCTGAAGGTGTAGGTGGCGTCCTCATCGTCGGTCACCACGGTCTCCGCGGTGTAGGTGGTGTCGACAGCGGCCTTGGCCTCCTTGAGGCCGAGGTACTCGTTCTCGTCTACCGGGAGAGTCTCGCTCTCAGGAGCGTTCACCCACTCGTAGACCACGCTGTACCACTGTCCGGGATCCTTCTCGCTGGTCCACTCGCCGTAGAAGGTGACGGTGCGTTCGTTCTGGTTGACGGTGCCGGCATCCCAGCCGCTGAAGCTGTGGATGAAACCCGCCTCGTCGGTAATCTCGGTCTCGCCGGTGTAGGTGGTGTCTACAGCTTCCTTCGCCGCGTCGGGTCCGAGGTATTCCTCCTCGTCGACCGGGAGCTCAGCGTCCGCGGGAACGTCGCCGTCCCACTCGTAGACCACGGTGTACCACTGCTCAGGATCCTTCTCCTTGGTCCAGGTCCCCTTGAAGGTGACCACGCGGTCCTGCTCGTCGAGAGTTCCGTCGTCCCAGCCGCTGAAGGTATAGGTGTAGCCGTCGTCGAGAGTGACGGTGTAGTCAGCGGGATACTGCTTCTCGTTGACAGCGGCGAAGGCTTCCTCGGCTCCGAGGTACTCCTCGTCGTCCTCCGGGAGCTCAACCTCATCGGTCTCAGGAACGTCACCGTCCCACTCGTAGGCTACGGTGTACCACTGCTCAGGATCCTTCTCCTTGGTCCACTCGCCGTAAACGGTAACGACCGCCTCTTCCTCGTCGACATCATAGTCTTCCCATCCGCCGAAGGTGTAGGTATAGCCATCGTCGAGGGTGAGGGTGCGGCCGCCGGCATATTCATTCTCATCGGCAGCTTCCAGAGCGGCTTCGGACCCCTCGTATTGATTCTCATCTACAGGAAGCTCTTCGCCCTCGGGAACATCGCCGTCCCACTCGTAGACCAGGGTATAGAGCTTGTCCCAGATGGCGTAGAAGGTGGTGTCCTCTTCGAGAGTGTAAGCGTCGCCCTCGTCGTAGAATTCACCGCCTCCGTCCGGGTCGGTGTTCCACTCCACGAAGTAGTGGCCCTCAAAGCTGAAGCCGTCGGCGTCCTTCAGGTCGATCTCGGTTCCGACCTTGTAGGGATTGTTCTCGTCCTCGATCTCTCCCTCGCCGCCGTTGGGATCGTAGGATACTCTGGCGTCAGTGTAGATGACGTCGGGAACCTCGAACTCGTCGGTTCCGTCGGAGGTGTTGCCGATGTTGGTGCTCTTCCAGTACTCGAGCGTGGTGGTGCCGTTGGTCGGAGTGTCGACCTGGCGCTCGCCGGTGCCGTTCCACTCGAGGATGTAGCTGAGGTGGACGGGGTTGGCGTTCTCTACGGGGACGTTGATGTACCATGTGATGGTCTTCTCGCCCTCGTTCCACTCCACGCTGTAGAGCGGAGCTCCGTCGTCGTTCGCTCCGAAGTTCCAGGTGTTCGCTGCGGTGGCGCCCGCTTCGGCTTCGATCTCCTCGCCGCCGACGGTGAGCTTGAAGGGAGTGCCTTCTCCGTAGCCGTCCATGATCAGGTCGAACTCGGAAGCTACGGGATCGGTCACGATGCCGCGGCCGACGAGGTAGCGGATGGAGTTGTCGATGCCCTCGAAGAGAACGGAGACCTGAGAGGCGTTGGCCTTGCTGGCGCCGTAAGCGCTGTTCTTTCTGAGCCACTCCTTGAACGGATCGACCATGTGCAGACCCGAACCGCCGCCGCTGTCATAAGTGACTACAGCGCAGTTGTACTTCTCGCCCATATCGGTCCAGAGATGGGCCGCTTTGTACTGTCCCTTCTGCAGGTTGTCGACGTGATACTGATAGTAGTTGGGGTTGATATTCTCAGTATCGAAAGTATAGGTCCCGTCCGCGTTCTCTATGACCATGAACGGGTTGGCTTCCATATAGACGAGATCCGCCCAGTCGTCATTCGGAATATACTCATTCCAAGTCTGATAGTCCTTATAGTTGCCGTAAGTCCCTCCGGCGCCGAAAAGCTCCA
>JAEEGI010021796.1_pt1 | contig 12709 bp, 9 predicted proteins | sample 8958751 | NCBI WGS metagenome assembly JAEEGI01 (sample SAMN16246545, study PRJNA631951) | gut metagenome | biome: gut microbiome; feature: rumen; material: KS-attached | host: Bos | place: Iran: Karaj | collected 2018-10 | reverse complement strand
ATCAGCCTCATGTACACCAAATTCGATCCCAAGACCGACGAGTACTCCCGCTACTCGGGCAGCGTGAGGGCGTTCATAAACGTGGACGAGTCCAAGCGCGTCACCGACATAGAGATCAACCCCAACGTGATCACCTGCCCCAACGTGCTCATGGACGTGGTGCTCATAAAGCGCACCCTGCTCATGCACATGGTGGACACCGCCGCCGCCCACGGCTATCACGACCTGTACTCCCCCATCATCAGAAACGCCGTATACGACAAGACGCTCAAGGTGGTGGGCCTGGAATTCAAGGGCTACTGCCGCAGGATGGAGACCGTGAACTCCTTCTACAACCTGAACATGGACCTGCTGGATCCCGAAGTCAGGCGTGAGCTGTTCGACACCAACCCCGTCTACACCAAGACCCGCAACGACGCCCCCGCCAAGTACCTGCCCGGCAGCAAGGTGTCCTCCGCGCTGGTGGCGGACGGCTGCGTGATCGAGGGCGAAGTGGAGAGCAGCGTGCTGTTCAGGGGCGTGAGAGTGGCCAAGAGCGCCCGCATCAAGGGCTGCATCATAATGCAGGACTGCTACATAGGCGAGGACGTGGAGCTTGAGAACGTGATCCTGGACAAGGACGTCACCGTGCTCTCCGGCGCGCGCCTGATCGGTTCACGCCGCTACCCCATCGTGCTGGGCAAAAACGTTACCATCTGACAAAGGAGAACCTTACCATGAAAATATTATTCGCTGCCAGCGAATGCGTGCCTTTCATAAAGACCGGCGGCCTGGCCGACGTTGTGGGCGCGCTTTCCAAGGAGATCGCCAAGAAGGGCGCAGACATAAGAGTCATTCTGCCCCTGTACAAGGGCATGGACGCCGCGTTCAAGGACCAGCTGCGCCACGTGTGCTATTTCTACATAGACCTGGGCTGGCGGCACCAGTACGTAGGCATCGAGACCCTGGAAAAGGACGGGGTGACCTTCTACTTCATCGACAACCAGCAGTACTTCGGCCGTGACTACATCTACGGCAGGGGTGGAGACGAGGGCGAAAGGTTCGCCTACTTCGCCAAGGCGGTGCTGGAGACCCTGCCCAAGATCGACTTCATCCCCGACGTGCTCTCCTGCCACGACTGGCAGACGGGCATGATCCCCGTGCTGCTCAAGGCGCAGTACAGGCAGCTGCCCCTGTATGCGAACATAAAGACCACCTTCACCATCCACAACCTGCAGTTCCAGGGGCTGTACCCCATTTCCGCCACAGAAGAGCTGCTGTGCCTGGGCGACTGGGCGTATTCCAGCGACAACCTGGAGTTCTACGGCCAGTGCTCGTTCATAAAGGGCGGCCTGGTGTTCGCGGACCGGATCACCACCGTGTCCCCCACCTACGCCCAGGAGATCCTGTCTCCCTACTACGGCGAAAGGATGGACGGGCTGCTCAGGTCCCGCCAGAGCGCGCTGAGCGGCATATTGAACGGCATCGACACCGTGGAGTACGACCCCGCCCGGGATCCCTTCATAGAGAAACCCTACACCCCCGACACCTTCGAGGACAAGCTGCCCAATAAGCTGGCGCTGCAGAAGGAGCTGGGGCTCAAGCAGGACGAGAACGCGCCCCTGATCGCCATGGTCACCCGCCTGTCCGCCCAGAAGGGTCTGGACCTGGTGGAGCGGGTGCTGGACGGCATAATGAACACCGGCGCCCAGATGGTGGTGCTGGGCATGGGCGAGAGCAAGTACATGGACCTGTTCGGCTGGGCCAGCTGGAAGTACTCCGGGCGCCTGGCCGCCTCCTTCCAGATGAACCACGCCCTGGCCCACAAGATCTACGCCGGCGCGGACCTGTTCCTGATGCCCAGCATGTTCGAGCCCTGCGGCCTGAGCCAGATGATCGCCCTAAGGTACGGCACACTGCCCATCGCCCGTGAGACCGGCGGCCTCAGGGACACGGTGTTAAGCTACAACGAGTACACCGGCGACGGCAACGGCTTCACTTTCTTCAACTACAACGCCCACGACATGCTGCACGTGATCGAGCGCGCCACGGGCATATACTACAACAACCGCAAGCAGTTCGACTTCCTGGCCCGCCGGGCCATGTGGGGCGAATACGGCTGGGACAGGAGCGCGGACAAGTATCTGGAGCTGTTCGGCGAATTGTGCGGCATCCCCCAGGCGCAGCCCATAGAGGAAGCTCCCGCCCCCAAGCCCAAAAAGTCCCGGGCAAAGAAGGCCGCTCCCGCCGAGACGGAAGCCGCTCCCAAGGCGGAACCGGCTCCCAAAAAGGAAGCCAAGCCCAAAAAGCCCAAGGCCGTGAAGCTTGAGACCGCGGAAGAAATCAAGGAGGCGCCAAAGGAGGCTCCCAAGAAAGCTGCCAAGGAAGAGCCCAAGGAAGCTCCCGCCGAAGCGCCCAGGAAGCGCGCCGCAAAGAAAAAGGCGCCCGAGACCAAGGCGTAAACGCTGCTTCAGGACCCACACTCCGCGGTGGGTTCTGGACAAATACCGACACATCCCATCACGGAGGCAACCAAATGAAGATCGGCTATCAGATTTATTCCGCCCGCGACGACGCGGAAAAGGATCTTTTGGGCACCCTTAAGCAGTTAAAAGCCATGGGCTACGAGGCCGTGGAGCTGGCGGGTCTGTACGGCAAGACCGCGCAGGAATACAACGCCTGCCTGGACGAGGCGGGCATCCCCGCCATATCCGCCCACGTCCCCCTGGCGGAGATCGAAAAGGACATGTTCAAGGTGATCTCCGACTACAAATACCTGGGCTGCGAGTACATCGCCGTGCCCTACACGGACGCGGAGAGCCGCCCCGGCGGGGTCAGGTTCGCCCGCACCCTCGCCGCCATGCGCAAGTTCGGCGAGCTCTGCGAAAAGGCGGGCATCACCCTTTTGTACCACAACCACGACTTCGAGTTCATCACCATCTCCGGCGAGTACGGGCTGGACTTCATATACGACGCCATCGACGAAAAGTACCTTAAGACCGAGGTGGACACCTGCTGGGCCAAATACGCCGGCGCCGACCCTGCCGCGTACGTAAGCAAGTACGCGGGCCGCGCCCCCGTGGTGCACCTTAAGGACTACGTGGGCAAGAAGACCGAGGGCAAGAACCCCTACGCCCTGATCGGCATGGCGGACGACAGCGCCAAGGAGGGCGAGATCGAGTTCGAGTTCCGTCCCGTGGGCTACGGCTGCCAGGACTTCCCCGCCATCTGCGCCGCCGCGAAGCAGGCGGGCGCGGACTGGGTGATCGTGGAGCAGGACGACAGCAGGGGCCGCACGCCCCTGGAGGCCGCCCGCCTGTCCATCGACTACTTGAAGACGCTGGATATCTGACACGGCGCGCATAAAACATGGGACGCCCTTCCAAGCGAAGAGCGTCCCTTTTCATGTCCGTTATTTACAGTTTAAGCTCGTATACCCCGCCCTCGAACACGATGGGGTCGCCGTTTTCGTCCTTATAGAAGGACACCTGCTCGGTGCCGGTCCGGACGAAGCCCAGGCGGTCAAGCAGCCTGACCGAAGGCGTGTTGGCAAGCGCCGTGCCCACCGTGATACGCTTTACGCCTTTGGATTTCAGATGACCTGTCAGCGCCGAGAGGCTCTCGTACGCGTAGCCCTGCCTGTGGAAATCCGAGCGGAAGCAGTAGCCCAGTTCATAGCCCTCTTCCCTTATATTGAACGCCGCGTAGCCGATCACCGTTCCCTCCAGGCACACCGCGAAGAACATGTGGTCGTCGCCTTCCGCGCAGGACGCCCATCTGGCTGTCCTGGTGCGCACGGCTGCGTCCGACAGGTCGCTGGGCTTGTCGTACTTTGCGTATTCGGACTTCGCCGCGTCCGCCCAGATGAGCTGCAGGGCCTTCCAGTCTTCGGCGCGCACCCGCCGCAAAGTGAGCCGCCGGGTCTTTATCATCCGCGTTCCCTCCGTATCGTCCTCCCGCGAAAGCGCGAAGCAGTGGAGCTCCAGCGCGTCCACGCTTCTGAGATCCCAAGTCGCTTCGCCGAACACGTACAGCCTGTCCCCGCTTAGGGCGATGTCCCCGTAGCCCGCGCCGCCCGGCAGGGTGTACAGCGTCCGCCAGCTTTTGCCGTCTTCCGAGCAGCTGACGCTCAGATCCTGCCGCTTCTGCCTGTCCAGGCAGCTGACCAGATACGCCCGTTTTCCGTCCCCGCACAGGGAGGCGAAGCATATGGGATCGGGCAGGCCCGGGAAACACGTTTCTGAAAGTGTCTTTCCCCCGTCGCCGCTTTTTGCGAACAGGCGGGAGCGTTCCGGATTTACCTGCCTGATGGTGAACAGCACTTCCCCGCCCAGCTCGCACGCCGCGGTCTCGGAGGGATCCTTCGCCCCGCCGAACATAAAGCCCCGGCGCCACGTCTCCCCGCCGTCGTCGGAATATATGCAGCCGCACACGCTGGGCGAGTGCCGGCGGCGGTTATGCTCATACACTTCTCCGTCAGCGAGCCATACGGGACAGATGATCCGCCCCGCCTTCGTCCTAAGCGCGTGCCCCGGGCCCAGGGCGCACACGTTCCACTTGTACGGGAACTCCCTTAGGCAGGCGGTTATCTCCCTTTCCTCCCCGAAGCTCGCGCCTAAGTCCTCCGAAAAGCGGACGTACGCCTTTTCGTACTCCCGGCAGTACATGAGCAGAACCCTGCCGTTGTCCAGCGCGCACAGCACTGGGTTGTTGAGCGTCCCGCCCCCGGACGGGAACACCGCTCGGGACAGTTCGTTCACCTGCTTATCCAGCCTGAGCACGATTATGTCTATGTCTCCCCAGTCGGAAAACCTGTCGCTGCGGGCCTCCAGGCAGCACAGCAGCGTGCCGTCCTCCTGGGCGACGATGCCCGGTATGCGGTAGGAAACGTACCCTTCCCCCGATGTGAACAGCCTGCGGGTGTATATATAATCAAGCAACGGCATGTATAATTCCTCCCTGAAAGCTTTCAAAGCCCAGCCGTCAGCTTTGCGGAAAACCGTTTCTCCGCGCCGTACGCTGACTGCAGGTGACTTTTTTAACAAAAACTCCCTTTGACAATCATCCTGAACTATTATACAATATCCCAAGTGAAAACGGAAGCAATCTTTAATCCAATACGAGATATTGGCAAGAGCGCAGTCCACACACGGTAAATGCGATTACAGCCTTGCCATGCTCAGATAAAGATCGGAGCTCTGGCAAGGTTTTTTGATTGCCCGCTCTCACAATCTAACTAAAGGAGAGTCCACATGAAACTCATTTACGACATCAACGACCGTCCGGGTCTGGGCAAGACTATCGTCTTCGCGTTCCAGCAGATGATCGCCATCATGGCCGCCACCCTGCTGGTGCCCATGATCATGACCGGCTACACCAACGGCGCCATCAAGTTCGACCCCGCCGCCGCGCTGTGCGGCGCCGGCATCGGCACCCTGATCTACCTGTTCTTCACCAAGCGCCGCTCCCCCGTGTTCCTGGGCTCCAGCTTCACCTTCCTGGGCGCGTATGAGGCCGTGCTGCACGCCAATTACGGCTTCTGGGGCGTCATCATCGGCATCGCCTTCGCGGGCCTGGTGTACGTGGTGCTCGCGCTGATAATCAAGGCTACCGGCAGCGGCTGGGTCAACAAGCTCATGCCCGCCGTCATCATCGGGCCCATCGTCGCCCTGATCGGTCTTTCCCTTTCCGGCACCGCCACCGGCTGGATGAGCTCCAACGGCGGCGACAACTACAGCCTGCTCTACATCGTTGTGGGCGCGTTCACCTTCCTGGCCATCGTGTTCGCCTCCATCAAGGGCACCAAGGGCATGAAGCTGATCCCCTTCATCATCGGCATCGGCGCGGGCTACATCCTCGCCCTCATCCTCACCCTGATCGGCAGGGCCACCGACACCGCGGTGCTGAAGATCATCGACCTGGACACCCTGGCCGCCACCTTCAGCCCCTTCAAGTTCACCAGCATACTGGACTATCCCAAGTTCACTTTCCTCCAGGCCTTCCAGACTGAAATGGTCGAGGCGGGCGAGATCGCCGAGAACACCTACGGCGCCATCAAGCTTTCCGGTTCCGATATCGCCAACATCGCCCTCACCTTTATCCCGATCGGCGTTGTGGAACTGGCGCAGCACATGGCTGACCACAAGAACCTCTCCAACATCATCAACCGCGACCTCATCACCGATCCCGGCCTGGACAAGACCCTGCTGGGCGACGGCGTAGGCTCCATCGTGGGCGGCATCTTCGGCGGCGCCGCCAACACCACTTACGGCGAATCCATCGGCTGCGTGGCCATCACCGGCAACGCTTCCATAGTGAGCATCCTGGGCGCGGCCATCGGCTGCGTGGCGCTCTCCTTCTTCACCCCCTTCGTGGCCTTCATCAACTCCATCCCCAAGTGCGTCATGGGCGGCGCCTGCATCGCCATGTACGGCTTCATCGCCGTCAGCGGTCTGCAGATGCTCAAGAACGTGGACCTGGGCAACAGCAAGAACCTGTTCGTGGTGGCGGCCATACTGGTGTGCGGCATCGGCGGCCTGACCCTGAGTTTCGGCCACAACGACATCACCGGCGGCGCGCTGCTCACCATCTCCGCGCTGGCTACCGCCATGATCATGGGCATCATCACCAACCTGCTTGTCAACAACGGCAAGATGTCCTCCGGCGAGGACAACATGGTGTCCGGCCACGCCGAGAACATGGGCAAGGTCAAGGAATAATCAATACGGGTTTCAGAGGGGGAACGCTTCCCCCTCTGTTTTTTTCCCGCAGTGCCATGGCCGGTCCGCCCGGCGCCGCGCTTGCAAAAGTCGGACAATTACGGTATAATGTTGTTTTCCGGAAGTGACAGAACACACCGGTAAGGAGAAAACGCAAATGACTTCCTCTGCGGCCGCGCTGCCGGCGAAAAAGCGCACCACGCGCAATTACATAAGGCGTTACTGGCCTTTGTACTCCATGCTGCTTCTGCCCATGGGGTTCTGCCTGCTGTTCAAGTACTGGCCCATGACGGGGCTGGTGATGGCGTTCAAGGACTTCGGCATGATGGAGGGCATCTGGGGCAGCCCCTGGAACGGCGTAGAGAACTTCCGCTACCTGTTCAGCCGCGCCGACTCGGTGAACGTCATACTCCAGACGCTGAAGCTCAACGTGCTGGACCTGGTGTTCGGTTTCCCCATGCCGATAATACTGGCCATTATGCTCAACGAGGTCTCCGGCAAGTCCTTCAAGCGGGTCACCCAGACGGTGATCTACCTGCCCCACTTTCTGTCCTGGGTCATAATCGCCTCCCTGTTCATAACCATGCTGCGTACCGAAACGGGCATGATAAACACCATCTCCGCCTCCATGGGCGGCAAAAAGGTGCCCTACCTTGAGGACAACACCCTGTGGCAGGTGGTGTACGTGTTCATCGGCGTGTGGCAGAGCATGGGCTGGGGCACCATAATCTACCTGGCCGCCATAACCGGCATCTCCGCGGAGCTGTACGAAGCCGCCACCGTGGACGGTGCGGGGCGCTTCAACAAGATCTGGCACATCACCCTGCCGGGCATCCGGGGCACCATAGTCACGCTGCTGATAATGAACCTGGGCAGGATACTGGGCTCCTCCTTCGAGCGCGTCAATTCCCTCTCCAATCCTTACGTGGTGCTCAAAAGCGCCAACGTGATCTCCACATACATATACCGGGTAGGTCTTGCCAACGGCAAGTACCATTACGCCACCGCCATGGGCCTGTTCCAGAACGTGATAGGCGTGATGTTGATACTCGTTTCCGACCGCATCGCCAAGTCTCTGGGCGAGAGCGGCCTGATCTGAGGAGGTGGGCACATGACTGATAACAGCTTAAGGCTCGCCTCAAAAAAGCCCACCGCCATACGCAAGACCTTCGGCGGCAGGGTCTTCGACGTAATTAACATCGCGCTGCTGGTCATAGTCGCGCTGCTGTGCCTGCTGCCGTTTTTGCACGTTATGGCCATGTCCCTGTCCTCCAACGGCGCGGTCATAAGCCAGCGGGTGCTGTTCTGGCCGGTGGAGCTGTCCTTTGACGGCTACCGCATGGTGATCGCGGACGCCTCCATGATGCGCTCGCTGCTGCTCACCGTGATCGTCACCGTGGCGTTCACCGTGCTGGGCATGATACTTACCGTGTTCGCGGCGTATCCCCTCACCAAGAAGGAGCTGAAAGGCCGGGGCGCCATCGCCTTCATGTTCATGTTCACCATGTACTTCGGCGGCGGCCTCATCCCGGAGTTCCTGCTGATGAACGACCTGGGCATATTCAACACCCTGTGGTCGCTGGTGTTGCCCCTGGCGTTCTCCGCGTACAACATAATCATAATGCGCTCGTTCATAGAGGCGTCCATACCCGTTTCCCTGGAGGAAGCCGCGTTCCTGGACGGTGCCAGCTACTGGGGCGTGCTGTTCAGGGTGGTGATTCCCCTGTCCAAGCCCGTGCTGGCCACATTGTGCCTGTTCTTCGCCGTGGGGCGCTGGAACGCCTACGGCGACGCGCTGTACTACATAAAGACCTCCACCCTGTATCCCCTGCAGCTCAAGCTGTATTACCTTATGGGCATGGCCACCGACTCCGCCAACCTGTCAGAGGGCGGCAGCGCCTCCTACGTCACGGGCGAAGTGGTCAAGGCCACCTGCGTGATGTTCGCCACACTGCCCATAATCGTGCTGTACCCCTTCCTGCAGCGCTATTTCGTGACCGGCATAATGATAGGGGCAGTCAAAGGCTAAAGCCCCTGATCGAAATGCCTCTTGGATGCATTTCGATCAATATGATTGTTCTGCGCGTTTGGTAAACACACAGAACAATTAGGGACGGGATTTCCTGAAACGCTGCGGCGTTTCCGTGCGGAAATCCCGCAAGGAAATGATTTTTGTCTCCCGCAGAGTAAACTCTGCTCCGCAAAAATCATTCCTCGGGGCAGCCAAGCCGCCCCTGCGGATAAGAGCAGAACAGTTTTGGTACGTGAACGTATAATGCGTCATTGCGAGCGAGCGAAGCGAGCGTGGCAATCCGTACCCTGCAAATCGTAGCGGAAGCCTTTGGCTTCCATGCGGGAATGTGGAGCCCATAGGGCTCCTCTACGGACATGACCTCCGGCTGTGGCGGCGACGTATACGTCGCCACGTTTCCCCGTCCCGCGCCTGCAGGCGCTCTAAAAGCTAACAGCTAACAGCTGACAGCTCACAAAATCGTATTCATGGCGGCTTTCCGCCGGAATAAATACACAAGGAGGAACCATTCATGAAGAAACTGGTTTCCATGATCCTGGCGCTCGTGCTGGCGCTGTCCGCCGCGAGCTTCTGCATGGCTGAAGACGAAGTGTTCTACACCGAGTCCGGCGCCAAGGTGATCCGTTACGCCGAGCAGATCGAGCTGAAGGTGCCCATCTACCAGCGCAACGGCATCAAGGACCCCATCGAGGACAACTACTGGACCCACTGGGTACAGGCGAACTTCGGTGACAAGTACAACATCAAGGTGACCTACGTGCCCATCTCCCGCACCAACGAAGTCAACGACTTCACCACCCTGATGGCTTCCGACGACACCGCCCCCGACATGATCTTCCACTACGACAACCCCCAGCTGCTGGCCTACATCGACCAGAAGTTCGTGGCTCAGATCGACGAGGAAATGGTCGAGGAGTTCATGCCCGATTACCTGGCTTACGTGGGCGAGGCCGCCTATGAAGCCGGCAAGTACAACGTAGGCGGCAAGAAGGTGCAGATGTACTTCCCCGCTGCCCGCGACGCCGCCGACAACTGGGCCACCGTCATCCGCGCCGACTGGCTCGAGGCCGTGAACATGGAGATGCCCACCAGCGTCGAGGAATACCTGGACGTGCTGCGCGCCTTCCGTGACGCCAACCTGGGCGGAGACTACACCATCCCCGCCACCCAGGGCCTGCCCTCCACCACCGGCATGCGTGCCGACTCCTACCGCACCGGCCACACCGACCCCCGCGAGATCGCCATCTACAGCGACCTGCAGGTCGTGTCACTGGACTGGGAACCCATCTACAGGAACTACAAGGTGCTCAACACCATGTACAACGAGGGCCTGATCTCCAAGGAGTTCGCCCTTGACGCCGACGGCAACCAGGCCAAGACCGACTTCGTGAACGGCAAGGCCGGCGTGTACGGCTTCTATCTCTCCTCCAACTCCGACGTGATCTCCACCCTGATGGAGAACTGCCCCGATGCCAAGCTGGCTATCCTTGACGCCCGTTCCGGCGTGCCCGAGGGCGAGACCCTGTACGACTACATCGCGGATCCCATCGGCATCTCCACCGGCATCACCGCCCGCTGCAAGCATCCCGAAGCCGTCATGATGTACATCAACTGGATGGCCCAGCCCGAGATCCTGGACTATCTGGAGTACGGCGAGGAAGGCAAGCACTACAGAGTCGAGAACGGCATGAGAGTGCTCAACTCCGACTATGACGGACCCGACCGCTTCGTGTCCACCAACGCCAACATCGACCTGTTCGTGATGGTGACCCAGACCCGCCGCGACTCCGTGTCCCCCGCGGCCATGGCTGCCACCTACTGCCCCAACGGCTACGAGTACCTGATGGAGCAGATCTTTGAGAACAACGCCAACAAGACCTACATCCACAACTACCGCTTCACCACTCCCATCAAGAGCCAGAGCGAATACGGCGAGCAGCTGCGCGCCATGTTCCAGGAAGCGTCCGCCCAGCTCATCACCTGCCCCGAAGAGGAGTTTGACGAGCTGTACGACAAGATCGTGACGGATTACTGCGCTGCCGGCCTTGACGCCATCCACGAGGAGAAGGCCGCGGTGTACGACGCCGAGAACTAAGTTTTTACCTCCGTGCCGGGACGCGCCCGGCGCAAAAAGGACCCGCCGGGCGCTTGCCCGGCGGGTCCTGGTTATCTCAGCTCTTACTTTCTGGCTTCGGCGATGGCGTTGTTCACCGCTTCCAGCAGCTCGTCCGCGTCGATGCCGTGCACCATGCAGGCATCCGCGATGCTCTCCGCCTGAGAAGCGGGGCAGCCCAGGCAGTGCATGCCGCTGGCAAGGAGCACTTCGATGGCTTCAGGATACTCGCGCACGATCTGGCCGATAAGAGTGGTGGATTCCACGTATTTTTCCATTATAAATTCCTCCGTTTGTCTTGCATTCGCAGGATTATTATAATACAATTCCATGTAAGGTAAAGTCGCTTTTAAAGCATATACTGTTAATTTTTCGGCATTCGGGAGCGTGTCCATGAAATCCATACTGCTCAGCGCCTTCGAGCCCTTCGGCGGGGAGGAGATCAATCCCGCGAAAGAAGCGGTCCTGCGGCTCGAAGGAGACGGGATACACAAGCTCATCCTGCCCGTGGAGTATGCCCGGGCGGGCAGGTTGCTTACAGATGAGATAGAACGCGTCAGGCCCGACATCGTGATAATGACCGGCCAGGCGGGCGGACGGGACGCCGTCACCCCCGAAAGGCGGGCGGTGAACTCAAGAAACGCCAAGGCGCCCGATAGCGCGGGCAGGCTGTGCGCCGGGGAAAAGATACTTGAGGGCGGAGAAGGGGAGCTGCCCGCCACCCTTGACCCCGAAACGCTGAAGGACGCTATCCTTAAGCAGGGCATCCCCGCCCGGGTGAGCGACAGCGCGGGCACATTCGTGTGCAACGACGTGTTCTACCAGGCGCTTGAGTACCTGAAAGCCGTGCCCGTGCGGGCGGATTTCATCCACCTGCCCTGGTGCCTGGAACAGGCGGCCCGCCACCCCGGACAATTCTGCCTACCCGTCGAAACCATGGTGCGCGCGCTCGAAGCCACCGTCGAAGCGGCAAGGCGGGAATAAACGCGGCGCGCGCCTGAGTTTATCCGCCCACGCTCATCCCCCGCAGCGGCACGCCCGGCAGGAGCCATATAACAAAAACACGGGGCTTTTCGTCAAGCGCCGTGTTTTATCTGTTCGTATATCTTTCTGGCTTCCGCAGCCCATTTTTCCGCTTCGCCGCCGCCCGAAACGAGCCAGCCGGCCAGCCACTTCACGAAAGCGCCTGAATAGCGGTTAAGGGGCCAGTCGAGCTGGCTGCCGTCTTTGAACCTGCACAGCAATCGGGGCTTTTCGGCTGGAATATGCCGTATCCGGCGGGAGGAACCGTATTTTACGGCCCCGTCCTTAACTTCCTTTACCGGCAGCAGCCGCGCCGCCGCGCAGGCAAAGTCGAACCCGTCGCCGCCGAACAATATGACCTCTCCTATTCCCTCGTCCCCGCTCAGCTCGGAAACGGCGGGGTCCAGCGCCAGGGGCGAAAACGCGAGCGCCGCTTCGGAGCAAAACGCGGTGAAGACCCGCTCGAAAGCTCCCGTGCCGCCTTCTTCCGGCGCAAACAGCGCGGCAAACCGGGCGTTCTCCCTGCCCGCGGGGACTATCCTGCCCGCGCCCTGCTCGATTATCCTGAGCTTCAGCTCCTCGGGGCAGCCGCCGAAATGCACTTTTTCGCCCGGCTGCTCCCGCCTGATCTCCCTTAACAGGCTCCTGTCCTGTTTGGACAGCGCCGCGCCTTCAAGCAGTTCCGGGCGGCGGGACAGGGTCAGTCTGAGCGCCTGGCCGCGCCTCCACAGGTCTATGTCCGCCTGGTTGCCGTTTAGGAGCACTTCGGGCACCGCCAGCCCTTCGAATTCCCGAGGACGGGTATACTGGGGGTATTCCAGCAGGCCTTCGGAAAAGCTTTCG
>JAEEGI010021795.1_pt1 | contig 12709 bp, 8 predicted proteins | sample 8958751 | NCBI WGS metagenome assembly JAEEGI01 (sample SAMN16246545, study PRJNA631951) | gut metagenome | biome: gut microbiome; feature: rumen; material: KS-attached | host: Bos | place: Iran: Karaj | collected 2018-10 | reverse complement strand
CAAACTGGGTGGAGATCAGGTGCTTTTTCCCTTTTCTGGCGCCCAAGCGGGCCGCTGAGACGATAGCCTGGTTGTCGGCTTCGCTGCCGCCGGAGGTGAAGTAGATCTCCTTCGGGTCGGCGTTGATGCATTTGGCAACGGTCTCGCGCGCTTCCTGCAGCGCTTCGGTCGCCTTCTGGCCGAAGGCATAGAGGCTGGACGGGTTTCCATAGTAATCCGTGAGATAGGGCAGCATGGCGTCGAGCGCCGCTTTGCTCACGCTGGTTGTCGCTGCGTTATCCGCATATACAAACATGATGATCTTCCTTTCTGGATGCTTTCATCTTATATCCTATTATTTCACTGGGAATTATATCACAGTTTTTGGCCTTGTCAAGGGGTCTCCGCAGTTTGCGCAGATTCTGTCAGGGCAGTCCATTTCTCCCCTGTCATCAGGTCTTTCAGGCTGACGGAAGCGAGATAGTTGTTGGTGATCTCATCGAGTTCCTTCCACATGGGAATGGTCAGGCATGCGCCTGCATTCTCACACTGGACTGCTCCCGCCTGGATGCAGGAGACCGGGGCCAGGTTGTCTTCGATGCTGTTCAGGATCTCCAGGATGGAGTACTCCTCCGGGCTCTTCGTCAGACGATAACCGCCTTCTTTTCCGCGGGTGCTCTCCACCAGGCCGTCCTTTTTCAGATGCGAGATGATCATCTCCAGATATTTGAGGGAAATGCCCTGCCGTTCCGCCGTGCTCTTCAGCGACACATACCCGTCGTCCGGATGCTGTGCCAGGTCCAGCATCACGCGCAGCGCGTACCTTCCCTTGCTGGTAATATTCACTTGCTTTTTCCTCCTCCGGTTTTCTGTCCGCTAATATACCACAAAATCAGTAGGAATTAAAGCCCTATTTTTCAGAAATCCATTTTTTATATTCGTCCGGCACCCGCAGTGACGCCTGATCCCGGATCATCCTGCCGAGGGCTGAGGTCTGCTCCATCGTCTGCCGCATCATGTCCGGCACCTCCGCCAGCCGTTCCAGAAAAGCGGCAGCGCCCTGCATGTCCCCGCGGCGTGCGGACAGTTCCCAGCAGTGCTTCAGCAACTCCAGGTATTCGACGTATTCTCCCTGATCATATTTTCGGAGGCCGAGCGCAGTTTTTTTCTCGTCGGCTGCGTCCTGCAGCCTGCCCTCATGGAAGGACGCCTCTGCCTTTACATCCCAGGCCGGCGCCGCGCTCCGGTTGAGCTTCAGGATGCGCTCCGTCAGCGCCTCCCTCTCCGGGCTCTCCGCGTAGGGGAGCCGCTGCACCAGTGCGGTGGTATAGTTCGGGTACACCCGGATTGCCGCTTCGGTATTCCCCGTGTACTGAAGGAAGGATGCCGTGCCGAGCCAGAGGGAAAATGCCGCCAACAGGCCGGCGAGCAGCGAAACTGCCGCTTTTCTCCGTTTGAGCGGCTTTCCCGGCGCTTCCAAATCCAGCGCGGTCAGGAGGAGAAAAACGATCGCCGGGTACTGCAGGTTGAAATCGAAAAGGCTGTGCAGGCAGATCACCGCTGCAAGAAGCGTGCGGAGCTCCCGGCTTTTGCCCCTTCTGAGGTTTCGGATCAGAGCCCAGAGACAGAGTCCCGCCGGTATCCAGCCTATATCCGCCAGAATCTGAAGCAGGTCGTTGTGGATGTGAACCGTCGTATACACGCCGGTCTGGAAGCTGCCCTGCAGCCACGAGTACCCAAGGTAACCCAGACCGAGAGGGTGCTTCGCAATCACAGGCAGCACATCCTGCGCATAAAGGAGGCGGCCGTAAAAGGTGGAGAAGGATCCTTCGCCGTGAATGAGATACCAGACCGCTCCCGCAAGGAGAAGGGCAGCTGTGCCGCCGGCGATCCGGCGCATTCTCTTCTGTCCTTTCCGCAGGGCGTAATACACCAGCAGGAGGAACAGCAGAACCAGCACCGCCCTGCTTTGGGAGAGGACAATGCCGACGAACAGGATCGCCAGCTGGATCAGCGTCTTCCGCTCCGGATATTCGCCGAAGAGGAGCAGGACAATACCTGCCAGAAGGTAGAGAGCAAAGGTGTTCGGGTACTGGAAAAAACCGGAGAGCCTGCCGTCTGTCAGAAAGTATGCCGACAGGGCAGGTATTCGGCTGAAGAGCAGAGACAGCAGCGTCATGCAGGAAGCCGCCGCAGGAACGCTGCGCAGCAGCAACAGCCGCTCCTCCGCCTCCCGCTGCTCCAGTGCGAGCACAAAGAGAGGCAGCGGCAGGAACTGCAGTGCGCCGATCCATGCCATGCCCCGGTCCGTGCCCCAGAGCGCCCCGAGCGCGTGAAAGAGCACAATGCCCGCCGTTGTGAAAAGAAGCGGGCTCGCAGAAATGCGGAGCTCCCCTCTGCGGTAATCCGCCAGCAGAATTCCCAACAGGAAAAGGACGGCGATGGCCGCCGTCCAGGGAAAGTATAGTCCGAAGAGGAACGGGGACAGCAGAAGCAGCCACTCTGGTTCCGCTCTTCTTTTCATCTTCGTTTTCATCAGTCGGTCAGGTCGACGTCACGTACGATCAGCAGCTTGTAATCCGGGTAAAGCGCACCGATTTCTTCATAGAGGGTGGCAATCGCCTCCTGCGGGTCCGCGTCAAAACCCATGACAACGTCAAAACGGATTTCCTTCGCTTCCATATCGGCATGGAACCCGTGCAGCTGCAGGGCCCAGTCGTGGACGAGCACTTTCTCCTGTATCGTGTTCCGAATCTGCGCCGCCTCATCGTTCTTCGTGTTGTACGAGTAGACGCCGACGCCGGTCAGGATGACCCCGGTCTCCTTAAAAACCTTGAGCTGCACCCGCCGCGTCAGGCGGTCAACTTCCTCCACGGTCATCACGTCCGGCAGCTCCAGATGGACGGAGGCATAGTTCCTGTCCGGGCCGTAGTTGTCCAGGAAGAGGTCGTAAGCACCGCGAACCTCCGGCTCCTCGCAGAGAAGGCGCTTGATGTTCTGCGTCAGCTCTGCATCCGCACGGTGGCCGAGGATATCGTCCAGCGTCTCCCGGATCATCTCCACGCCGGACTTGATGATAAAGCCGGAGATGATCACGCCGACCCAGGCCTCCAGAGAGAGTCCGGTAAAGGTGAAGATCAGCGCGGATGCGAGGACGGACGCGGAGAGCACCGCGTCAAAGCGCGCGTCCTCTCCGGAGGCAACCAGTGCGCCGGAATTGGCCTTCTCCCCCTGCTTCTTGACGTAGCTGCCGAGCACGATCTTGACTGCGACCGCCGCGGCTATGATGATCAGGCTTACAAAGGAGTAGTCCGGTATCTCCGGATGGATGATCTTCTTGACCGATTCCACCAGAGACGTGATGCCTGCGTAGAGAACGATCGCCGAAACGATCATTGCGCTCAGGTATTCCGCCCGCCCGTGGCCAAGCGGGTGCTTCTTGTCCGGGCGCCGCCCGGCAATCTTTGTCCCGATGATGGTGATGACGGAGGAGAGCGCGTCGGACAGGTTATTGACCGCATCCAGCGTCACGGCAATCGAATGGGACAGCAGGCCGATGACGGCCTTGAAGCCCGCCAGAAACAGGTTCGCGACGATGCCGATCAGGCTGGTCCGAACAATGAGTTGATCGCGATTTTCCATAAAAGTATATACCTCGATTAGTAATCAGAATATCTTTTTCAGCTGGGACCGAATGTCATGGAGGACCTTTGGCTGAAAAACATCTTTTTTCTTCCGCAGCGGCATAATCAGCGTGAACGCGTACAGGTGACCATGCAGATCCCGGAGCGGGAAGCTGACGCTGAACACACCGGAGACGTATTCCTCCTGACAGACTGCGTACCCGTTCTTTTTCGCAGCCTTCAGTTCTTCACGGATGCCTTCCTCTGTATAGGTATTTCTCTGAAAGGTTCGAAGCTGCAGACCTTCAAAGTAAAGGTTCAGCTCCTCCTCCGACATCTGCGAGAGGATGGCCTTTCCGCTGCTGGTGCAGTAGGCGGGGGCAGTTTCTCCGATCCGAAAGTCTAGGTCTTTGTTATAGAACCTCGTCACCGGGAAGAGAAGAATCGCGTTCTTCCCCAGCAGGGTGTTGCTATTGACCGAAATATCATAACGCTGAGAAACCTCATGGGCAAGCGGGCGGAGCTTTTCGACGATAGGATCATTCGACACCATTTTTGACCCCAGCGAATAGAGCCTGTAATTCAGTTCGTAGTGACCGGTCTGCCGGTTTTTTCGGACGTAACCCTGATCCTGAAGGGTCTGCAGGAACCTGGTCGCACTGGATACGGAGCACTGAAGATGCTCCGAGATCTGGCTGACGGTAAGCGTTCCGTTGTGCTCCACCATCAGTTCCAATAGCTGAAATGTCTTTTTTACCGCATAGATTCCGTCCGACTTCTGCATGTGCTTTCCTCCTCTTGTTGCGCTCTGCGCAAACAGTATTCTTTTTTCCGCAATATGCAGCATCTCTTTTGGTCCACGCGTTGACTTTGATCTGTGCTGATGTTTTAATTTTGATAGAATTGATTCATTGTACCACGTTATGGATCAGTCGGCAATCAAATTTATCGGGAAAGGATGAATTCCAATGAAGTTTGATCTTATGGGCACCGCCCACCTGACCACCAGCAGAAACATTGTGCCCCCTGTCAAGATTTTTGACAACATGGCCATCATCGGTACGGAGGGAACCAACTGCGTTCTGATTGAAACAGATGCCGGTCTGATCCTTCTGGACGCCATGTGGCCGGGCGAGTTTTTCGAGAAGATGATTGAGGACGGAATCAAGGAACTCGGTTATGATCCGGCTGACCTGAAAATCCTGCTGATCAGCCATGGGCATCCTGATCATTCCGGCTGCGGCCGCTATTTCGTTGAGAAATACGGTGCTGTCCCCTACATGTCCGAAGTCGACTATCACTTCGAGCAGGAATTCTGCAAGATGGCAAACAATCCGAACTGGTACTTCGATTTTGAGGTCGATCACTTCCTGGGTGAGGGCGACGTCCTTGAGCTCGGCAGCACCAAAATCTACTGCTTCTCCACTCCGGGACACACGCCCGGCGGACTTTCCTTTATCGTTCCCGTCTATGATCAGGGCAGACCGCATATGGCAGCGCTGTGGGGCGGCTCCGCGCCTCCCCCGAAACTGGAAGCCAACTACCAGTATCTGGACAGCCTGGATCATTTCGTGGAGATGTGCCGGAAGTACCACGTTGACGCAGACTTTATGAACCACCCCATTCTGAACAACGGCGTGGAGCGCATGGCCGTCATGCGCAATCGCCTGGATCAGGTCGCGAACCCCTTCGTCATCGGGGAAGAGGGATATATCCGCTTCACGGGCCTGTACCGTCAGCTCGCCGAGGACAACATCGCGGCAGGCGTCATCGATTACACCAAAGGCTGAGGCGTTCCGGTCCCGGCCGGCCTTCTGTGCGCACAGGGCCGCCCGCGCTGCGGGCAGCCCTGTTTTTTAGCGTTTTCGTCTTTTCCGAAACAGCCGGACCGGCTCATAGCTGCGCCCGACCGTATACAGGATGTGCATGGCGTCCCGCTCGGAGCTGTATGGACTCTTCAGCCGTACGTTTACCGGGGTCAGCCCCGGATCTTCCTCCCGCAGCATCTGCATCAGGCGCTTTTCCGCCTGTTCCATCGTTGCGGTATGTGCATAGATATAGAGCCCGCTGATTCCCGGCGCGCCGGCCTGTTTCCTGATGACCGCGCGCAGCTTTCCCTTCGGCAGAACCCTGCTCAGACGTGATTCTATCTCCGCCAGCTTTCCGTCCTCATCGATGATTTTGAAATAAACGATTTCTTCCGGAGAATGAATATCCCCATCCAGATAGTCCCGGTATGGCGAGCGTTTCATGCGCTCAAGAACGGTTTTCTCCGGTTGGCGGATCTCACCCTGGTGAAAGATGCAGGTCCGGTTGTTGTGGATGGTATAAATGAAGCAGCTCAGGTTCAGGGCCTGCAGCCGTTCCATAATCCCTATGATCAGCTCCGGCTCAATGTACTCCGCCTGCAGGAAGCGGTTCTCACCGTAATCGTAGATCGCCGCCCCATCCATCACGATCAGGGGTACGTTCAGCTTTGTGGCGCTCATCTGCAGGATGAAAAAGGCCGGTGCATGTTCCGACATCAGGCAGATTTTTGCCCCGTCGTCATAGAGATAGTTCAGCCGGTACATTGCGGCGGGACTGATCTGTGAAAAGCGGTCCGGCACCAGATCTTTCGTGCGAATGAAGAATACTTTGTCCGGCTGTTTCTCCCTGGGCAGCCGAAAGACGTTTACCCCGATCGCAACTGTGGTTCCGATAAACACGTCCAGGATCCGGATTGCTGCCTGAACCAGCGGCGACTCGATATCCGGAAAGGATATGACCACGCAGAGAAATACAATTGCCGCGAGGCTGGCCGTATCGGGCTTTCGAAGCAGCACGGACGTGTACAGCGACAGCAGCACACCGATCGCCATTCTCGCATACAGCAGGGGCAGGCTGCTTCCCATGAACGGAAAAATCAGCAGCAGAAGCAGGAAAAGAAGTCCCCAGACCGCGCCGATCAATGTACCGGCAAAGCGGCTGATGGCGTAGTCCCTGGTATCCCGGACATAGGGCTGCATGCAGATGATCGCCGTGATACAGGCCTCCGTCGGCATTTCGGCACCGCGATAGCCGCGCAGATAATAGATAATCAGGCAGATAAACACTGCAATTGTCGTTTTGGTAATACGCTGACCCACATGTGGGAAAAGCTTTTTTTCCTGAGTTTTTTCGTAGATTATTCTGTCATTCATTCTTTCAAATACCGCTCCGCAATATACCTTCACGTGAGTTTGCGTTAGAGTATCACAGGCTGAGCGGAATTGCAAGAGCACATTGTAAAAAAACTGTTGACAAGAAGCCAGAATTCTGTTAGAATGCCACTTGCTATTTGGAATGGCGGCATAGCTCAGCTGGCTAGAGCATGCGGTTCATACCCGCAGTGTCCCCGGTTCGAATCCAGGTGCCGCTACCAGAAAGGCGCAGTCAAGTCTGCGCCTTTTATATGGCCCGGTGGTCAAGCGGCTAAGACACCGCCCTTTCACGGCGGTAACACGAGTTCGATTCTCGTCCGGGTCACCAAAAAGTTCGGAGAACCTGTTTCTCCGGACTTTTTCTTTTTTCTGTTGACAAAGCATGAACGCCGTGTTATTATCCATATAAATTCTGTAGGAATTGAGCTCTGCAATGCAGTCTCAACGGAGTGTAAGATGAAGAAGAACCGCAAAGGTATGGCATGTTGTTGTGTGCGCTGTGAGATGCGTACTCAATTTGTCATGCCCAAATGAGTTCTCTGCCGGTACAGTATTCTGCCGGAGGGCCCGTTCGGGCTCTCCGGTTTTTTGATTCTCTCCCCCGGCACTGCTCCCGATACAGAGCGTTCCCGTGGGAGTATTGAAAATGAGGTGCTGCTTATGAATCTCTTCCTCAGACGATGTCGACCCTGAATGTATTTTTTGACAAAGGAACACTGTAGAAGTCCAAAACAAATCAAATCAATCATCATTCAGGAGGAATAATCATGTCTGCTGTTTATACATCCGCCGATCAGCTGATCGGAAAAACACCGCTGCTGGAGCTCACACACGTTGAAAAGGCGGAAGGCCTGGAGGCCAGGATCCTTGCCAAGCTGGAGTACTTCAATCCCGCCGGTTCCGTCAAGGACCGCATTGCAAAAGCCATGATCGATGACGCCGAGGCAAAAGGCCTGCTGAAAGAGGGATCTGTTATTATTGAGCCGACCTCCGGCAACACCGGGATCGGGCTGGCCTCTGTAGCGGCAGCACGGGGCTATCGGATTATCATCGTCATGCCTGAAACCATGAGCCTGGAGCGCCGGCAGCTGATGAAGGCATACGGCGCGGAGCTGGTGCTGACAGAAGGCTCCCAGGGTATGAAAGGCGCGATCGCCAAGGCAGATGAGCTGGCAAAAGAGATCCCCAATGCTTTCATCCCCGGCCAGTTTGTCAACCCCGCAAACCCGGCAGCCCACAGAGCAACGACGGGTCCGGAAATCTGGGCGGATACCGACGGGCAGGTGGATTTCTTTGTCGCCGGCGTAGGCACCGGAGGCACGCTGACCGGTGTGGGCGAGTATCTGAAGGAGCAGAACCCCGCGGTAAAGATCGTAGCCGTGGAACCCGCCTCTTCCCCTGTACTGAGCAAAGGAATCGCGGGAGCGCATAAGATTCAAGGCATCGGCGCGGGCTTTGTTCCCGACGTGCTGGACACCGGAATCTATGATGAGATCATCCCCGTGGCAAATGAAGATGCCTTTGCCGCAGGAAAGCAGGTTGGCAGAAGCGAGGGTGTGCTGGTCGGCATTTCGTCCGGCGCTGCCGTCTGGGCAGCAATCCAGCTTGCAAAGAGACCGGAAAACAAAGGCAAGACGATCGTTGCGCTGCTTCCGGATACCGGCGACCGCTATCTCTCCACGCCGCTGTTTGCCGACTGAGGTTAAATGATATGGATAAAGCGTTGATGCAGCTGATCGAAACCACAGCGGATGAGCTCACCCGGGCAGAGCAAGCGCTCTGGCCCGAGGGCGAGGATTATTCCAGCTTCTGCCGGCATGCAGAAGCCCTGACAGACCTCCTGATCCGTGCGCTGTTCCCCCGCCATGCGCCGGACTCCGTGTCCCGCCAGGGCACGCTGAGGGAAGCCGTGCTTCACCTGGAAGCCTGCCTTTCCCCGCTTTTCCCAGATTCTCCCCAGGCGGATGAAGTAATCTCCGCACTGCTGCTCGGGCTGCCGGAAGTTCGCCGGCAGCTGCAGACGGATCTGGAGGCAGCCTATGCCGGCGACCCCGCCGCGAAGAGTCTGGATGAGATCATTCTCTGCTATCCGGCCTTTACTGCCATCAGCACGTATCGGCTGGCACACATCCTCTATGGAAAGGACGTCCCGCTTCTGCCGCGGGTCATGACAGAATACGCGCACCGTCTCACCGGGATCGATATTCACCCCGGTGCGACAATCGGCGACTACTTCTTCATTGACCACGGAACCGGCGTTGTCATAGGCGAGACAACCACCATCGGGGAACACGTGAAACTGTATCAGCACGTCACCCTCGGAGCAAAGAGCTTTGCCGTCGGTGAGGACGGCACCCTGGTGAAAGGGATCAAGCGCCATCCGGACATCGGCGACCGCGTCGTCATCTATTCCGGCGCCACCATTCTCGGCGGAGATACCAGGATCGGAAATGACTGCGTCATCGGCGGCAGCGTCTGGCTGACGCACTCCGTCCCGGCAGGGAAAATGGTAATCGCCAAAGCTACCGTTATGGAGCCGACGCTCACCAAAAGTCTGGAGCCGGAGACTTATCTGGAGAGCGCAATGCTGTGATCCGGAAGCGCATCCATATAAGACTGAAGTGGGACTGCCCGCAGGCAGCCCCACTCTTTTTGTTTATACGGTTTGGGTCCGGGATTCTTACCCAACGTTCACCTTCACGCTGAATGTCACGTTGGCCTTCGCCGTCTCATTGCCTTCCAGGAAGACCTGGATCTTTGCGGTCCCTCCCTTGTACTTCCAGTTCGGGTTTGGAGGCGTATTGTCCTTGAACGCGATGGCGTAGACGCCGTTTCCGAGTTCGTGCAGTTCGAAGACCTCTACGCCGTTCACCTTCGGGGATACCAACTTGATGCCCTTGTCCTTGATGCCGGTCAGGGTCGGATCCGTGATCCTGATCGTCACTTCCCCGGTGCTGAAGCGGTCGTTCTTGAACAGCTTCACAGCCTTGCTGCTGATGCTCACAGCGGCCTTGCCCTGCTTCACGCTCAGTGTAACGGGCTTGGAGGCGATCACCGTTTCCGTATCGTTGATCTTATACTTCAGCGAGACCGTGTACTTGTCCGCATGGGAGACTGCCTGTCCTTCCTTGATGAAGACCGCGACAGTGCCGTCTTCCAGCTCATCATAGCCGAATTTCTCCGTGACAGGTGCCTTGCTCTTATTTTGAACCTCAATGCCGACGAAATCATGGATGTAACAGTTCTTGAAGCTCGGCGTCAGCACGACAGAGGTGCTTGCCGCCCGGAGCACGTCGATATTGCCTTTCGCCTTCACCGTCACAGTCGCAGTAAGCGGCTTCCTGGTTACATTGAACTTCACCGTCTGTGTCGCCACCAGCTCGTCATCCGCGTCCGTTGCCGTTACGGTCGCCTCGTAGGCGCCGGCCTGAAGATCTTCGTCGTCGGCCGTAATGGTAAAGACATTGCCGTCCGGTTCAATATTAAACTTGCCCCGGATATCCTCTGTTGTACCGGCCGCGACAATCTTTGTGATCTCATATTCCGCGGCGCTCTTGTTGAAGTTCTTGATCGTGGCCGTGAGCTTCACCGGGCTGGACGGGATATCCATGTTGATGCTGCCCGCTGCCTTCACTGCCATCGTGACCGGCGTTGCCGCCTTCAAGGTCTTCACTGTTACCGGGTATTCCACGCCGTCCACATTCAGGAAGACCTTGAAGGTCCTCGCCTTCGCGTTGCTGAAGCTCTCGCCCGTCGTCACAGTGAGACGTCCGTCGTCGACCTCGCAGTTCAGTCCGTATGCCTCGAAGCTGTACGGATCCCCAGTGTTGACCTGGCTCGCCTTGCCCTCGATGACCTTGCTGATGACGACGTCGTCCTCAGCAAAGACCGCCGGTGTAATGGTCCATGCGGCAGAGGCCGTATCGCCCGTCAGAGGATTGACCGTCAGGGTCGCGGGCGTAAACTTCAGCTTTGGCACCGTCGGCGCTGCGCTGACGCTGATCTTGACGTCGTTTTCAATTGCCCAGCCCTTCAGCTGCACCTTCAGATTCAGCTTCGTGCTCGCCTTCAGGTTCTGGTTTGCGTTGTTCTTACCGAGGTTAAAGCGGATCGCCAGCTCGTTTTTGTCGAGCGTCATCCAGCCGGGCGCGCCGACTGCCGTGACAGACTCAACCGCGCCTCCGGTGATGACCAGCTTCTGCATGTCATCATAGAAGCTGTTGAGCTTGACAGCCTTCACCGTCACCTTCGGCAGCTTTTTGTCAATCGTCAGGGTCAGAACCTGATCCGTCGTGTAAGGCTTGTCGTTGACCATAACGGTGATCGCGGACTTGTAGCTGCCCTTGACGGTCTTGAGGACCGCCGCATTTGTTGTGACGAAGTTGCTCTTCGGGATGATCTCCAGCGTACGGTCGTCCTTCACTCTCAGATCAAAGACCTGTGATGCTTCGCGGTTTGCAAAGACCGCGCTTTGGATGGCTGCGTCGCCCGTCAGGTCAATGGATTCGGGCTCGTCACCGTCAGCCATTGTCGAGACGATATCCTGCTTCAGTGTCAGCTGTACCCGGACACTTGCATAGTCCGTCAGGAGCAGAGGCACCTTCACCTTGGTGTCGATCAGACGCACGCCGTAGCCGCTCAGGTCGTCGCCGAGATCATCAGCCATGACGTCCACGCGGCAGCGTGCGTAGTGATACACGCCGTCTTTGCCCAATGCCGCCGCCTTGACATAGGCCGTTGTAATCAGCTTTCCGTTCTCCAGTCTGAACGGGCTGAACGCCGTTACGAGGCCGTCATCCACGTCGATGAGATCCTCATCGTAGGCCCAGTCCTTATTTGTGTCGTCCTCGACGCTCCACTCAATCGGAACGTTACCGATCTCTTTGAGGTTCAGAACAGACAGCTGCAGCTGGTCGTCCTCGTTCAGGATTACGTATTCGTGGCTCAGTTTAATTCCTTCTGCCAGAGCGCTTTCGGCTTGCAGGCTCTCGAGCTCCGCTTCCACTCTCTGCAGCTTAGCCAGGTTCTGAACCTGTGCCTTTTCCGCTTCCGTCAGGCCCTCATAGGCGTCGCGCGCGTTCATAATGGCGCCCGCACTCTCCAGCGTAATGGGTTCCTCAATCGCGTCGATCATAGCGTCAACTTCCGCCGCCGTGTACTCATTCATTACCAGCTTATAGACGCCTTCGCCGTCGGCTGCCCACTTGTACCCTTCCGGTACCTTCAGCGTGTCAAATGTCGCCTTGATCGTCCGGTTTGCCGTGCCGCCGGAGCCGCTTACCTCTCTCACGAACACGTCAATATCGGAGCTCGCATTGAACGTGCCACCTTTGATCGTAAGCGTCTGCTCAACATCCGCATACCGATCCGAAATGCCGTAATAGCCGTTGAACGTGCCGCCCTCGATCGTGATCGTCCCGCTCGCCGCAGCATAAATCGGCGCGCAGAAGTAGCTCCACCACTCGTTGCCCGTCGGCACAGCGTTCGCCGTGTACGTTCCGCCGTATATCGTAATCGTCGCCGGTCCCGTCATGTGGTTCTTTCCGATCGCCGCAAAGTACGACGTGATGACCGGTCCGCTTCCGCCCTCCTTGCCGAAGATAGCCGTGCCGCCGTTCAGGGCGTACACACCGTACATGCCGTTGGAGCCCGCGCCCGTCGCCGTCAGCGTGCCGTCCTCGATCTTCAGCTTTCCGGCATCCACCGTAATCAGCGTCTTGCTGTCAAAGGCTTCGCCATTCCGAGGTCCCGTGATCCTGCCGTTGCCCGTGATCGTCAGGTCGCCCGCGGCCTCTACCAAGAACAGTTCGGGTACCGCTGAGCTCACTTCAAAGCCCGCCAGATTCAGCGTGACCGTCTTGTTTACCGTAATGCCCTCAATCTCGCAGTCCTTCAGTACTGCGATCGTGTCATTCGCCTTCGCCG
>JAEEGI010021794.1_pt1 | contig 12709 bp, 11 predicted proteins | sample 8958751 | NCBI WGS metagenome assembly JAEEGI01 (sample SAMN16246545, study PRJNA631951) | gut metagenome | biome: gut microbiome; feature: rumen; material: KS-attached | host: Bos | place: Iran: Karaj | collected 2018-10 | reverse complement strand
TCAGTGGCACTACGAAGCGCCTGGCTGACTTGCGCTTTGGCCACGACACCTGCCTGGGACCTCTCACCGTGCTCATGGGCATCAACGGAGCCGACAAAGATCCTGCCGACCCCTATGAGGTGAAGAACTGCTATCAGAACTGGCAGACAGGCAAGGCTTCTAATCTTCAGCTCATCTTCTATCGGGGGAAGAAAGCTGGCGACGATATCCTCGTCAAATGTCTTCTCAACGGTCGTGAGGCCACGCTCCCTCTGCCTGCTGACCAGGCTCCCTACTATCGCTGGGCTGACTTCAAGCAGTTCTATACCGAGAGGTGCAGCAATATCTGATTGGCAATTCACGCAAATAGAAAGACTGTTCTCTTGGAAATCCTTCCGATAGCCCATTTCCGATCGCCGCTGACATCTAAGTTCGGAATCCCCCGACAGAGCGGCCTCGTCAGTGAGTTGGAGGGAAGCATCGTCTTCGAGCCTGAATACAGGCAGAAGGATGCCTTGAGAGGTCTTGAGGACTTTGACTATCTCTGGCTTATCTGGGAATTTTCGGCTAACAGCAATGCAAGGAAGAGCCTGACGGTACGCCCTCCACGTCTGGGTGGAAATCGCCGTATGGGGGTGTTTGCCACTCGCTCGTCCTTTCGCCCTAATAATCTTGGCCTATCCTGCGTCCGCCTTGACAGGGTGGACGAGGAGGCTGGCCTTGGGCCTGTTATCTATGTAAAGGGTGCTGACCTGATGGATGGCACGCCTATTTACGACATCAAACCTTATATAGCCTACGCCGACAGCCATCCGGAGGCCCATTGTGGTTTCGTGGATCAGTCGGAGTGGCATGAACTGGAAGTTGTAATACCCGAGTCAGTGACCTCGTCGTTTACTGCTGAGGAACTGGCTTCGCTGACACGGCTGCTGGCCCTTGATCCTCGTCCTCACTATCATGATGATGCCAGCCGCGTCTATGGTATGCCTTTTGCTGGGCGCGACATTCATTTTCAAGTGCAAGGGAAACTGCTGATTGTACTTGAGCATTAACATTTTTTATTCTTCAAGGGTTTAAACTATTCTTGGGTTGCAGCGTCAGAAGTATAGTTGCAACTCGAAAACATTAACTAATTAATAAGAAAGGAACAATTATGAAGAAAACAATGATGGCTATTGCAGCCGCAATGATGATGAGTGCCAGCATGATGGCACAGAACGAACAGCCTCAGGCACAGCAGGCTCCCCAGATGGACAGAGCTGAGATGTTGAAAGCCCGTACAGAGCAGATGGTGAAGGACTACGGTCTCAACGAGGAGCAGGCCAAGAAGCTGGAAGCCCTGAACACCGAGTATGCCGAGAAGATTCCCATGATGCCGATGATGCGTGGACAGCGCGGTCAGGGCCAGCGTCCTCAGGGCCAGATGGGCCAGGGTCAGCGTCCTCAGGGCCAGATGGGTCAGGGACAGCGTCCACAGCGCCAGCCTGGTGACAGCACTCGTCGTGGTCAGCGTCCTCAGATGGGTCAGATGGGCCAGATGGGTCAGGGCCAGCGTCCTCAGATGAACTTCGAGGAGATGCGCAAGAACATGGAGGCCTACAATGCTGAGCTGGAGAAGATCATGACTCAGGAGCAGTATGCCAAGTATCGCGAGAGCATGGGTCGCCGCATGGGCGGTGGTCAGCGTGGTCAGGGCGGCTTCGGCGGTGGCAACAGACCCCAACGCAATAATCAATAATAGCCATACTAACAATGAGCCCGCTTCTGGCGGGCTTTTTTCTTTTATGGCCTCTTGAGCGGTTTAAGGGCGCTCACGAGAGGCAGGTGACGATGCTGAAGGTTGCTGAGCAGCCGTGCTCTTTGCCTGGTTGGGGGAGGTGTTCTTCAGAAAGCGTGCTATGTCGTCCTGCACTTGCTTGAATCGGGGGCAATTCTGGTAGCCGGTACTCTTCTTCAGCATGACCTTGATATCCTGCTGTGAGTTTTCGAAACAGGATAGTTCGTTGCGTTTCTGAGTGCCGTGAGCGCGTGCCTTGTTGATCTCTTCCTCATGAGCCTGGCGCAGGTAGTTGCATACTTTCGTCATGATTGGCGACACGACAGTATCGAAGAGGTGGTGCCCTTGGATATAGAGATAGGTGGTTTGCGGAGTGATGCCCAGCTTCTTTATTTCATCCTTCGTCTTGAGATAAGGCTCCTTGGCTTCAGGGAATTCACGTTGCAGCTCCCGCACTTTTACTTCTACCTTGTGACGAATATTGTCGAGCGATCGCTGTGGGTCGTGGATGGTGAAGCCACTAGGGTCGGCGATGCGGTTGAACTCGGTGATGGTGAACTTGTTGTGCACACCATAGCGATAGCCCATGATGTTCCAGATGAAGAGGGGGAATATGACTTGGGAGAACTGCTCAAGGTAGGCCTGGAAGTCGAATATGCGGCGGTCGATGAGGGTGACAGCGACGCATACATCGTGCAGTGCTGGTGCATAGCATTGAAAGTTCTCTATGGCATAGACATAAGTATGGAAGATGTATGGGCATTCCAGCACCTTCTTCGATTGCGGCGTGGCTCCTTGAAGCAGAAAGTCGAAGTCAGCATCGACGCAGGCAATCATGTCGCTGCCCAGGCGGTCGTCGCCACTGCTATAGTCATCTTTTGTGACGAAGTTCATGAGTACCGACTTCTTGCCTCTGGAAAGGTTGGTCTTGGAGGGGAGCATCACCTCGAAGTAACGCTTGTTGTTTTCGAAGCGTGATAGGACGGTTCGCCAGAAGTATATGTCATCATAGCTCTCGACGTAGACAATGATCTTACGTCGTGCTTGCTTTCCTCGCAGGGCGTTTGCCGCCTCTGCGTAACTGCTGTTGATATTATCTCTCAGGCGTTTCACGGCTCAACACTCTATATATGACTAACTCGTGATGTCGCTAACCTCAGTGACCTGGTCTACCCATCCGTTCATCACAACGGCAGGCGAGTGAGTGGTGAGGATGATCTGGACGTTGGGATTGAGTTCGAGGATAAGGTCGATGAGCCGTTTCTGCCACTCAATGTGGAGGCTTACCTCGGGCTCGTCCATGAAGAGCACGTAGGGCAGGTCATCTTCGACAAGGACGGTGAGCAGGATGACCAGCATCTGCTTTTCGCCGCTGGAGAGCTGGTAGGGCGTGAGCATCTCACCTATCTGGGTGAAGCGTATCTCGTTCTCATTGCGCACGATACGCTTGCCTGTCTCCTCCAGGAGGTCGTCGAGGATGTCCTGGAAGCGAGTCTTCTTGTGGCTGAGCTCCTGGGCGGCCTCGGCATGTCCTTCCTGTAGTTCGGCAATGATGCGGTTGCCGATGTTCACCTGATAATCGAGGTACTTGCGCTGCAGGTGGTAGAGCTGAAAGTCGAGCAGCGACCCTCCTCCGCCCCTGATGACAGGCAGCACCTGGCGCAGTGCACCCTCCTCGTCGGCAATGACCTGGGTGAGGCTGCTGTCGATGGAGCGTATCATGTCGTAGCGTATCCACTTGGCATCCTCGGGCACTACTTCCAGCCTGACGCCCTTGAGCATGTGGCTGGGAAACTCGCCTCCCTGTGAGAGGCCTTTCACCACTTTGTTGATGATGGTCGACTTGCCTTGTCCGTTGATGCCACTGAGGATATTGACTCGGGGGTCAAGGTCCCACACGATGTGCTTCTTCCCGCTCCAGAGCGAGTCGATCTCGATTCTCTTGATATAGTCGGCGAACTTCTGCATAGGTCATAGGTTTTTACAGGGCAAATTTACGATTATTTTTGGAAATGACAAAATAAAAGGGCATTTTTCTTTTGCTTTTCGCTCACTTATTCTTACCTTTGGCTTGCTGCCGAAGGTACTTTCGTTCGGAAAAGAAAGAAAAAGGGCTTTTTCTTTTGCTTTTCGCTCACTTATTTGTACCTTTGCAGGGTAATTAGCAACTAAAACGACTATGATCAGAAAGATTTCCATGACTATTGTGCTTGTGCTGACAGTCATCATGGCTCATGCTCAGCAGCTGGCTTTTCCTGGTGCTCAAGGATGGGGACGCTTCGCCACAGGAGGACGTTCAGGAACGGTGTACCATGTGAAGAACCTCAATGACTCGGGCACAGGGTCGCTGCGTGATGCCGTCAGTCAGCCTAACCGCATCGTTGTGTTCGATGTGGCAGGAGTTATCCGCCTGCAGGGTCGTCTGACCTTTGCACGCAATCTCTATGTGGCAGGACAGACTGCACCAGGCGAGGGCATCACCGTCTATGGCAATGGCGTCTCCTTCTCAGGTTCCACCAACAGCATCATACGCTATATGCGCTTCCGTATGGGCATCAATGGTGACTCGGGCAAGGACTGTGCAGGCATTGCCAATGGCACCGACATGATTTTCGACCACTGCTCCTTTGCCTGGGGAAGGGACGAAACCTTCAGCATCAATCCTGACGGCAAAGGCACGACCCCTGAGAACATCACGCTGCAGTACTGCGTCGTGGGTCAGGGACTGATGGACCACTCGGCAGGAGGACTCATGCAGGCCGACCATGTGACCCTGCTGGGCAACTTGCTCTGCGACAACTCTACTCGTAACTTCAAGGTGAAGGGCATCAACCAGTATGCCAACAATATCGTCTACAACTGGAAGAACGGTGCTTACATCATGGGAGGCGACTCAGAGGGAAAGTCGTATGTTAACATCCAGTCAAACCTCTTCGTCAATGGTCCTGCTGTGGGAGGTGCAGCCTTCACCGGCGGTAATGCTGACTTCCATTGTTATGGCGACGACAACTGGCAGGACCGCGACCGTGATGGCCAGTTCAATCCTCAGATAGTGACCGACTATAATGCAGCCACACGTGAGCCTGTGCCCTATGACTATCCTGAGCTTCAGCTGTTGGAAGGTAAGTCGCTGCTCGAGACCAACCTCCCCACCGTCGGAGCCTCACTGCCTTATCGTGACTATACCGACTGCTATATGGCCGCCGAGGTGCTGAGCTATGGCAAGCGCGGACAGCTCATTGCCAGCGAGAATACCTTGCCTTATGGTGCCCCGTCCACTTGGAAGGTCTGGGCTGGAGAGAAACGTACTGACACCGACGGCGACGGCATGCCTGACGAATGGGAACAGCAGAATGGCACCAATCCCTCGGCAAACGATGCAATGACAATAGCCGATAATGGCTATGCCAACATCGAGAACTACATCAATTCGCTCTCTCGCGACAATCGCCAGTACTATCTCCGTCCGCCGCTTCTGTTGCAGTTGGCAGCATCCACTCAGACGTCCATCACCCTTTCATGGCTCGACTATACCGACAATGAGCAGGGCTTCGTCGTGGAGATAGAACGCAACGGGCAGTTTGAAGAAGTAGCGAGAACGCAGGCAGGCACTCAGGGATGCGTCATCAACCAAGGCCTGGAGCCAGGTAATATATATAATGTTCGCGCGCGCGCATTTGATGGAGAGCACTACTCTGCCTATACCGACGTGCTGGAAGTGAAGACAAGGCCTGAGCAGGTGGATATCATCGATTGCGACAGCTTCGTGGGCGATGATGCCGGCAACTGGCTCATCAATCCTGAAGAAGACCTGACCATCACGCTCGACGAGCAACAAGAGCGCCGGGCAGTGGTGGTGCGTTCCGATGCCCATGTCACCATTGAAGGCCAGGGAGGCATCGCAGGCAGTGCTTCGCTGAATAAGGCTGGGCAGGGCGTGCTCACTGTCAGGACTAAGAACACCTATACTGGAGCCACCGTGCTTCATGGCGGCGTGATGGAACTCGCCTCCATAGCCAAAGGAGGACAGCCTTCGTCTATGGGCGCTTCAGCTGAGTTTGCACAAAACTGGATCATGGATGGCGGCACCTATTCCTATATAGGTCCTAGTGCTGTGACCAATCGCTCGGCTCATCTCTATAACGACACCGAACTCAGCATCGACCATGCTGTTCTCACCATCGAGGACGGATCAAGTCCGACGTTGTTCGAGGGCGACGGCAATCTTATCATCTCAGGCAATGGACAGCTGACGGTTGCAGCCAGGAGCCTCTTCGCTTTCAATGGCGACCTCGTGCTGCGTGGCAGCAATGTCTTCCTCAGCACTACCGACATAGCCAAGCAGGGAATAGGCAAGGCACGACGGCTGGTGATGGAAGGTGGCAAGCTCTCGACCAAAGGCGAGTCGGCTGGCTACGAGACCTACTCATTCCCCATTTATGTGCCTGCAGGCGACGAGAGTGACGGAGTGCCTGTGCTTGCCCCTAACCGCAATTGCTACATCGACTGCACGGTCAGTGGTGCGGGCACCCTGCAACTCGACATTCCCTACCTCCGTGAGTACATCCGAGGCAATTGGTCTCAGTTCAAGGGACGGTTCATAGCCAACGGTGTCAACCCCACCAACAGCGAAGGCAGCCTCCTCCTCTTCAATTCTGCCAATACCGATATGCCCAACACGGCAGTAACCCTCAAGGGCAATGCACGTGTCTGCGCCTGGGCCACCAACGGCACCTTCGAACTGGGAGGATTGTCGGGAGCGAAGGGCACCTATCTGATGGGATCGAGCAAGAACACGAAGAACTTTGAATGTACGTGGCAGGTGGGTATGGCCAACACCGACGAGCAGTTCGACGGTATCATCAACAACTGGGACTGCAGCGGAGCTGATCGTGGTGGTACTGTCTCGATCGAGAAGCGAGGCACAGGCGACTGGCGACTCACAGGCCAGAATCCCTACAAGGGCACTACTGTGGTGTCTGCCGGACGGCTGATTGTCAACGGCACTAACTCAGGCACGGGTGCTGTCACGGTCAAGAGCGGAGCCACGTTGTCAGGCACAGGATCGCTGGCAGGACGCGTCACGGTCAATAATGGCGGCACTGTTCATGCAGGCGACACGCTCACCAACATCAAGACACTGACGCTGAATGGAGGTCTCAATGTGCAGCAGGGTGGGGTAGTGGAGATCCCTCTCACCACAGCCGGCAATTTTGCCCGTTGCAATAAGCTGAAGGTTGTCGGAACGATGAATATCTCCAACGCTGTGCTGAGCCTCGACATCTCAGAAGCTGCTCAGATAGCCGACGACAAGTCGTTCACAGTCTTCGACCTTACTAATGCAACGGTCAGCGGAACTGGATTTGCCCGCATTGAGCCAGAGCGGCCCTCGCCGACGCAGGTATGGGACACCTCCCAGCTTCTCACCACAGGGCGCCTCTTCGTGCGCAGTGCCGAGGATGTGGGGGTAGTCGACATTTTGAACAGTGAGCCACACTCACCTTCGGCATTCAACCTCATGGGTATGCCCGTAAATACTAGGTCGGCGGCACCAGGACTGATCATTACTGCCGACGGCAAGAAGATTATCCAAAAACGGAAATAAGAAAAGAGGGCTGCCAATTGGCAGCCCTCAACCAACACAAAAACTAAACTAGACTTAACTAAAGCAACTTAGACTTTCACAAGCCCTTGTTTGCGACTGCAAAGTTAAGCAAACTTTTTGATATAACAAAGTTTTTTGGCATTATTTTTTCTTCTATTGTGAATAATTATTAAATTTTGGCTGTTTTCGACAGTAAATACTGATCTAGGATGGTTATTGCGGCCATTGCTTCGACCACAGGCACTGCACGAGGCAGCACACAGGGGTCGTGACGACCGTGGGCAGTGAAGGTCGTGACATTGCCTTCCAGGTCCACTGTCTGCTGTTCCTGCAGCAAGGTGGCGACAGGTTTGAAAGCCACACGGAAGTAGATGTTCTGTCCGTTGCTGATGCCTCCTTGTATGCCTCCGCTGTGGTTGGTTGCCGTCACGATATCGTTGCCCGACATGCAGAAGACATCGTTCTGCTCGCTGCCACGCTGGCTCACCCCAGCAAAGCCCTCACCATATTCGAAGCCTTTCACGGCGTTGATGCTGAGCATGGCATGTGCAAGGGCGGCATGCAGCTTGTCGAACTCAGGCTCGCCAAGCCCTTTGGGACAGCCTTTGACCACACATGAGATGACCCCGCCGATGGTGTCACCCTCGCTCTTCACCTGCTGGATGAGCTGCTCCATCAGGGCGGCCTTGTCAGGATCGGGGCATCGCACGGCATTCTGCTCTGTCATCGACAGGTCGTAGCTGCGGTAGTCATGCTCAAGGGCGATGCTGCCCACCTGCGAAGTGTAGGCCTCGACGGTGATGCCCAGCTGCCTCAAGGCCAGCTTTGCCAGTGCCCCTGCCACCACGCGGCTCAGTGTGATGCGTGCCGAAGAGCGTCCTCCTCCCCTGTGGTCGCGCGTACCATATTTATAATAGTAGGTGAAGTCGGCATGTGAGGGGCGAAACAGGGTGCGCATACTTTCGTAGTCCTGCGAATGCTGGTCCTTGTTGCGCACGATGAAGCCGATGGGGCATCCTGTGGAGCGTCCTTCAAACACACCACTCAGCAGCTCCACCTGGTCGGCTTCCTGCCTCGATGTGGTGATGGCACTCTGTCCAGGCCGGCGACGGTTGAGCTCACTCTGAATGAATTCCAGGTCAATGTCGATGCCGGCAGGCATGCCGTCGACCACTCCGCCGACAGCAGCACCATGACTCTCGCCGAAGGTGGTCAGGGTGAAGATGTTGCCAAAGGTGTTCCTCATCTTAGTGGTGACAGTGGCCACAGCCGCAGCCGTCGCCGTGCTTGTGCTGGCCACAGTCGTCGCCATGATGGTCGTCGCAACCTCCGCAGTCGTCGCAGTTGCAGCCCTCGTGGCTCAGGTGGTTAAGCATGTGCTGAATCTCTTCGTTCGTGGCGTCGCGGTTCTCCAGCACTACACCTGTGAACTGCAGTGTCTCGCCTGCCAGCGGGTGGTTTGTGTCGATGGTCACGCCATCCTCCTCCACCTCCATCACCCTGGCCATGAAGCGGTGCTCATCCTCGTCCATCAGCGTGATGACGGCTCCAGGATAGATGTTCTCATGGTCGAAGTGGCCGTTGATGGTAAACATCTCGCGCTTCATCTTGTGCACTCCCTCATCGAAATACTCACCGAAAGCATCGGCAGGCGTCAGGGTGAAGTCGAACTTCTCGCCAGGCTGCATGGTCAGCAAACGCTGTTCGAAGGCATCGAGCGAGAACCCGAAACCGCTGATAAACGTAAAGGGGTTGCCCGCCTGGGTCTGCTCTTCCAGGTGCTTGCTTCCGTCCTCATCGATAGAGTAGAGCTGATAGCTCACTGAGATGTACTTGTTTTCCTTGTTGTCCATTTCTTCTTATTCGTTAGTTTTCAGGCTACAAAGGTACAAATAAGTGGCCAAAAAGCAAAGAAAAAAGCCATTTTTCTTTCTTTTTCGGACAAAAAAGCACCTTCCTGCGATTCTTTGATGTGAGTCAAAAAAAGGAGTGTTTGCGCACACAATTCCCCGAAAGCCTTTGTCAGGTCCGAAAATCGCCGTACCTTTGCACCGTCAAAAGGAACAAAGAGCCTTGCGACACAGGATAACACATTATTATTAAAGTAGGGGCTAAGCACAGCACAAACAGGATAACAAACACAAAGTACAATGCCCCGAGTAAAGAAAGAAAGGATTAGAAAGATGAAAAAGATTGTTTTGACGCTTGTAGCCATGATGACTATCACAATGGCAAACGCAGAGAACGAGGAAAAGAACACAGTGCAGGTCGTCAATGCCTATGACATGACGGTGAACATGCGAAAGCTGGCTGTCGCTCTGGGTCTGACACTCGACCAGATGGAAGCCGTGCAGGACATTCATCATCAGTTCTGCAACGAGATGTTGCTCGCTTCTCAGGCTGAGAGCGACGAGCGCGAGAAGCTGGTCAATCAGGCAGTGAAGAAGGACGTGCAGTATATGCGCTATATCCTCGAGGACAAGCAGTACAGGAAGTACCTCCTGCTGCTCAACACCACGCTCACCAACCGTGGCCTGCGCTAAGAAAAGAGAACACATTATTCATTAACATTTATCAATGGCAAGTCCTGCTGGCATAAGCTGGCAGGACTCGTCGTTTATTGCATGTCCAGGAAAAGTCAGAAGTATATGAGTTGATGAAGAAAACTATATTGGTTTGCCTCTGTAAGTACTATACTTTCGTGTGCTAATCATACTACTTTTGGAGGGTAAACATATTGTTTTTCTTTATGGAATGGCCGACTAATGGTAACCGAGACGGCCTTCTTGCATACGAACGACAGCCTTCTTGTAGTGGCTCGACAGCCTCGTAATATAGCAAGGACAGCTTCCTTGCTGTACAAGGAGGCTGTCGAGGTACTTCAAAAGTGCCGTGTTCGATTGATGAAACACATCTATTGATTTTTCAAAAACTAATATCACAAATATCACCAATGAACTATAATTTTGATTTATAATTGATTAAAGTGTGATATTAATGGTGATATTGTGATATTAGAAATCAACTTTTAACATAAATTACTTGAATTTTCGACGATTTTTTAGTAGTCCTATAGTTGCTGCCCTTCTACGATGTGCTCCCGACTCCCTCACTCGTCGTCGCAGCCGTTAGGGCACGGGGCCCCCTCGTTGCAAAACAATAGCAAAAAGTGGCAGGGAAATGCCATTTTTAGCCCATTTAATATCACAATGTCACCACTAATATCACCCTGCATGATGCTGAAATTCATCTAGTTATATGCAGTGTGATATTGGTGATATTAGGTTTTAAAAATACTAGATATATGTGTGTATTAGTCGCTTCGTCGCTATTCCTTTGCTTTGATTAACGTAGACTGCTGAATGCGCTGTAACGGTAGGTATTACCAATCTAACTTCCATTGTGAAAGCCGCATGACAATAAGCCCCCAACCACATTTTTACCAAAAACACAAAACTTTTTGATTCTTAATGATGTTTTTTGAGAAAAATAACACGTATTTGGAATAATTTGTTTATCTTTGTAGCCATAATATATTATATGATATGGCAAGAGACATGAATCGACTCAAAGTGGTGCTGGCAGAGACGAAACGAACCAACAGATGGCTGGCAGAGCAACTGGGCAAAGATGAAGCAACAGTTTCCAAATGGTGTACCAATACAAGCCAGCCCAGTCTTGAAACCTTATTCCAAATAGCAGAATGCCTAGGCGTTTCTGTTCAGGAACTAATAAGTAAAGAAAAAAACGAGCTGTAAATATTATCTAGCAAAACTCTTTTTGGAATGCCAACAAGAAATGAAGATCACTATTTGATTTTGCAACATGGTAACAAAACATATATTTCAGACATTATTCCCTTATGTAAGTGAGATTGTACAATTTACCAATTCACTAACTGACGAAAACAATCCTGATTGGGAGTTGTTCAACTACTTGGAATCATTGGATTACAAATTTGAAAACTTAAATGATTATAGAATGACAGTTCAAACACTAGTTTACTATGATTTGCTAAACTGCTACTTCGCCCTTGGCTACCATCAAATTTATAATAGAGATGATTATGTGTTGTTTGATTTGGTTGAATACGCTTTTTATTTAGGACATTTAAAATTTACCCATGATGAATTCGAACAGTTTATAAGTATTCCAAAGAATGCGTCTTTTTTCAAAGAATGCTTTAATATAACGAAACGCTCTATTAAGTCGATACTTTTCCCAACATTATATATCAAATTGAATGAAATTGAAAAATCAAAAAGTAATGAATACATATTAATCCTTCAAATGATAGTGATTAAACTTTCTGAAAACATCATCCATCCCAAAAGCAAAAATAATACGTTAATTTCTACATTATTGTCAAATCCCCAATCATTTTTGAATGATTTAGATGAAGACGATGAGTTTCAACAAAGAGAACTTGATTATTCCGACAATAAAATAGACAAAGATGAGACTGTTACATATTATGTAAAAAATGAATTAAATATGGAGCTATTAAAAGATAAATCATTTAATGGAATCTCTTTTGAGATAATCAGAGAGGAGTACCATGAAGGGTATTCGTCTCCATTTTGGCTATTCCTTCGTGTTATGAACTTCACTGATCATAAGAAAAAAATTGATATTAGTATGAACTATATATCAATTAGACATGGATTAAAGAAAAGTTGGGCACAAGAATTTATACCAGATAATAGTTTCGTTGATTTAATATTTCGTTATGATGACATAACCGCAGCATATGAGGGTGATCGTATTGAAATGGAAATAAATGATGGAAAATTTGCCTCTTTAAGACTAATTAGAGAAAGAGACAACTGGATGGTTGTTGAATCCATAGAAAGAAGTACATATAATAGAGAACTAAAAAATAGAATAGAACACTTTGAAGCAATTGATGAACAATTTGGTATAACTCTTCAAAACTTCTCAGTTAAAGTAGAAGACGAAAATTCTCTCAATTTGTTCTGCGAAGTTCTTGCCTTAAATGGTGAAGTTCCTCAAGAAGGCTTCAATGTAGAAGTTGCTATATATGATTCTGATAACTCTATAATTTATCAAACAAGTATTAGCAAATATGACGGAGATTTTAAAGGATTTGAAGTTTTTAATTTTGGGACTATAAGGCTTGACATTCCTGTCGACGAAATTAGTAAAATTAGATTTTATCCTACACGATGAATAAAGAAATGTCTATTCTGAGAGAATCTCTTATTTCTGAAGCCAAGAGTTCTCCTATGCTTTTGTCTGATCTAGCAGGCTTGGAAGCATACGTATCTGATAGTTACAATAGCCGATCTTTTATTGAGCTACTTCAGAATGCAGATGTCGCTACGGCA
>JAEEGI010021789.1_pt1 | contig 12711 bp, 13 predicted proteins | sample 8958751 | NCBI WGS metagenome assembly JAEEGI01 (sample SAMN16246545, study PRJNA631951) | gut metagenome | biome: gut microbiome; feature: rumen; material: KS-attached | host: Bos | place: Iran: Karaj | collected 2018-10 | reverse complement strand
CTAGGCAGGAAGGACGAGCCAATATCGCACCAGCCATACTTGTTTACCTCACCTCGGAAGAATTCGGCGCGGTTTGTACCTTTCTCCCAGATGATTTCAGCACGGCGGATGAAACGCTCGTCATTGATTCCGAGCATACCGCCTTCACCAGAGATGATGTTCTTTGTCTCATGGAACGAGAAGGCGGATAGATGTCCAATCGTTCCCAGCGGCCTTCCTTTGTAATAGGAATCGATAGCCTGGGCTGCGTCCTCCACCACCAGAAGGTTGTGCTTCTCCGCAATTTCCATGATACGGTCCATTTCGCAAGCGACACCGGCATAATGAACAGGGACGATGGCCTTCGTTCGAGGCGTAATCAAAGCCTCAATCTTCTCCGCATCGATGTTGGGATTGCGGTCCATGCTGTCGGCAAAGACGATCCTCGCCCCCTGGCGGACAAAAGCCAAGGCGGATGAAACGAAAGTATAACTCGGCACGATAACCTCATCACCCGGTTGGATATCGCACAGGATGGCGGCCATTTCAAGGGCATCGGTGCAGCTGGTTGTCAGCAGGCATTTCCTGAAGCCGTATTTCTCTTCGAAGAAACGCTGGCAGCGCTTGGTGAACTCACCATTGCCGCTCAACTTGCCGTTATACACGGCCTGATACATATAATGGGCTTCCTTGCCGGTAAGATGAGGCTTGTTAAAGGGAATACTCATGGCTAAAGCAACAAATCAGATGAAAAAAACAAAGACTCCGATCAAAATGACCACTATGGCTCCCGCTTTTCGCCAGGACAGACGCTCTCGAAAGAAAAGCCAGGCTAGACAGGGGACGAACAGATAACTCAACGATTCGATCGTGCTCACCTCCTTGGCCTGTACGCCGTGTCCCATGCAAAAGACATTCAGCAAGAGTGACACGCCCATAATGGCATATCCCCCAATCACCCAAGGATTCACATACTGTTTCCAAAGGGGTGCGTACTCTTTCGTGGCGCCCTTCTTCAAGAGAATCTGCGCTCCGGCCGCCGCAAACACGGCAAGTATGACAAGCAGGATATACACTATGATTTTGCGAACATGACAATGCCGGAAACGATGATGAAGGAACCCAGCACATTCTGCCAAGTGATTCCCTCATGAAACAGCAGGGCCGACAACAATAGGACAAATATCAAACTCGTTCCCTTGAACATATACGCCGTGGAAAGCGGAACCCGGACCAGAACCTGCTGCCACAAGACGGCATAAACGCCCATCACGCCGATGGCACCCACCACCCAGAGGATGTATGGTGCGGACAAAAACGCATAAGGGGACGCCATTTTCATACAGATGTATGTGCACGCATAAACGAGGTTGATGCCGATCAAAGCCAACCACATCCATCCCTTATGGGTCTTTTCTACAGCCACCAGTGCCAAATCTTTGTTACCGATTCCAACGAAAAACCGCATCTGGAATACAGCCGGCAGGCCGGATCATTGTCCAGCTGCGTCGCCACACTCAGGCGATTCCCCTGATGCTCATGCACATAGGCTACAGCATACTTAATCAACGCCGTCCCAATCCCTTGATGCTGGCAGTTCTCATCTACCGCCACAAGCCCGATAACATTCTTGTCATCGCGTCGGTCAAGAGTCAGAAGCCCTCGCGGGAGATCCCCCTTCATATAACAGAAGACATCTGTCGCGATGCTCCCATTGACGGATTGTTCTATCCAGCGTGTGTAAAGCCGTTCATAGCTCCCGGCGGGGAATTGAGGGTCCGTCTTGAACCGGGAGTATTTCCCGCTCACCAGAGCCAATGAAACCAGCGAATCCGACGTTTCCCGGGATTCCCAACGCACTACCGCCGGACATGCCTCGGATTGACTGAGGTCAGTTGCCGAAAACACGGCCTTGCTGTCAACCAGCCGGGCTCCGTCAAACGGGATGTCCAGGCCGGGCACCGAAAAGAGGTATATCAAATCGAAACGATTCCGCAAATCTCCCTCCTGCCCGGATAAAGCGGCAATGTCCTCCATGGATGCGACACACGCTTTTGCGATACGTATCCCGAAGAACCCGGAGTCCCAAGGCAGCGGAATAATCTCCATCTTACAGATTGACCTTGTCCTTGATGATGAAGAGCTGGCGGCCTTTCACTTGATCGTAAATCTTGCCGATGTACAACCCCATGATTCCCATAACCAACAGCAGCAGGCCACCGACAAACCAAATGGAGAATACGGTCGTCGTGTACCCCGGAACCCGGATGACACCCGCCCATTTTGCAATGACATTGTACAGCGCAAGCAGGAAGGAGAGCGCGGACATGCCGAAGCCCAACCCGACGGCAAACCGAAGAGGCTTATTGCTGTTCGATACGATGACATCGAATCCGAGCTTGAAACGCTTCTGCAAGTTGTAAGAACTCTTCCCCTCGGAACGCTCGCTATGCTCGACATCAATGGCCGTATCCTTGAATCCCAGGTACTTGATCTGGGAAGGAAAGAATCTAGCTTGTTCCGGCATCCGGTTGAACTCTTCGATCACCCGTTTATGATAGATTCCGAAGTTAGCGACAGCCTTGTCCGACTCCATTCCGCTCAAACGGCGAAACACCCGGTAAAACAATGCCGAAGTACTCTTCTTGATGAAGCCGTCCTTGCGCACAGCCCGGCGGGCATATACGATATCAAATCCTTCCTGCGCTTTCCGATACAGGTTCGGAATCTCTTCCGGCCGGTCCTGAAGGTCGCAGTCCATCACAATCACCCACTCCCCCGTGGCATAATGCAATCCGGCGGTGATGGCATAATGCTGGCCGAAGTTTCTTGACAGATTGATTCCCTTTACCCTGGGATTCTCCGCACATTGTCTGACAATCTCCGACCAGGAGCTGTCAGGGGACGCATCGTTCACCAAAATGATTTCGTAATCATCCGTAATGGAATGAACGCTCTCCACATTGCGACGGACCAGCTCCGCCACCATCTTTTCCCCCTTATAGATGGGAGAAACAATTGAAATATGAGGACCTGTCTGCATACATCAAGGATTGGATTTTACAAATATCACCGTCCGGTAATCTTCGCCCATATTCTGGGACATCTGTCGCATCTCGATTCGATCATAGTCCCCCGGGAAATCCCAGTCCGCTTTTTGGAAATAGGCGGTCACCCCCTCTTCCTCATTCTTGAAAATGATAAACGCACGGGGGGCCTCCTGCCCGAAATCTTTGTATTGCCACCAATGATAAGGAAGCCTGCCGTTGACGAAGCCACCCGCCAGATAAACAGCCATCTGGTTCTCGCCAAACGCCATATAACGGTCGCCAGGCTTGCAACCCGACGCTTGCAGGGTGTCCAGCAAATCATGATAATACTGTTGCTGGTACTGGCTGACCAACACCTTCTGAGGACGGGAAGCGCCAACTAATTCGTATTTTGAAGAGCGAGGAGTGTAATAATAATGGTAGCGCTGGAAATTGCCCTGCCAAACATATCCTGCCAGCAGCAGAACGACGAACAAAAGATTCAACCTGTCGTTCGTTTCACTGTTCAACAACGTTGACAGACAGAAAAAAGCCTGCAACCAGAACGGGACAAAAATGACCGCCTTATTCAAAATCGGCTGATTCGTTCCGAAAACGCCGGCGAACGGGACGGCAAGCAGAATCAAAACCATGAAAGCTTCCTTGGAAAGCAGGAAATGTCTCAAATTGAAATCGGGCTGAGCCAGTACTTTCGCCAGAACAAGAGCGACGGGTATCAAGTACAAGATTCCCCGAAGTTCATAGACTTGCCTGACAACAAGGAGGATACCGCACAAAAGGAGCACCACCAGCCACTGAATTCTTTCAGACACATGGATCTTCTTAAACGCCCATGTGCATAAGACAACGGTCGGCACAAACACCAGCAAAGCCTTGGCAACGGTAATCAGCATAACCGAAACCAGGCTTCCAGCATCGTGATTGGACATGGATTCCTCGGTGAAAGTGGAAACCAACACCCTGCTTATCTCGGAGAACCAGCCCCCCATGTCGTGGATGAAGATGTGACTGATGACAATGGCAGTCAGACCACCGCATAGGGCAGCAAACAGATGCGCCCACTTCTTTTCCTCGACATCCAGGAAATATGCCACCACGAACAGGATGGAAATGCAGATACCGGCAGGCGGATAATTCGTGCAGGCGAACCATAAAAGGAATCCGGCGCCGAAGGCACCGATGGCTTTCACCGCTATTTTCCGGGATGCAAACAAAACAAAAAGGAACGATGCTGCGGAAAGGACGATTATCAGCTCAAGGCTGTCATAGGAAATGGTCGGCGTAGCGAAGGTGAATGACGTGGCGCCGGCCAGCAAAACCATCGGATAATAAGCCCATCGGGAAATCCTCAGACCTTTCTTCCTGGAAAGCCATTCATAAGAAGTTCCGGCAAACAGGATGACAGCCATCACATTCAGGATTACGCGAAGATAGCGGAACACCATGATGTTGTCATCTGGAAAAGAACGGCTCAGCGCGCGTACGATGGCGTGGAAATCCGACCCGACGTCCTGAATGGGCTGATTCCGCAGATAACCGAGCAGATAATAGCCCTCATCACAGGAGATTCCGTTCCGCAAGGTGCTGACGATCAAATACCATACGAATACAACGGACATCCATACGAAAGCACCGTACTTCATTATCCAATTGAATACGATCTTTGGCCCTTGCATCCCTCAAACAAATAGATTCTTCACTTTGGGAATATGCACCAAGACGGCAGCCATGCCGATTGTTAAAACATATCGCCAAACAAACAAGGCCCAATCCGGCATCCCGATTCCCGCAGCCACACTGATACGATTACCAAGATGTGAATCTATCTCGAAACAATGGACGCACATGATCGCCAGTGAAATCAGTCCAAGATAGGCGAACACCTTTGAAACCGGTCTGAAATATTTGCCCATCCACTTGGATAACCAATAGACACAATAGGTTCCGCCATAAGCGCCCATCACATCCAACGGATAGTACTTCCAAGTAAAAGTGTACATCTCCAGCCTGGAACAAAAGATTGCCGCAATCCAGCACCCGATGCACAGAAGATTCAGCCACATCGGGAAAGGATGATCCTTCACCCACCAGCCGACAGTCACGAACGGCAATGCTGTCAACCCCAAAGCCACGCACCAGATGGAATAAGGGAATACCCTATGCAGTAATATGGTTCCAAAGGCTAGAACCAATGATACGGGAATAGCCCATTGTTTCAATCGAGACAAAGGAATCAGCAACGACTTCGCAACGAACAAAGCCAGAAGGAACCAAATCACGCCTATTGTCAATTTTCCCCAAGGGGTCATGGGACCATCCACATCGGCCCAGAACAAAGACAAAGAGTCCCGAACGACCGGATCCCAGCCTTCCTTTTTGGCAAAAGCCAACAACACCGCCCAGGCCACTATCGCAAGCTGGGTAACGACAAACGGCGGAATCAAACGCCTGGAGAAGCGCTTCACATAACCCCACGAAGTCGCCCCTTCCACATAAGCCTTGGAGAAATAACCCGCGACTAGGAAGAACAACGGCATATGGAAGGACAAGATGACCTGCGCCAACCAGGGATGATTCCATCCGAAGAAATGCCCAGTCATCACCAGCAGGATGCCAATGCCTTTCATAATGTCAAAGGTTGCGTCGCGTTGTTTCATAGCATCACCTTATCTTCCCTTCTCTGAAATCAAAGCCGAAATAAAATTTTACGGAACAGGTTTTTTATCTTAAAAACACGAGGTCCCCAAATCTGACCGAACAAATGCTTATACTTTTTCAATTCATCATTATCGATATGCCAAGACCCGGCAAAATGATGAATTGTATGGGTGTTTTCTGTCATATGTATTGCTCCATCAATATATGATTTCGGGCAGAAATAGTCTTTGGGGAAAATAGCAATTTCTGAATTGATGATTTGAAACTCATTATTTGGTATAAACCCACAGGCTAAAGCATGTCCCGTAATAATCTGGACATTCGGTTTCATATTGAGAGCGCCATTGGGCATAATGAAAGAAAGATCCGTATAATACTCCAACTCTTTCTTAGCCCATGTACTACCTTTTTCTGCGCCCATTATCCCTGTAGGAATTGAATCTTCAACTTCGAATCCGGAAAAAGCCGGATAAACTAAAAACGCATCTAACGGCTTCAATACTTCGACATCCGTATCCATATAAATACCGCCATAATGATATAGCGCATATAAACGGACATAATCGGTGACAAAAGCGTATTTCTTGTTATGGTACGCTTCCTTAACGAATCTATTTGATGAAACGTCAAAAGAATCCTCATTCCATAACCTATATTCGTACTCTGGCAAGTATTTATGCCACGAGTCTATACACTTTTTTGCCTGGTCTGGCATCTCTCCTCTTCCAAACCAGCAGTAATGAATAATCTTAGGAATCCTTGGTCTTTGTTCTTCCATATATCACAAAAACTGTTATTTAATCTCGGGAAAGAAAAAAGATATAAAGCGTTCGCTACTTTTATCGTCAGGAAAACTATGAATAAAATCCCTTACTTCATGCCTTTCTTTGTTATATCGATCCCTCCCACAACAAATATCGCTCAAGAAACAGTAGAACTGTTCCTTAACATAAATATGATGTCCGGGCATGATCTCTTTAACATTATTCCATACAAACCCTCGATCAGATTCATAAGACTCGATATCATCCAGCACATAGCCAATTGGCTTATCAACCAGCAAATAATCAAAACTAACAGAGGAATAATCAGTAATCAAAGCATCAGACTTCCCAACGATCTCATATAACTGAAAACCGTCACTTCTAATCATCTCATCAGTCACAAACGAAATAGAGGAATACTGATTGGCGAAAACTGTTTTATCAGCTTGTAGGTGATGGATCTTCACCAAAATCTCAATCTCCTGCTTCTCTAAAAAAGCATCTAACTCTTCCAAGGAAGCCCTGTCCGAAAACAAAGGCAGACCTGTTTCTGTATCACAATTCTGCTCAGATAATGACTTTTGGACAGACTGCCTAAAAGTAGGCATCCATAAAATAACCTTGTGGCTTTTCCGTTTTGAGAAAGGATTCTGAACACCCTCTCCTATGCAATGAATAAGCAAATCGTTTCTGGAATAGCCTAATGGAATAATCTTATTCTCATCACAGCCCAGGAACAATGACTGAGCCTTGGAGACATTTCTTCCTAAAGAGATGGTAAAATCAAATGACAATTTTCCATCTCCTTTCCCGGCTTTCATGGGGCATCCATGAGTCAAATATATTAAGCACTGATTTCCGTTCTTTTTAAACTCCGGAAGGATACAGTGTGTAAAAATAATCCTTTTTGCCCGAGCATAATAATAATACGCCTTGATACGCAAACCATAGCTCACGTGAGAGACAAAAACAGTATCATTTGAATTCCGAAATGCCGAAGGATTGACAACTGACCAAGCAAAACGATATCCTCCTTTATCTCTTAAACAATGATACAGTGCCCAAGCATTATCACAATAATCAGGTTCACTCTCAAGAATAATAAGATTCTCTTTGATTGGAAACAGCCGAAAGAAAGAGTATATAATCGGACGAATCGGTTTACAAATAATCGTTTTAACGATTCTATACGATCCGATAAATCCGTGTTTCTTTATTTTGGTTAGGATTGACATCCCTTTATCTAAAGCAATATCCACCACTCACTTCAATAATGCTCCCGTTTACGAAAGCATTCTTGATACAGAACTTCACGGCATCCGCTATTTCATTTGGATCCGCAAATCGCTTGATTGCTGTCTTGTTATAGATGTTATTTCTGATTTCCTGTGGTTTGTTTTTCTGCCATTCAGTTTCTACAAAACCAGGTGCGATGGCGTTGACTGTCGTATTCGTATCTTCAAAGAACTTGACTAGGTTCTTGGCAAGAGCAAGAACAGCCGCTTTCGTAACTCCATAGGACAAGGAAACGCTATGGGGAAGAATGCCCATCAAAGAACCGGTAAACACAATCCGCGATCCGTGCGGGATACAGTCGAATAAATCTCGGATTAGGTACACATTGCTGTTGACATTCATCTGCATCACTCGTTCCCAGCCTTCCTCATCAATCTCCTGGAGACCTTTCCTCAACGTCATTCCAGCATTGCAGACAATACAGTCAATATGACCCTTCTCCCGCATCTTCATCGCGAAGTCATGCATCTCTTTCTTGCAGGTCTGATCTACCCAAAGAATCTCGAAGGCATCACTAATCGCACTCAACCTTTCTTTACACGGCTGAACAGAGTCTTCATCATAAGCATATGTCACAGTAACGTGGTATCCTTCCTTAAGCAGCATCTCGGCGGTAGCAAGGCCAATTCCACGGGTGGCTCCAGTTACAATCGCATTCTTCATTTTACGACGTCAGGATTAGGTTGGTGGTCAATGGCCTTGATGGTGCCCTCATACCGTTCAAGAATGGATTTTTTGATAGCAGTGGTTGACGCCCCTTCCCCCCGAGGGAAATAGAACACAGCTACGCCTAGTTCTTTCAGGTAATCATACTTGCCCACCCAGTCGTCCCCGACGACAAACACGTCAATGTTCATCTTCCTCACAGCTTCCGTATGATCCAAGGATCGTTGAGGGATTACTATATCGGGGTACTTCAAAGCCTTGATAATCGCAATCCGTTCCTCGAATGGAATAATAGGAGGATTCTTATAGCTAGCCACTAGTTCATCGGTACTTACTCCGACGATGAGGGTGTCTCCCAACCCACGTGCGTATTCAATCATCTTGAGATGGTTGGAATGGAACATGTCAAAGGTTCCAGATGTATAAACGACTAATCTATTGTTATACATTATTAATTTTGGAATATTTGATTACTTTTCTTTCAATATACCGACAGATTCTTTCTTTAGTGTCTACTGCTTTCCTATATAGGTAATTGTGCAATACTAATCCTTGCAGTCCCCCTCTTTGCCATCCAATTATCGGCCAGAAACAATCATCAATGCTATCAATGCAATCAATGGCATGTAAAAAGTCTTGCTTGCTGCCTAAACGGATAGATTTCTTCAAATATGTGTTTGCATAAAGCAATGCTTGTTGCGCAGACTCATTTCGAAAGTCTCCTTCTTTATCATAAAAGAAATGATACAACCCCATCCAATTCCCAAGATACTCCTTTTGTTTGCGAAGGATAGTATCTTTTTTGACATATTGATACATGATGGAGTTCTCATTCCTCCTCTCATAATTGTAAACCACATCGTCGACTTTTGCAAAAGAAGATGCAAAAAAAGATAATATCGCCATTTGATATCGATCCTCTGCCATATCGCATCCATCCAAGCACTTAAGATGGTTTTCTGTATAAAGTGAACGGCGTATCAACCTTCTCCAGATTACATGATCCAATGAATACTCGAACTGCTGAAGAATCATTTCTTTTTTGTTGTGATAATTGGGCTCAACTAGTTCCACAATTCCATCTGCCGTATGCATATATGCTGCTCCAGAAACGATGTCTGCTCCCGTTTTTATTTGCTGTCGGACCATGATCTCAATTGCATGAGGCTCCAGCCAGTCATCCGAATCCACATGACATACAAACAGCCCCTCGGCATTATTCAGCAAGGTATTTCTCGTTGAAGCCAGGCCCTTGTTTGACTCATGACGAACAATCTTTATCCTGGGTTTTAAAGAAGGATGCTCGTTCGAAACAGATTCCAACAAATCGATACTGTTATCAGGAGAACAATCATCTACAAAAACGAACTCCAAATATGGATATGATTGTCCGAACAAGCTTCTTGCACATCGTTCAATGTACTTTTCAACCTTGTATACTGGAACCAAAACACTGACGAGATACATCGGTGAAGCAATCATAGGCAATTAGTCTATCTCAAATGCGGATTTCTTGGGTAAAATAGAGTCAAACGCCTCAGAGATGATTCGCATGCAACTATCAATACTATCAGACTCCTCATTTTCGTTTAAACAAATATGCGACCAACTCTGACTACGAATAACTTGTTTAATCCACTCGATACTTCGGGAACCAATCGTGATAATTCTTCCTTGGTTGATGGATTGAGTTGGATAAAAACGGCCAGCAGCTTGGTTCCAAGCACATAGCAACCATTGATTCACCTGCTCGTCGGAGCGAAAACGAGAAGCGGACATATGATCCATCACTTCTGGATAACGGTCCCATACATCCTGCAATGTGGATTTTAAATGAGGTAGTGCGATGTGCCCATAAATACCCACAGGGAGCGTTCTATTGGCCAAGAAACATATCAAATTCTTCCTCGCTCTTTTATAGCCCAAGGCCTTGACATTAAACCATTTTCTTCTATTCTTCCATATAGAATCAGCAATGTCAAAGGCTTTGTTGACAAGACAATAGTCATTGAAAACAAGGCGACTCCAATTGTTGTATCCAATTTTGCTAGAGTATCGCAAATCACTTTCCAGGACAGGGGCCCCCTCCTTGAAAAACAAATCAGGCTTAACGGGTCTCAACAAAAACATATCATCGTTAAAATAGACATACTTTTCAGAGAGATCGCCAATCCGATGAAAGTTCATTTCAATCGTATTTGCATTGAATGTTGGAAGGAAACGATCAGGAATAAAATCGGAATGCTTTACCCACCGCAATTGAGGATGATTAAGATTCAACCAGGAAGGCTTTTGCCCACAAGTTATGAAGAACACCTTATTGACCCATGGTGCGAAAGCCTCTACCCCCCTGAACCAATATCTCAACAGCCCGTTGTCTCGATAACGGCATTCCGAATTGGCGTCCTCAGAATTTGAAACACTTGTATCTTTTCCAGAAAAAGCCCCTTTCTGAGCACACCATTCCGGATCACTGCCATCAACCCACGGAATAACAAAATCTATCTTTTCCATAATTTAGCCCACCAAAGTGCGGGGGAAGCCATCAGTTTTCCTAATCGATATATCTTGGAAGAAGTCGCCTTCTCATATCCTTTCCCATATCCTTTTTTATATTCCTTTCTCAACGCATGCTCAACAGGGAAAAGCATTAATGACTCATCATCAATTCCTCTTCTTCTCATTGCTTTTATGCAGGCATAGCTATGCCACACAGCCGCTTTGTATGAATTATCATTTAATGAAATGCTATTCGGATTATTACGCTGTATATATTGCAACAAATCAAGATGGATAACGTCTCCTACCTCTTCCAATTTATAATACAAGTCATAATCCTCGGCATTTTTCATAAAAGCATCAATTCCTTCTGTCTTTAAATAGGAACTCTTCTTGAAAGCAATTACAGGATGAAATGGCCAAGATCGTGTATGCAGGGCAGATTCGAAAGGAAAGATATCGGCTCCAGGTGACTCCATCTTGATATTCAAGTGCTCATCAGCCCGATACATACCAGAATACACCATAGATGCATTTGGGTGATCTATATGAGCTTGAATCATTACATCAAAAACATCGTTTCCCACGAAAACGTCGTCCGGATCCAAAAAACAGCAGATATCGCCTTTCGACATCTCGACACATCTTCGCTTTGTGAAACCAACGCCCCTATTCTTATCATTTAAATAAATGTGAAACCTGGCATCATTATTATACCTCTCATATACAGTCGCAGAGTTGTCCGTTGACTTATCATCAACAATGACTATCTCCCATACCTTGTATTGCTGAATAAAAACACTGTCAATGGCTTGCTGTAAGTAACGACCATTGTTATAATTTGCTATAAGAATAGAAATCAAAAGTGGGTTATTGTCCATTTTAAATCACAAATCCTTTAACTACCGCAATTTGGCGTTGCAGATCCTCCACCATCCATAAGCTCAACAAACCTGGTATTACCGATGCCTTTCAAAATGCGTTGACAAGGACTCTTCCTTATCCATCAAGCATACAACCCATCGCCAATCTCGTAAATGACTTGACCATCCTCATCAAATGCTTGTAAACCTCTTGGCAGGATTCTGGCAGAAAAGTATGGCATTCTTATGCAAACTTACACAAATCTCCAACAACTAATTAATGATCTTGTCCAACAGCCTAAGGAATGAAAAGAATCCGGATATCATCTTGCGATACAGTCTTTTCTTTCCATCATACTCCAACACGTTCTTCACATGATTACTATTCAGTAACGCTCCCATCTTATCCATCGCGATTAAGTCCCGAACCACCAGAACTGGTATCAAGTCGTTGATAACGGTCTCTCTTTCTTTTTTTAGCAACTCTTTGTTAATACTGCTAATCCCGCATGTATCAAAACAAGAGACAATCTCATCTAGATACTTAAAATCACAATTCTTCAATGCCTGTTTTAAGAAGAACGCCCAATCCGAAACAATTCTAAACCTTTCATCGTACAATTCCTCCTGCAATAACTCTCGTTTGATAAAAGAAGCATTATGCCCCAAAGAATAGTGATACAAGTATCTCAATGTCAACGGATTTGGAATGCAGCTCTTCCTCATTTGCCCATCTCTCATCACGAAATAAAAATCTCCATAAACGATATCGCCCGTAAAAGAATGAGAAAAGCATCGTTCCAACGAAGTATCATCATACAGCCAATCTCCACTATTCAAAAACTGCAGATAATCTCCTTTTGCGACCTTGATGCCCTTATTCATGGCATTATAAATGCCCTTGTCCGGCTCGCTTACCCAATATGAAAAAAGATG
>JAEEGI010021786.1_pt1 | contig 12712 bp, 7 predicted proteins | sample 8958751 | NCBI WGS metagenome assembly JAEEGI01 (sample SAMN16246545, study PRJNA631951) | gut metagenome | biome: gut microbiome; feature: rumen; material: KS-attached | host: Bos | place: Iran: Karaj | collected 2018-10 | reverse complement strand
CGGACTCAACACCATAGTGCTGCCCTTCGCCACTACCAAGGAGGAGTTGCAGGCAGAGAAAGTGCTGCAGTACACTGGTTCGGAAGTGAGAGAAGGCACCGTATACCTGAAGTTCCAGTCGGTGGAAACCCTTGAAGCCAACACCCCCTATGCCGTCTTCGTGGATGGCGACAAGACCCTCGAGCCATTCAAGAACAAGACTGTGGTAGAAGCCAACGACCTGACCGTGAGCGACAATGAATACAGTTTCGTAGGCACCTATACCGCCTACGAGGCAGGCAAGTCGCCCATCGTAGAAGGAGACCTGATAGCAGGTGTAGAGGAGTTTGTGAAAGCCAATGGTGGCAACAAAATCCGCGCCTACCGTGCCTACATGAAGAAAGTGGGCGACAGTGAAGCCAGCGTGGCCTTCATCATCGACGACACTGTGGTCGATGGCATCGAGGCTGTGCAGATGCTCGAGGAGATGACCGGCGACATCTACAATCTCAACGGTCAGAAGGTAGACCGCGCCCAGCGAGGCATCTACATCATCAATGGCAAGAAAGTCTTGGTCAAGTAAACAAACATCAACAAACCATATCGTTTAACCCGTCGGCGAGTCAACAACGCTGACTCGCCGACACAAAAGAAACCGTATGAAAAAGAATTATATCGCACCCGCAATGAAGGTGAACGTGTTGTACACAAAAGACATCATGCAGATCACAGCCGTGAGCGGCGGTTACGAGCAAGGTGTCGGCGGTCAGGGAAGTGATGACGAAGCCAGGTCAGGCACTTTCATTTTCTGATATCGAAAGAAAAGACCCCACCAAAATAGGTGAAAAAGGGCAGGTTTCCATGTGGGACCTGCTTTTTTTTAGTTAAAATGCAACAATCTGCATCAAAAATTGTGATTTTAAGATTATTTTATCTATCTTTGCAAAACATAAGATAGACAAACACAACAAAGCAACAAACTACTATCTACCGCATTTTTTAAACCTAAAATAAAATCTATGTTTGGTAAATTAAAATTCTTTAGATTGGCGCTATTGTTGGCTCTCGCAATGATTGCGGGCAACATCTCAGCGCAGACTATCAAGGGAACGGTAACCGATTCGAGCGGTGAAACCATCATCGGTGCTACTGTCATGGAGACAGGCACGCAGAATGGTGTGGTGACCGACTTCGACGGAAACTTTACCTTAGAGAACGTGAAAGGCAAGTCGATTACGATATCGTATATCGGCATGAAAACCCAAACCGTGCAACTTGACGGCAAGACCACTTTCAACATCGTGCTCGAAGACGAGGCAGCCAGCCTCAACGAGTTGGTGGTAATCGGTTATGGTTCGGTACGCAAGAAGGACCTCACCGGTTCGGTAGCCACCGTGGGTGGCGACAAGTTGGCCGCCATCCCTACCCCAAGCATCTCGGAATCCCTTACCGGTAAGTTGTCGGGTGTGCAGGTGACAACCACTGACGGTTCGCCCGATGCCGAAGTACTCATCCGCGTGCGTGGTGGTGGCTCCATCACTGGTGACAACACCCCGTTGATTGTTATCGACGGTTTCCAGGGTGGTTCGCTCAGCGACCTTTCCCCCAACGACATTGAGGATATCACCGTGCTGAAGGACGCCTCTTCAACCGCCATCTATGGTTCGGAAGGTGCCAACGGTGTAATCCTGATTACCACGAAGAACGCCAAGGGCGGCAAGACCGTGGTCAGTTACAATGGTTATCTGCAGACCAAGACCGTGTCGAAGCGCATGGACGTCCTCAACGCCTATCAGTATGTGATGTCGAACTATGAATATGCCGCACTGCGTGGTGAGAGCACACTCAACTCCTTCTACAAGCAGTTTGGCGTTTTCGACGACCTTTACCTCTACAAGAGTGTCGAGGCCATCGACTGGCAGGAAGACCTCTTCGGAGCCAACGTGCTCTCACAGAGCCATAATGTGAGCCTCAATGGTGGTACCGAAAAGACCAAGTTCTCACTCTCGGGAACCTATGACTTCAATGCCGGCTTGATGCCCAACAACGACTTCTCACGCTATGCATTCCTGTTCAAGTTGAACCATGACATCAACAGCAAACTGAAATTCTCTCTTACCGCCCGTGTGAACGACCAGACCGCCAACGGTCAGGGTACACAGGGTGGCACCTACAAGGTGCGTACTGAGCAGGCTCTCTATGGTGTTGCCACCAAAGGTCTGTCGGGTATGATTTCCCCCGACTTCTCCACCATGTCGGACGATGAAATCGTGGAGTGGCAGCGTGCCAACATGTCGCTGGCAGAGCAGTCGGAGCAATACTGGCGCCGCCGCAACAACCGCGGTTTCGTGTTCAATGCCTCTCTCGACTGGACCACTCCGTTGAAAGGTCTGAAAGCACACTTGGAAGGCGGTTATACCTATGGTTTCAACGAGGTGAAAAACTGGTATGGTTCCACCACCACTCAGGCCTCTTATGTAGGCGGTATGCCTCTGGCCGACTGGCAGAAGACCAACACCAACTCCATCCGTGAGAGTTTCACCCTCAACTACGATACGAAAATCAACAAGATACACCATCTCAACGTGATGGCAGGTCAGGAGTATCGCTCCAGCCGCTCCAACTACAACAAGATGGACGCCAACAACTTCAGCAAGGCCTTCACCGCCGAGGAAGTGTTTGCCAACTTTGGCCTGGGCACCATGCAGGCCATGACCGGCAATGTGGCAGCCGACCAGAACAAGGTTTCCTTCTTCGGACGTATCAACTACACCCTTCTCGACCGCTACCTGCTTACCGTCACCCTGCGTGAGGACGGCAGTTCGCAGTTCGCCGACGGTCACCAGTGGGGTTTCTTCCCCGCAGCCGCCGCATCATGGCGTATCATTGAGGAGCCTTGGATGGAGGGAGCCAAGAAATGGTTGTCGAACTTGAAACTCCGTGTGTCATACGGTAAGGTAGGTAACGACAAACTCCCCAGTTACATGTTCAGCCAACTCTACAGCACCAACAGCGGTTCGAAGCGTTATGGTGTAGGCGAGAACGCCAACTCCCACCTGGCCGTGACCACCGTGCTCGCCAACCCGATGCTTACCTGGGAGAAGCGCACCACCCGTAATATCGGTCTCGACTTCGGTTTCTTCCACGAGCGACTCAATGGTAACATCGATGTGTACTGGAACAACACCGACGACCTGCTCATCAACCACAACATCGCCGCTCCCGGTTACACCACCGTTTGGGAGAACTCGGCATCAACGAGCAACAAGGGTATTGAATTAACCCTCAACTCCTCCATCATCGAGAAGAAGAACTTCACCCTGCAGGCCAACTTCAACATCGGCTTCGACAAGTCGAACGTGAAGGCTCTTGCCAATGGTCTCCAGGAGATGACATTTGCCTCAGGATGGGCAAGCACCGACAACAAGAACCAGCAGGACTACATCGTCCGCATCGGCGACCCCATCGGTCTGGTATACGGTTGGGAGAGTGATGGTTACTACACCACCAACGACTTTGAGAGTTACGACCCCACCACCGGTGCCTATACACTGAAATCCGGCGTTCCCACCACTTCGCTCCTCGGCGGTGCCATCGGCATCCGTCCCGGTACGATGAAACTCAAGGACCGCGACGGTGACGGCGTTGTTGACGCCAAGGATATCACTGTTATTGGTGACACGAATGCCGACTTCGCCGGAGGTTTTGGATTCTCAGGTACTGTCTACGACTTCGACTTCAACCTCAACTTCACCTACAAGGTTGGCAATGAGATCTACAATGCCAACAAGATTCAGACCACCTCACGCTACCGTGCCGGTACATGGCCCAACATGCGCGAGGAGATGAGCCAGAGCAACGCCTACTCATACATCAATCCAGAAACAGGTGTGCTGCTCACCGAACTGGCCGACCTTGCCTATTGGAATGAAGGCGGCAACGGACAGGCAGCAAAGGAGATGTGGAGCCCCTTCTCCACCGGCGACGCTGTAGTGGTGCCCACCGACTGGGCCATGGACGATGCCTCGTTCCTGCGTCTGCAGAGTGTGACCATCGGCTACACCCTTCCCCACAAACTCACCACCAAGGTGGGTATCCAGCGCGCCCGCTTCTATGTGACAGGCACCAACCTGTTTGTGATTTCCAGTTATCCCGGCTTCGACCCCGAGGTCAGTTCCTACGTCCGCAACTCCAGTTACTCCGGTCTTACTCCTGGTATCGACTTCTCGTCGTACCCCAAGAGCCGTGCTTTCACCTTCGGTGTGAACGTCACCCTGTAATTCCCGGAACATGAAGAAACAAAACCTGAATAAGAATCGAAATATGAAACCATATAGCAAATATTTAGCAATTGCGGCAGTAGGGGCTTTTGCCCTCACTTCCTGCAATGACACGCTGAACGTTGACTCCCCCTCTCAGATGGACCAGACGATGGTTTACAACTCTTCGGAGTTTGCCACCAATGCCATCAACGGTGTATATGTACTGTTCGGCGAAGACCCCTACACCTCGCGTATGTGTGGTGTGTGGATGCAGAACACCGACGTCGAGGCCATGGGTGTCAGTGCCACCACGGCTACCAACCACCGCAACGCCATCTGGCCCTTGCAGGGTGCTGGCAACGTGGGATGGAGCGATGTGAAGAAAGTGTGGGACAACAACCTGCAGGCTATCGAGCGTGCCAACCAGGTGCGTGCAGGTATCGACAAAAGCAGCATAGGTACTCAAGACGAGATGCAGCAGATCAAGGGTGAGGCCACCTGTCTGAAAGCATTCCGTTATTACCTGATGTGCAACCTCTTCGGCGATGTGCCCTACTACGATGTGGCCGCCAAGTGGGGTGACGAGATTGACAAGCCCCGTACCGACAAGAACGTGGTCTACAGCCGCTGCCTGCAGCAACTTGTCGACATCGAGCCCAGCATGAAGTGGAGTGATGTCAACACCGGCGGTATCGAGCGTATGAACCGCGACTTCGCCATTGGCCTGATTGCCCGTATCGCCCTCTTCCGTGCCGGCTACGGCATGACCAAGGACGGCACGATGAAGTGCGCCGATGACTATCTTGACGTGAATGCCGACTCGCTGAGTGTCACCTACAAAGACGTTAGCGGAGCCGAGAAGACCGCTCACAGCCGTGCCGACTACTATCAGATGGCCAAGGACTATTGCCAGAAACTCATCCAACTGAAGCCCCGCGAGTTGTATCCCAACTTCGAGCAAGCCTTCGTCAACGAGATGAACTACACCATTGAGAACAACGCCGAGGTGCTCTACGAGGTGGCATTCGTGCAGAACTACGGTGGCGATATCGGCTGGAGTTTCGGTGTAGCCAACACCGGTTCCTGTGCCAAGGGTACCACCACCGCCCAAGTGGCTGTCACGCCAACCTATTACATGTCGTTTGCCGACAACGACAGCCGCCGCGACGTGTGCTGTGCCAAGTACAGCCATGAGAACGACACCGTGAAGGCATCTGCCGCCACAGGTTTGTATGCCGGCAAATGGGACCGTGCCCTTGCCGCCAAGGATTTGGGCAGCGGTTCTTCGAAAGGTACCGGCATCAACTTCCCGCTCATGCGCTACTCTGATGTATTGCTCATGCTGGCCGAGGCAGAGAACGAACTCAACGGTCCCACCGCCCTTGCCAAGGAATGCCTGACCAAGGTTCGCGCCCGTGCTTTCGCCAACAGTCCCACTTATGGTGCTGATGTCACCGAATACGTCGCTCGTCTGAACACCAAAGAAGAATTCTTCAATGCCATCGTCGACGAGCGTGCTTGGGAGTTTGGCAGTGAGGCACTCCGCAAATTCGACCTCATCCGCTGGAACCTGTATGCCACAAAGATTGAGCAGGCCATGCGCACCGCCCTTTGCTGGGGTATTGCCACCAACGAAGACCTGATGATGGACGAGGCCGTGCTTCAGCAGTATCCCGAGGCCGTCAACTACACCAACTGGGCTCCGAAACTCTGGTACGTGAAGGTAGGCAAGAACAACCTCAAGACCGACATCAAGTGGTATAACGAGAAGTACAGGATTGAGGAAGACGACGCCACCATGACGGCTGCCGGCTGGCAGTCTGTGAACTGGGGTTCTCAGATGATCAAGCGCACCCGCACCTATGTCTATGGTGGAACCGACTACGGCACCACCACCCCTGTGAAGACCGACAATGGCGATGGCACCATCACCTACACCCTGGGAACTGCCCCCAACACGAAGGTTGTCACCGTCAACAGCGGTGAGCCCACAGGCATCACCCGCAAGGATGTCTATGCCGCCAGCGATTACTTCACACGTCTCTACCGTGGCTACTCCAATGGTGCCCTGAAAGGCAACGGCGTAGTGCCCTACGTACTCCCCATCACCACCGAGACAATCTCTGCCAGCACCGTGCTCAACAACGATGGATACCACATCCTGGATACCAACATGGGCGATGGCGTGAACGTCGAGGTAGCAACTATTGAACGTGAATATAAATAATATTTGGAGAGAAATATGAAAAAGATAATCAAATCGATATTGCTTCTCGCAGCAATCACGACAGGAATGGTTTCATTTGTCAGTTGTAGCGATGACGACGACCTGACCACCGCCGATGCCCTCTTCCGGCCCATCATCAGCGAGTCGGACAACATTGTGCAAGGCCTTGACGAAAACCTCGTGCCCTATGTCATCGTAAAATGGGACAACTACACCTCTGCCAACCAGTACACGGTGAAGATGGAAGCCACCGACGGCAGCGACGTGAAGGAAATCACCACCAGTGACCTCACCTGCCAGTTCAACGGCCTGCAGTACGACAAGGAATACTATGTCTACATCAGTTCTTCCAATACCAACACCGGTCTGTCCTCAAAGCCCTACTCGGTAACCATTACCACCATCGACTATCCCACCAACCTCAGTTCGGTGACAGCCACCGACATCATCGACAATGCCGCCCGCATCCGCTGGTCGGAGGAAGGCGACTACGACCTTCTGAAGGTGATCAAAGACAGCAACGACTCCTTGGTGAATGAGGTAACCGTGACCAGCGACATGAAAGCCGTTCGCGCCGCAATTGTCGATGGCCTTCAGCCCCGCACTACTTACCGTGTGGAAGCCTACAAGGACAACATGTACAAGGGCAAGAAACGCTTCACCACTGCTGCTGCCGAGAATTTCTCGGGTGCCGTCATCGACCTGCGTGCTGTTGTCGACAGTGTGGGCAAGACCTACATCACCACCGAGCAGTTGGCAGCCGATGTTGCCGAGTATGCCGGCCAGGACCTCACCTATGTGCTGAAGGGAGGATTCGACTACAAGGTTTCGGGTGGTACCGCCCTACCTGCCACTGCCAACAAGATCAAGTTTGTCACCGGCCTCACCCTTGAGGGCAATGCCCGCTTCATCCAATCCGGTGGCTTCACCATGACTTCTGGAGCAGAAATCAACGATGTCGTATTCGAGAAGATAGACTTCGTGAGCGACAAGGTGAACAACGGCAGCAACCCTGTGGATACCAACAAGGAGAAGGGCTGGGGCGGCCGTCAGGTGTTCAACGTCAACGGCACCAAGGCCACTATGGAGAGCCTTACCTATAAGAACTGCTCGTTTACCGGTTATCGTGCCGTGTGCCGTGCGCAGACCGACAAAGACGCCGTGCACAACATCACCATGGAAGACTGTCTCATCAACTGCATCGGCGATCAGGGTGTCATCACCACCACCAACAAGGCTGCCGACTGGCGCAATGTGACAATGAAGAACTGCACCATCACCAATATCGTGATGCTGTGCGACCTTCGTTCCACCGCTAGCACCCTCAACTTCACCATCACCGACTGTACGTTCTGCTATGCACCCATCGAGACTACCGCCAATGCCAACACCCCACTCTTCCGTCTTGGCTCAGGCAATGTCAATCTCACGATGAAGAACACTCTCGTGGGACCGACGATGGCTACAGTCAACTCTGAAGGCAGCGACCTGCAGACCTACCATGCCGGTGTGGCTGGTTCCGTGCTCCTCTCCGGAACACCCAACAACCTTGAGGTGCAAGACAGTTACAAGACCAACTTCACCTATCTGGACCTCGGTACCGAAGAGCCCAAGATTTATCCTATCGAAGGACTCGGTGAACTGAGCCTGAGTGAGACCGACCTGTGGAGTGCTCCCGCCAAAGGCGAGTTCTACATCATCGGCTCACAACAGGGTGTCGACTTCAAGGGACTCGGCGACCAACGATGGAGATAATCCTTCATCTGAATACTTGAAAACAGGCATGCGGATGGCCGCATGCCTGTTTTTTGTCAAAATCCTTTATTGATTTGAATTATTCAGTTTTTTTTGTTATATTTGCAAAGCAAACAGCACCCACCTTCCAACTACTTAACCTTCATTAAAAACGAGCATGAGAACAAACCAATTTATACTCCTCATTGTGGCAAGTCTTCTGTCGTGCCTGCCGTCAGCAGGCCAAGAGAAGACCCCAGCCTTCCCCGGAGCCGAGGGATTCGGGCGTTATGTCACCGGTGGCCGTGGCGGAAAGGTCTATCATGTGACCAATCTCAACGACAGCGGTGACGGTTCTTTGCGCTGGGCCCTCAGCCAAAATGGCGCAAAGACCATTGTGTTCGACGTATCGGGCACCATCCACCTCAGTTCTACGCTCAACATCAACAAGGGCAATGTGACCATTGCCGGTCAGACCGCCCCCGGCGACGGCATCTGTGTGGCCGACTACCCCGTACAGATTAGGGCCAACAACGTGATTGTAAGATACATGCGTTTCAGGCTGGGCAATAAGAATGTGACGGTGAACGGTGCCGACGGTTGGGACGGTTTCGGAGGTTTCGACCAGTCAGACATCATTGTCGACCACTGTTCGGTAAGTTGGAGTATCGATGAATGCCTATCCATCTACGGCAACAAGAACACCACCGTTCAGTGGTGTCTTGTGGCGCAGAGTTTGCAGGACGCAGGTCATTCCAAGGGCAGCCATGGCTATGGTGGCAACTGGGGTGGCAGCGGAGCATCATTCCACCACAACCTGCTGGCCCACCATGAGAGCCGCGTTCCTCGCCTTGGTCCACGTTACACCACCCAACTCGACGAGCGTATGGACATGCGCAACAACGTGTTCTACAACTATTGCGGCAACGGCTGCTATGGTGGCGAGGCGATGAACGTCAACATCGTCAACAACTACTACAAGCCTGGTCCTGGTACAGCCCAGATCAGCACCACCAAGCAGCAACGTATTGCCTGTCCTGGCATCCGCACAGAGTCATACATCGCCAACTACCCCGACTACGCCCCCACCCTTCACATCTGGGGAAAGTTCTTCGTCGAGGGCAACGTGAATTCCAAATACAACGTGGTGACCAACGACAACTGGCAATATGGCATTTACAATCAGATTAACGCCGACAACAATGATGGTCTCTACAACGAAGAAGTGAAAGACTCTATCCGTCTGTCGGCTCCCATCGACTACATCCTCACTACCACGCACTCTGCAGAGCAAGCCTATGAGAAAGTGCTCACCTACGCCGGAGCCTCGCTGCATCGTGACACCTTCGACGACCTGATGGTTTCCGACACCCGCAATGGCACAGCATCCTACACCGGCAAGGGCAATCACAAGGGCATCATCGACTCTCAAGAAGACAACCGCCCTGAAGACGCCGGTGATGACTGGAGCGCATGGCCTGCCCTGAACAGCGACACACCACCTACAGATACTGATGGCGACGGCATGCCCGACGAATGGGAAACCGCCAACGGTCTCAACCCCTCCGACAGCAGTGACGGCGTGGTGTTTGACAGCGAAGGCTACACCAATCTTGAACGCTATCTGAACTCCCTTGTGACTTCTATCACAGAAGCCCAATACGAAGGAGGAACACAGTCGGGCTTCACCATTGAGCAAGGCAGTTCTGGTGAGGAGCAATCCTATGAAATCTCCCCGCAGACATCGAATGGTGATTGGACCTTTACCAACGGTTTCAGCATCAGCGTAGGCAACGGCTATGCCGAGGGCTCCGGTTGTGGCATAAAGGGAATCAAATACTCCCGCAATTCCAACTACAAGATCAACATCCCCGACGGCATCACCATCACCCGTGTGGAACTTACCGGATACAGCAACAGCGATACCAGCACAGCCTACATCGAGCAGTTTGGCGAGAATGTGTTCTCCTCCACCGATTACATGCTGCCCTCCCGCAAAGGCGGTGTGTCCGTGACACACAACATCCAATTGCCCGTTGCCGCCACGACCCAGGCATCGTTCATCACCAAAGATGCACAAATCGTGGCCAACCTGATGCTCTATACGGGAACATCGGGTATAGAAGAATGCGTGCCTATTACCTTCAGCAATGATGTCTACACGCTCGATGGCATTCTCATCCTCCGCAATGCCAAGGCCGAAGACCTCCAGTCGCTGCCCAAAGGCGTATATATCGTAGGCCACAAGAAGATGCTGGTGAGATAACCGACTACAGGCCGAAGCCATGCGCGACTTGAAAAAGAACAGCCATCCGACGTTGAGAATTGTCATCCTGGTCATGATTCTACTGGGTGTCATCATCCTCGTCACCGTTGACCCCAGCAAGAGCCCATGGTTGCCCAAATGCCCGATATGGCTGGCAACGGGGCTCTACTGTCCGGGGTGTGGCAGTCAGCGTGCCGCGCATGCCTTGTTCACGGGACATTTTGCAGAGGTTTTCCGCTTCAACCTCTATCTGCTTTTCGCCGGCCCCTATCTGGCTGCGCTTATCATTGAGCGGCTCCTTCTGACAGGAGAATTTCAGCAACGTTGCCGCAATATATTGGAGCACAAATATACCATATATTTCTATCTGGCGACCTACTGCATCTGGTTTGTTGTCAGGAACATCCTGAAAATATAGACAAGACCAGACATCGTCTGATTATTCCATTGTTGCGAAAGAAGAGTTACAATATCCACTAAAAAATTGAAAATATGGACGAACAAATGCTTAATCAAATTCTGGTGACCCAAGCCGACAAATATCCCTATATGAGTCTGCTGAACTTGAAATCCCAGATACTGAACAGCGGTATTGACCCTACCACCCTGCAGATGATGATGGCACAAGCGAAAGACCCCATTTTGGTACTGATACTGTCGATTTTTCTCGGTGGTTTCGGTGTCGACCGCTTCTACATCGGCGACATTGGCTTGGGTTTTGGCAAACTCCTCACCTGTGGAGGTTTGTATTTCTGGTGGCTGATAGATTTATTCCTGATTATGGATGCCACCAAGGAGAAGAACCTTCAGCAGTTGACAATGGCACTTAGCACGACAACGAACCGGTTCTATGGCGGTCGCATGTAGCACCTGCCCAAACATACTACAAGGCCCCTCGCGGTGAGGGGCCTTGTAGTATTATCATAGTCAGAGAAAATTATTCTGCCTTTTTCTTCGTTGTCCGTGCAGCGGGCTTTTTGGTTTCCTTCTCGCTGTTCATCTTTTCGATACGAGCCTTCAACTTGTCCTCCTCCTTCTGCATCTTGTCGATTTTTGCCTGGAGACGTGTGATGGCCTTGTCTTTCTTCTCTATCTCGTCACCCTGGTTCTTGATGGTGGTGAGCAATGCATCCAGTTCATCATTGTCGATAGACTCTGGGTAGAGAGAGTTGACCCTGTTGATGAAATCGCCGAGGATATTCATGTAGTTGGTGAACGCATCGAATGGCGTGCTGTAGATACCCCTGTCGAGTCCCACGTTCGAAGGCTTCGTCGTCATGAAGCGGAAGTTATTGGAAGCCTGGAGGTAATCCCAGTCCTGGTTGATACGCGGGTCGTCAGCGATACGCAGACGGTCGGCGATGCTATAGAGTTTGTTGAACGCCTCACGCTGCATCGGGTTGCCCAGCCAGCAACTCACATCACGCTCCTCGTCAACCCACGACAATGTATCGGGCACGTCGAGAGCGCCCACGCTCTTCATCTTCATGCATATCTCGGTAGGTGTAGAGAAGGTGATGGCTTTCTCTTTTGCACAAGCCGGCAGCGCCTTGAGGAATTCAAGGATATTGCTCGAAAGCGGTTGTGCGATGCCAAGCGCTGAGAGTTCCATGAAGATATTGATGACCTGCTCCTCTTCGGGGAAGTTGGCTATCCGCTCGATATAGTTATCAGCGAAGAGAGGATATCCTTCCCACTCACTGTTGTTGAACCGCAATGAGATATCATCACTGAGTGTGACATCACGGAGCAACAGTTTCAGGTTGGGTGCAATGGCACAGTTGTAGACATAGTGTGGAGACTTCCATCCCAGCACATGTTTTGCGCCTTCTGTAAGCATGCCCTTGAAGCCCATGGCAGCAGCCTGTCCGCCGATGTCATCGCTGTAGATGAGCGAGGAGTTGCGCAGCACCTGAGGCTCCTGTCCGAAATACTCCTTGATTTTCACTGCCTGTTTCTTCACGTCACGTGCGAAAGAAGCCTCATTGGCCAAGGCAGCCAAACCATGCGAGTAAGGTTCAGCCAGGAACTCCACGCATCCGGTTTCATTGAGTTCCTGCAGTTTCTCGAGCACCTGTGGTGCATGCATTTCGAGTTGTTCTATACCAGTTCCCGAGAGCGAGAATGCCACTTTGAAATAGTCACCGTTTTTGTCGATCATCTCCTTCAGCGCATCGAGTGCCGGCATGTACGACCTGTTGGCGATATCGGTTATAGACCTCTCATTCTCATAGTCATCATAAT
>JAEEGI010021783.1_pt1 | contig 12713 bp, 2 predicted proteins | sample 8958751 | NCBI WGS metagenome assembly JAEEGI01 (sample SAMN16246545, study PRJNA631951) | gut metagenome | biome: gut microbiome; feature: rumen; material: KS-attached | host: Bos | place: Iran: Karaj | collected 2018-10 | reverse complement strand
AATGGATAATTTTTTTTCATTCTAAGAAGATAATCTTCTCACAATACTTCTTTCACAGTCTTTTCCCATCACAAAAGCTCTCTTTCAAAACGTTCAGGCTCATCTCATGTTTTAAAATATTTATTATGATGATCTGTATGATTACAAATTTCATGTCACTGTTGAGCAGCTTTTCTCCAAAGATCAGAATGAATTCTCAAACATTCTCAAATTACAAAAAATGTTGCCTTCACGTTATTTTTTTCAAATAAATCCAGCATATATTCTATACTCTTCCTTCCATACCCATCATCTATCGTAATCGCAACATTTGGCTGACTTAAATCTCAAAGAATAATAGGCTCCTTAATCTGAGAAACCATATCTCTAATACGCTGTTGACGAGAATTTAGTTCTAATCACAAATCCTGTCCTTCTCACCATAAGTTTTGATCTATTAAATGCAAATCTTGTCCTACTGTTCGTGAATCTTGTCCTACTTGTTGCGACTCTTGATCGTCAAAAGATAATATTTCTGAAATATCTTGTTTTGTTTCATTTAATTCAAATTTCGAAACATCTACAGTATCAACTTTTTCTTGCGTTGTCTCTGCTTCCTTTTGTGGAGCTTTTGTATTACTACAACCCAGCAAAGTTACAACTGCTAAAGCTCATAATGCTCTTCTCATGTTATAGAAAATAACAAAATAAATACAGCATATATAGTGTATTTATGTTTAAAGTCAATATAAATATTATTAATTATTTATTTTGAATAGACAAGCCAACTACGAACTCTCCTTTTATAACTATTTTTCAATTTTTAATAAATTCCTCACATTCATATAGACTTCATGTGAAAAACTGTTCAAAAACCTTACTTATCTCACGCGCAATAAATATCTTTCACTCAAAATTCAGACTTTTTAATTCTTCTAACAATTTAGAGATTCTATGAACCGATTCATAAAAAAAAGTTGGAATTTCACTTTCAATCATTTTTTTCAAAGCCGTCTGTCTTCATTTTTTTTGAGGTAAAAATCATATGAATATAAACTTTGTTGTATCAAATCCCGCTGCTACAATCGATGGAATTAATGCATTTGCTCATGGTAAAACTGAAAATTTAATCTGATTTTCATTACAAAGTTGAATTAATGATTTTCATGGATCAGATAATCATGGCGTTCAAGCCTCAGAAATAACTACTGCATCGTTTTCTTGCAATAATTTAGCATAAAATTCTAATTTACCAGATGAAGTAAAACTTGTTAACGAATAAAATTCTTTTCAAGCAACAGAAATCTCATACATTGATAAAAGCTTCTTTGCAGTTCTAGTATCTTCACATATCAAAATATTTATCTCTTTTAAAAGTCTAAGAGCTCTCAAAGTTATATCTTCTTTATTTCAAATCGGAGTAGGAACAAAATACAGCATTTCAAAATACTAATATAAATCTAAACAAAAATATAGTAAAATAAATATTTTTTCCAATCAAATTTTTCATTTTTAATTTATTAGAAAATAGATAACAACCTAAGAATTTTCTATTCTAACTTAATTTATCTTTTATACTTAATCAAAAATTTTTTTATCATTCTCATCAAGTCTCATCCTCTCACACTTCTCTTCTCGTTCTTTCTTCTTCATCCCATCTGACGAAATGATATCATGGCTTTGGTATTACATCCTCTGGCACTTCATCATCTTCGTTTTCGCCTCTTCATCTTATTTCGCTTTCTTCTCTATCCCATCTGACGAAATGATATCATAGCTTTGGTACTACATTTACTGGTACTTCACTTCCACATTCTCGTGCTACTTCTGTTGTTTCTTGTCCGTCTATCTCTAAACGTTCAACTCATGCATCTCCACTTAAATGTACTGTATAATTGTTTCTCGTATAGTATAGATATATCTTTGTAGAACCATCTCATTTAATCGTAGTTTGTGTTACTATCTCTCATGGTCATGCCTCTGTTCACGTTAAACTTCATCTATCATAATGTGCACATGGGTACTGACTCTCTTTATATAATCACGATAATAGTAACGTTGCATCCGTTGTACCATGTCATGTCTCTGTTTCAGTTAATTGATATGTACCTGATCAAACTCTCTTTACATAATGGTATACTATATACTGTGTATTTGTATTTGCTGTAGCTACAGGTGAGAATATATTATTTCCTGTTACTGTTATGCTCCATGGACTACCTGAACTAGTATCTGTAGTATATCCATCCTTAGCCACTGCATATGCAAAAATTTGAGATCATGCTTCTATTCCACTTATTGTTGTATTTACTCAAGTATTACTAAAATTATCAGCTCAATTTACTTTGTAATATATTATATTTATTCATGTATTAATTACCAAATCCAATGTATAAGTTCTTAATAAACTCTGGAAATTAGCCGTAATCGTACATCATGTCGTCACTGTTTCTCCACACGCATTCGTCCAATCTACAAACTCAAAATCATATTGCCATGTCTGTGAATTTGGATTAGCTGTACTTGTCTCACTTCCAATTGTTACTACATTTCCTCATGTATTAATACTTGTTCCATATGGAACAGTTATAGATCATGTAGTTACTGTTCATGAATTTGTATTATTTGATACTATAGTTACCATATGGCTATCAATTTCACAAACATTTCCATTTACATGATAATGCTCATTACAGCTTTCCAATTTATACACTGGACTTGTTTGGACACAAGCATTTTCACTTACAGTATATCCAGTACACGAACTACAAACTCAATTTTCTGGACATGTTTGTAATGGATACTCCTCAGCACTACAATTAAATCCACTATAATTACATGTTGAGTAATTATATGTAGTTTCAAAATCTACTACATTCCATGCTCAACTAATACATGTAGCCACCTGTGATACACAACTATCTGGACATATGACTGAATCTGACTGATATCAGGTCAAAACACTTCAATTTTCATACAATTCTCAACCATATGTACAAGAACCTGATGATGTAAATACTGCTGTCATTTGACAATCTCACGTTACAACATATACATTTCAAGTATAACAACTACCAACACTTTTAATCAAAATATTTGATAAAGTTATTTTTGCGGGTCTAAACAAGTGGTCTCAATTTTTATAACTTGAACCTATCGTTATTGGTTTATCAAAATAATTATTAAATCCTGAATAATCATATAATTGTTCATTTTCACTTCAATTTATTGATACATACAATATAGAATTTATTCTTGATATTTTTATACTATGTAGATTTTCAAGTGAGTAATTTTTATTAGTTTTATAACCTTTTCAATAATTTGATGTTGCAGTAATTTCTATTTTACCAGCTGAACTACTTTTTCTAATTGCAATTCCAGGATAAATATTTTCTTGATCTTCATCCTTCACATTTAATATTGTCGCTTGATTTACACTACTACTTAAATTTTGATCAACTATATCAAAAGATATTTCAAAATCTTTTTGATAATTAGATTCACTAAATAAGTCGTATCATGGATTAGTTATTATCAAATTATTACCTCATGTAAACTCAATTGGATCAGAATGACTATATATGATATGTTCATCGCAAACTTGTTTCTCAACTTTTCCACAAGTACCTGTCCATTCTTGAAATTCATATCACTCATTTCATGATAAAGTTACTTCTGTTCAACCAACTCTCAATTTATCTCAACTTATTACAATAGCTGCTCCGTATTCTTTTGATAATGATTCTGGAGTTAATGTTCCATATCATGCAGGTGTTCATGTCAATGTTACTGTATATAATCTTGTTGATTCTGTATATACAGCCGTATATGTTATATCTCATGTTACAGGAGAAAGTTCTGGATACCATCCATCAAATGTATATACATTTTGTTCTGTTGATACTCTTGATGGAGTTGATCAGTTATAAGTAGGTGTTTCTCCACTTGCTACTTTACCTGACCACAAGAAATCTCCATTCCAATTTTCAAATGTTACTGTATGGAACGCACCTCTATTATAATATAATCTAACAACCGTAGATCAATCAGAATTAATTCATGTCTGATAACTTGCTAAATCTCAACTTAATATAAATCATGTATAGTTTGTACCTGTTACATTTGTCTGTTCATTTGCTATTCAGTACATAATTCCAGACCATACAAAATCATATCAAGTCTGTCCTAAATTCTGCTGATAATGTTCTACTGTATATGGTACTGGTGTTTCTTTAAAGGATGCTATAATATTTAAATCCTGATCAACAAAAATAGTTAATTGATTTCTTCAATCTCATAAATCAGTTCACGACAATATTTGATCCCCATTCATCCAATAATCAAAGACATACCCAAGCTCAGGTGTCGCTATAAATACTAGTCCTGTTCCATAATCATATAATCATGTTAGACTAATTCATGTACTTCACATTCCAGATAAATAACCTTTATCTTCATCTCATGTTGCCACACTAACATTTACATCATATTTACTGATATCCCAATGTGCATACAAATCTAAATTTCATGTAATAGGTGTCCCAGTAAACACAAAAGGCAAATTCGCTCAAGATTCAAACCATCATGTAAAAATATGTCATGTTTTTTCTGGATCTAATGGTGGAGTTACCTCTAATCATGATAGTACAACACTCCTTGTATATTCGGTTTCTCCATCCATAAATCTTACTAATACTCACGAAACACACTCATTATTACTATTATAAGCTAGACCATCAGGACAATCCCATTTTGCATATAATGCAGTCACTGAATCGGATAATGTATCACCTCAAGTTTTCATAGTACTAGATTCGAAATTTTGAGAAGTATACCATCCACCAAATATTAAATCTATTCAATTTACATCTGTATTTTCAGGCTCTTTAATCGCATTTATCGTAGTTATTCCATCCACTTTATGTACCGTTATTAATCCTTTTTTTCATCAATTTACTATATCCAAATTTGCACTACCTGTTGAATTCTTAAAACAACGCAATGTAGATCAATTATTACGTTGTGAATTGTTTGTAAAAAGAAAATTTCCATTCGCATCATAATAACTATTGTCTCCATCTTTACAAAACCACATATTTATTGCATTTTCCGTACCTGACGGTGTTGCTGTCCAATAATCTCAACACATATTTTGTTCCTGTTCTTTTGCATTTCCTTTTTTATGATTTCATGCATGAGGGAACAAAAATTGAAAAGTAAATAATTCCTGATCATCTGAAAGAAAGGAAAATCATGATCCTTTACCATTAATTGTATTAATAGTTTTATCATGTATATTACCCCACACTCAAAACAATCAATCTTCATCATTTGTTTCACTTGTTGATGGCACATGATATCCATCAGGACACGGTCATTGCATATTTGTAGTATTTCCATTTCACCACAAATACTTTAATATATTACCACTATTGGAATGCCAAGATTTACTGGAACCATTACCTCAATTTTTTCAAATCCATGTAGAACTTGCAAATTTTGATGGTATATAATTTTCTACAATATCCACTGATACTTGAGTATCAGTAATAGGAGAATAATTACAAGTTCCATTACCATTACATCTAGGAAATCCATAGTTATTTCACCACTGATATACAAATCCAAAAGAACTAGGATTTTGACTATCAAAATCTTTATTATAAACACCTGTAGCTCACATATTTCTATCCATCATTACATATTTGATTAAGCTACCATCTGAATCTATCATATACACATCCAAATCTCCAAATGTATAATCATATGCCCAATGTGCATAAAGTGTAATATTCCCTGTTACAGGATCATTAGCAAAATCCCGTTGAATTCCACCTCTAGGTTCAGTCCACCATCCAGTAAATGTATATCATGGCAATTCTGGATGAGTTTGAGGCTCTTCAGCATAATTTCAACTTGCTACAGTCTGTGCAGCTGGCGTATCAGCAAATGTTCATCTATTAGCATCAAAAGTAACCATAACACCTCCTTGCCACTTAGCATAAAGTGTAATATCTCCAGTTAATGGAGTAGTCAAATCAAACTCCTCATCCGTTGAACTATCATACCATCAGCTAAGAATATATCCAGACTTTGTTACTCATGAAAGTATATCCATAAGTGATCCTGAAGCTGACACTACAAATCATGACTCTACTTCTCCACTTCGAACTAAATTCTCATTTCATCATGTTCCATCATAGAATCTTAAATCATAGAATCCTAAATCAGATGTTCTAAATGCTGCAAAACTTGATGCCGAACATGCATATATTGTAGCATATCCATCTTCTACATCTATTATTTCTCCATTATATCAATCAGCTGCATCTGATATAGTTCCTTCATAACATCCAGCATTTTCCTTTTCTGTTAATCAATCATAATTATACACACCTGATCATGTATGTTTTACCTTTACATAAACCTTGTTTGCACCATTTACTGGAATCTTTACCTGTACTGGATGAGAGAATATAGCATTTCATCCAAAATCCAATGTAATTTCTCATGCTAATTCTTTTCACTCTACAGTCGATACAGTATTTAGTGTGGCTACCATATTCATTGGTAACCGTTCAACTATATTTCATGATACCGTAGTAGTCATATCATTATTGGTAGCATGTATCATATTACTTATACATACTCCATTCTCTAGATAATACGCTCAGCTACACGATACTATTTCACATGCTGGTGCTACCCGTGTATCTCAACTCCATGTGTATGCTCATGTTATAGCATATATTGCATTAATATCTGAATTTCATCCAGAATTACATTCTCATATCTTTGCGTTTATACATACTCATGCATCTAAGTGATAATTTGTATTACATTCCACAAATATACATTCTGGAGCTTCCCATGTATCTCCACTCCATACATAATCTCATGTTTCTGTATATGTTGCGTTTACATCGTATTCTACCGGCATCGTACATGCTCATGTCTTCACTTCTACACAAACTCATGCATCTAAGTGATAATCTGTATTACAATCCACAAATGTACATATTGGAGCTTCCCATACACCTCCACTCCATACATAATCTCATGTTTCTGTATATGTTGCATTTACATCGTGTTCTACTGGCATTGTACATGCTCATGTTTTCACATTTACACACACCTCTCCATCTGGATGATATCATTCTGGACAAGAATCATTCCACTTAGCGTAAAGTGTAATATCTCAAGTAATAGCCGTTCCGGTGAAATCAAATCCTGTATTTACATCTCAAGTCACATACCAATATTCAAAAGTATGTCCACTCATCGTTGGAGTTGGAATAGTTCATGTATAAGTACTACCTGATATCGCAGTTCCACTCCATACTTCTATATCTCCATTAAGGAAAGTTAGGGTATAGGATGGAGTAACATAGTCATTCATGAAACAACGAACAGAATTTCCATAAGCACGATTGTTGCGTGCATTCGCACTAACTTCCGCAGTAGTAGTAGTCAAAATAAGTTGACGAGCTCGCATATTTATATCAGACGAAGATGACCACAGGTTGGCTGAACCTCCACCTCCATTAAATTGGGATACTGTGTAAGAAAATTGACCAGCAATAGGTATTTTAAAATCAGCTTTAAATTTATTAAAATTATCACCTTTATAATAATCAAATGGTGTTCCTGATTTTAGAGCCACATTATTTCATGATGCCCAATATGTCAATAGAGTTTGTCGTTCTCAAATACTCGGCACATGCCATCCATTAGGGCATGGTCACTGTCTATCTGATGCTGTAGTAGAAATAGTATCAAGTCATCGGTTATTACCCGAACCATCCTCACTTCATCACCAGAGATTATTATTTCTTGAACTACACCAATCAAAATCATTAGATCACATTATGAATATATTGCTACTGTAAGTTGACGGATTAATATTCGTACAATCTACTTGTGTGTTTGATGTAATAAGTGTTATAGATGGACCAAATCCATAATTATTTCACCACTGATAATAATATCCATATGAACCTGCATTTGTAATATCATTACCAGTTGCTCATAGATTACGATCCATTAGGACATGGTTATTTCCATCATTATCCTCATATGATATTGTTTCATATTCAAAACAGTTCATATCCGGTCATCCATTTCACTGAAGTGTAACATATCATGGTTTACATATCCATTTAGCATATAATGAAATATCTCCAGTTATTGGAGTATTTAAATTAAAAGCCTGAGTAAATTCTGGATCTATATACCATCCATCAAATGTAGCTTTTGTATGTGTTAGATTTGAAATTTGCTGAATTTGCTCATTAGTAAGAGTTCATCCATTTTCCACCTCAAATCCAGTAACAGTAGCTCCATTATTGAATGTTACAATAGGATTAGGAATAGGCTCAGACCAGTGTGCATAAAGATCTGTATCTCCATTTATAGTAATTTCATCTCAAGCATTTCATTTTTTTTCACTTTCTCATGCTGATGCGAACCATCACGTAAATACATATCCATCTCTAGTCGCAGTTGGTAGAGTCACTTTTCACTGTGCATCTGCATCTATTATACCATTTTCTACACTTCCACCATTAGGATTTAGATACAATGTCACTGCATCTGTATTATTCATAAGACAGCGCACTGATAATCCTAAGTTACGTCCATATGTTGAGTCGTCAAAATTAGGAGTAATTTTAAACGCATTAAAAAACAAGAAAATAGCACTAGAACTATTGTTCGAAGTAGAAGACCAATAGTATCCATTACTACCACGAGAATAAAAAGGTAAATTATAACTCACTCCGCGATAACCAGCAGTTGGCATTTGTAATGCTTCTGCAAATTCTGGTCATGCCTTACAATCTTCTCCTTTTCCAGCAGAAACACACCATGCATCACGTATTGCTTCCCATTCATCCGCAGATGGCACATGCCATCCTCTAGGACATGGTCACTGTCTAGCTGATTCTGTATCAGTTGTATCTCATCGAAGATTATATCCTGATAAGTTCGATGGATAGGGATTACTAAATTTACTACTCACATAATTTGAAGGAATGGCATTTGATATCACCGCTCACATATTTAGTGAAGTAGTCTTTACTGAGAATCCATAATTATTTCACCATTGATAATAATATCCATAATAATCTGATGCTGTATCATAGTTTGTTGTATTATCCCATGTGAACGCATTGACTGATGGATCCCATGCTACTCTTGCTCAAAGATTACGATCCATTAATGTATAAGTATGTATATCATCTGAGATAGTTATAGTCTTATAATGGAAACTATTTCTCACACTATCATCTCATACAAGTATAGCAGAAATTTCTGGATTTTCATTTCAATATACAATAGCATACACAGAGAATTCTGTTGCCAAAACCTCTATTTCATCTCATTCTTTATTTACCACCTCTACTTCTTCTCATTTATCTGTTTCATCATCTATGTGATATACACTTACTTCCGATGCTTTTGCTCATTGAAAATCTGAGTTTTCTTGGTAATTAAACTTTACTGATACCTCTTTCTCTGGTTGTATCTCTTCTCAACTATATATAAATGATATATCAAATGCTAAAATTTGTGCATCTTCTGTAACATTATTATTTTTATCTTCTACTAATGAGGTTTGAATAGATCCTAATCTCTCATCTGACACTCATTTAATTACTACTTCTGTACCTTCTGGGAATGTTCATGCTTCTGCTTCTACACTTACTACAATATCATTAATCATTTCTAATCATCTAAGATATCCATCTTCATCGTCTAAAAAGAATGATTTTATCGTTTCCCATAATCATCCAAAAAATCATTGTTCTTCTTCAAAATTTTCTCATTCGTTTATACTATTTTCTCATTCTGACGCATTAGTTGAAGAGTCTTCATATGTATCACTACTTCATTCATAAGATCATCCATTTTCATCTCACTGTGTTCAAGATTGTATATCTTCATTATTTTGTGATTCTGATACAAAATCTTGTATGTTTTGTTTGTTATCATGTGAATTTTGCTCTGAAGAACCTATCTCTGTTTCATTTCAGTCATTAGATTCTTCACTTTGGATTATAGGTGATTCAATATACTTAGCCGTATAAACTGTATCTCATTTTACTCCTTCAATTTCAGGTTCCCATCATGCAAATTCATATGAATATTTTTCATCTGCTGGTTGAATTGGATCTTCATGTGTTGGCATCTGTCCATATAATACTTTTGTTACATCTCTTATGGTTCAATCTTCATTCTTCCATGTTATCGTATATTCTTTTGCTACCCAATGTGCATATAACTGCATGTTTTCTGTTATAGGGTTGTTATCTACATCTAGTTTCTCTAGATTTAATTTCTCTATATCTACTTTTTCTCCTGTTTCTGATTCTATATACCATCCATCAAAATCATATCATTCTCTTATAGGATTTTCTACTTCATCCATTAATTTATATCATGCTGGAATAGTTAATTCTTTCTCTGCTCCTTCTTCTAATTCATATCATGATCGATATTCATCTTGCTTTAAAGCTTCTACATCTATAGTAGCTTCTTGATTATAATATCCATATTTTAGAATCTTTATTTCTTCTTCATTATCAAATTTTCATCCATTCGTTTTTAACTCTACATTTATTAATTCTTTTGTTGTATCTAAAACTAATGTATATGTTACATACTTAGATGGGATATCTTTAACTGAGTATGTGTTTTGTGTATTCTCTTGTTGCTGTTCTTCTTGTTGTTCTTGTTGTTGCTCTTGTGTTTGTTGATTTTGCTGTTCTTGATCTTGTTCTTGTGTTTGCTCTTGTACCTCTTGTTGATCCTGTGTTTGTTGATTTTCTTCTCCATCATCAATATCTACTGGTGCTTCGTATGGATATACGTTTTGGAAACATCTGATACTGTGTCATTGTGATTTATACATTAACTTCTCATCCGCTCTTCATCAGATATATGCATTTACATCAAACACTCATGCAATATTTCCATTCTTTGATATAGTTGTCCAATACACTCACAATCAATCATGATAATTTCCATTCTCATCATAACTTCCTGCTAATGGAAGTTTTAGTTCTGATGACAATACTTCTATGATTGTTGATAGCTTATCTTCATCTACACATTCAGTTTCTCACTGCGCACACTTTGTTGCTGCTGTTTTAAATGTATGGATATTCCTTGTAGCATAATTTTCTGAATATCTTAACACTCTATTACCTGCTGATGTATCCTGTGTATGGATCTTTCACCATATACTCAAGAGTTCATTCCATTCTTTCATTGTTGGTATATGATATCCAACAGGACATGCTCCATATCTAGAACTTTCTTTTGATTCACTTCACCACAAACTATTGTAATGTGCTCAATCTTCCCAATAATCCGTACTTCACACTATAAACAATCACTCTCAATCATATCCACGACTATAGTAACTATCCTTATATACGGCTTTTTGTGTTGTCTTATTTGATGAAGTTACTGATTTAACTCCATGATTATTTCACCACTGGAAATAGTATCCATATGAGCTTCTACCTACTCATACGCTTTCTGCTCATAAGTTCTTATCCATTATAGTTATACTTGCTCAACCATTTGGATCTTTTAGAGTAATTGTTCCTATATTACTTCTATCTTTACCGTATTTTATGTATCTACTATCTCACTCTTTATTGAAGAAATATCTAATCTTTGTAATTATTTCTTCTATCTCTTCTGTGATTGTATCTATTACTCATTCTTCGTTATCTCATGTTTCTACTAATGGCGTTGTTGATTGTTCTACTGTTTGTCATGTAGTTTGTTCTACTTCTTGTTCGTTGTTATTACCTGTTGTAGGTTCTGTGATCTGTTCGTTGTTTCCTGTCTCTGCTGTTGGTTCTGTAGTTTGCTGTGTGTTTTGTTCGTTATTATCATCTGTTATAGGATCCACTGTTTGGTTATTGTTATCTGTTTCTGTTGTTCCCGTGTTTTGTTGTGTATCTTGCTCACTATTATTTGTTTCTATTGTTGTTTCTACAGTTTGCTCTGTATCTTGTTCAGCTTCATGTTCATTATTATCTGTTTCTACTGATAGTGTTTGTTCATTAGTTTTTTCTACTTCTGTTTCCTCTATTTCTACTGTTGTATCTTCTGTTATTGTATCTTCTTCATCTGTCTCTGTTGTTGATGCTTCTTCATCCTCTTCCACCTCGTTTATATTTTCTTCAACTTCAAAATTTTGTTCAGCAATATTTTCTGCTAATACATAATCTATTGGTGTGAAACATTGCGTTAACACCAACACCATTAATGTCAATAAACTGCAGATTCTCTTTACCATTTCCGTATTCAAGTATGCTCAAAACAGCCGTGGTACGGCTTATTATAATTATACTCCAAACGCCTAATTTTTGCAAAAAATCACAGGAAAATCACCAATTTTAATTTGACTTTTTGATTTTTATGTTTTTATTAAAAATTAATCTTCTAAACCCACTACAACCTCTCATGTAAATAAAATTATAAATAAAAAAGGAGGGGAATCCCCCCTTTTAAAACTATTCCAAGTATTTTTTATCTTTCTTAAGGCGTTTCATCATCCTCTCATCCCGTTTCTTCTCTTTCTTCTTTGTCCCATCTTACAAAATGGTATCATGGTTTAGGTATTGCCTCTACTGGTACTTCACTTCCACACTCCAAAACTGCTTCTTTCCTCTCTTCTTCATCTATTTTCAAACTCTCAACATGTGCATCTC
>JAEEGI010021779.1_pt1 | contig 12716 bp, 9 predicted proteins | sample 8958751 | NCBI WGS metagenome assembly JAEEGI01 (sample SAMN16246545, study PRJNA631951) | gut metagenome | biome: gut microbiome; feature: rumen; material: KS-attached | host: Bos | place: Iran: Karaj | collected 2018-10 | reverse complement strand
TCAAACCTTTTGGCCTTGATATGTGGCAATGGGAAGCATACATACATCTATTGAATATCTTTGTAATGGGTGTCGTAGTGTGTTTGTTGTCAGCGTTGGTGATGAAATACCTTGTAGGCATGCCTGCATCCCAAGACCAAGGGGTAGATTATATCATACGACGTAATCTTTGGTTTCAGCTTATCAACACACCTTTAGTAGCATTCATGATTTGCCTGTATCGTCATTTCATATTGAGCAATAAGATTGAGGGCAATCAACTTTCTGTGAGCAATTTTTTGGAAACGCTGCTGATTATAGCCTTTTGCTCCTTTGCCATAGGCCTTTATTGGCGTTTCAAGTATCGTAGCAGATACTTAGCAGCTGAATTAGAAGAAACACGTTTGTTAAACGAGCAACTGCAAAAGATGCAGCAAACAGCGTTATTGCCGGTGAGTATGCCTTATGATGCTGTAACGAAGGAACAAAAGGAGGCTGCTATTTCATTACCTCAAAATGCTGTCATCAAACTTACAGGTACAACCAATGACAGTATCAGTCTTCAGATATCTGATCTGTTATATGTTGAGGCTGTTGGCAACTATGTGAAAGTGTTTCATTTATGCGACGGCAAAGTACGTACCGACATGCTGAGAGCTACTTCTAAGCAGATAGAAGATGACTTGCATAGCTATCCCATGATTATCCGTTGTCATCGAGCATTCATTGTCAATCTTCAGCAAGTAGAGCAAATCATATCCAAGTCGGGCAGCATGCAACTGCTCATCAAGCATTGTCACGACTATCTTCCTGTATCACGCAGCAATATGGTGCAGATAAAGGAAACTATCAAGAAGTTGTAAACATCAATAACAAGTATTTGTGTTTTCGCTGCTCCAAAATTTGTTTCTGCTCTTGACTTTTCTTAACTTTGCACACCTAATATAATATTAGTTTATGTCAAAGAAGAAACAACTACTATTGATGTGTGGTGTGTCATTGCTCACCGCATTGGTTATGCTGGCAATCATGTTGCCAAATTTATCCAAAGAAGAACCCAAGCAGGCTGCAGTTGAGAATCAGGTGGAAAAAGATACATCTATTCATGATGGAAAAGACTATGCTGTGGTGAATCTCTCGGTATGCAACCTCAGACAGACACCGAATTTTACTGCAGAAATGAGTACGCAGGCTTTGATGGGTATGCCCGTCAAGGTTCTGGCTTTCGATACATGGTATGAGATCCAGACACCTGACGATTATACCGGTTGGGTGCATCCTGTGGGTATCTGGCGTATGACAAAGGCTGAATATGATGCATGGAACAAGGCCGATAAGGTGACGGTTGTTCAGCATTTTGGTACAGTATATTCCGAAGCGAGTGAACAATCACAGACAGTATCCGATGTGGTGGCTGGCGATCGTCTCAAGCTGATAGGTAAGGTGAATAATTATTATCAGGTGGAGTTCCCAGATGGCCGAAAAGGTTTTATTCCTGATAATATAGCGCAACCCATTAATGAATGGCGCAAAGGTTTGAAGCAGGATGCGTCATCGCTCATAGAGACTGCTTATACCATGATGGGATTCCCTTATATATGGGCAGGTACCTCCTCTAAAGGTATGGATTGTAGTGGTTATATCCGTAATATTTTCTATATGCATGACATGATTATCCCTCGTGATGCTTCGCAGATGGTAAAGGTGGGACAGCATATTGACATAGCTCCTGATTATAGCAATATTGAGCCAGGTGATTTGATTTTCTTTGGTCGTAAGGCAACACCCGAACGCAAAGAGGGTGTTTCACATGTAGGTATGTATCTTGGCAATGGTCGTTTCATCCATTCGCAGGGCAATGTGCATGTAAGCAGTTTGCTGCCAGAAGACGAACTCTTTGATGAGATGAACCTCAATCGCCTGCTTTATGCTGTGCGCATTCTCCCTTATATTAATAAAGAGGCAGGTCTGAACACGACAGATAAGAACCCATTTTATAACTAAACGATATGACTGATAGAAGAAATTTTCTTAAGACAGCTGGTTGGGTTGCATTGGGCTCAGCTGCTGGCTTGACTATCGCCAGATGCAAAGGCAAGGCAGACACAATAGCTGTTCCCAATATTAATCATGGCTCTGGTGCCCGTATGAAGCTACGCTTTTTTCCATACGAATTACAGTTGAGACATGTGTTCACAGTCTCGTCCTATTCACGTACCACTACGCCAGATGTTCAGGTGGAGATCGAATATGATGGTGTGACAGGTTATGGTGAGGCATCGATGCCCCAATATTTAGGGCAGACTGTAGAAAGCGTGAGTAATTTTCTAAACAAGGTGAACCTGGAGCAGTTCGACGACCCGTTTAAGATGGAGGAGATCTTGAACTATATCGATGGTTTGAGCGATGCCGATCCTGCTGCTAAGGCAGCTGTAGATATTGCATTGCACGATTTGGTGGGTAAGTTGTTGGGTAGCCCGTGGTATAAGATATGGGGATTAGACAAGACGTTAGCTCCTAGTACTACTTTTACTATTGGCATAGATACACCAGAAGTAGTGCGTGAAAAAACAAAAGAATGTGCCGACTTATTCAATATATTAAAAGTTAAAGTGGGCTCTGATCACGACAAGGAGATGATTGAGACCATTCGTGAAGTAACTGACCTGCCCATTGCCGTAGATGCCAACCAAGGTTGGAAAGATAAGCAATATGCACTTGATATGATTCACTGGCTCAAGGACCATGGCATTGTGATGGTTGAACAGCCCATGCCTGTTGATCAGTTGGACGATACTGCTTGGGTGACTGAGCGCAGTCCGTTACCTATCTTTGCAGATGAATCATGTCAACGCTTAAAGGATGTGGCTGGTTTGCAAGGTGCTTTTCACGGCATCAATATTAAATTGATGAAATGCACGGGTATGCGTGAAGCATGGAAAATGGTAAATTTCGCAAGGGCTTTAGGCATGAAAGTAATGGTGGGATGCATGACGGAGACATCATGTGCTGTGAGTGCTGCTGCTCAGTTATCGCCTGCTGTTGACTTTGCTGATTTGGATGGTAATCTGCTGATATCTAATGACAGGTTTAAGGGAATGGAAGTGATAAAAGGCAGAATTACTCTGCCAGATTTACCAGGTATAGGCGTTACTTTGACATAAATTCCTGTATTCTGCCTTACAAAATGTAAAAATGGCATACTGTGCCGTTAAGCCCTGTTAAGCTGTTTGAGAATTTAGTTAAAAGAGGACAAAAAAGAGTGCCAAAAGATACAAGTGAATAAAATTTGCCGTTATCTTAGCAGCGTTAAAATAAAGCAAACGGAAATATTAACATTTAAGAAATAAATAATATGAAACAGACAAAAACTTTCTTAGGCATTGTAGCGATTGTATTGCTCAGTGCGGGAGTAGCAGGTGTAACCACCTATAAACTAATGGAAAAGAATCAGCCGGCAACTACTTTCACGGATTTATTTGAACAGAATGACAATATGCGACTGACTTCCTATAATGGAGTTGATGCTCAACCAGTGGATCTGACTGCTGCCGCAGAGGCTTCCGTGCATGCTGTGGTGCATATCCGTTCTACTCAATTGAGCCGTACGCAGACTGTGCAAGATATGCCTGACATCTTCGACTTCTTTTTCGGTGATGGACGTGGTCAGCAACGTCAGATTCAGACCCAGCCTCGTGTAGGCTTTGGTTCTGGCGTGATTATTTCTAAAGACGGTTACATCGTTACCAATAACCATGTGGTAGAAGGTGCCGATGAGATTGTTGTAAAACTGAACGATGAGCGTGAACTGAAGGGACGTATTGTAGGTACTGACCCTGATACAGATTTGGCTCTAGTGAAGATTGAGGGCAATGATTTCCCAACATTGCCAGTGGGCGACTCTGAAGCATTGAAGGTAGGTGAATGGGTTCTCGCAGTTGGTAATCCTTTCAACCTCAATTCTACTGTTACAGCAGGTATTGTAAGTGCCAAGGCTCGTTCTTTGGGCGCTACTGCATCTAACGGTCAGGCAGCCAATATTCAGTCGTTTATTCAAACCGATGCTGCCATCAACTCTGGTAACTCTGGTGGTGCTTTGGTGAATTCCCGTGGTGAATTGGTAGGTATCAACGCTATGTTGTATTCTCCTACTGGTGCTTATTCAGGTTATGGCTTTGCCATCCCTACCAGCATTATGACTAAGGTGGTAGCTGACTTGAAGCAGTTTGGCACTGTGCAGCGTGCATTGCTGGGCATCCGTGGTAATACATTGGGTACCGACTTGACCATGAGTGAGGCACAGGCTGAAGAAATGCGCAAGAAGATTGATGAACTGGGTGTGAAGGATGGTGTTTATGTTGCTGACGTTGTTGAGGGTGGCTCAGCTGCCGGAATCCTGCAAACTGATGATGTCATCACTGCAGTAGACAACAGGAAAGTGCATAAGTTCAGTGACCTGCAAGAGGCTTTGGCACAGCATCGTCCTGGCGACAAGGTGAAGGTAACTGTTATTCGTAAGAAGAGTGAGAAGACCTTCGACATCACTTTGAAGAACTCACAGGGTAACACCAAGGTGGTGAAGAGTGCTGATATGGAAATCTTGGGTGCAGCTTTCCGTGCTATCTCCGATGATACTAAGAAGCAGCTCAACCTGAGCTATGGTTTGGAAGTTACTGGCGTGAATAAAGGCAAGATGCAGGATGCAGGCATCCGCAAGGGTTTCATCATCCAGAAGGCTAATAACGAGACCATCCGTTCAGAGGAAGATTTACAGAGCGTGCTGAAGCAGGCTACCCAATCTCCTGAGCAGGTGCTGTTTATCTCAGGTATTTATCCAAGTGGCCGACGTGCTAACTACGCTGTTGACCTGAGCCAAGAGTAAATTAACTATTCCCCGGTTCTCCTCCTTGTAAGTTAGAGGAGTGTAAGGGCAGGGGAGTGTGTAGATATAAATATATCTGAGTGCCGACAAAAAAAGTCGGCACTCTTTTTGGGTTTTATAAATTTAATACCTACTTTTGTACCCAAATTCGGTTTTTTTGAAAGGATGAGACAATTAAAGATTACCAAAAGTATCACCAATCGCGAAAGTCAGTCACTTGACAAGTATCTGCAGGAGATAGGCCGTGAAGGATTGATTACTGTAGAAGAAGAAGTTGATTTGGCTCAGCGCATCCGAAAGGGTGACCGTGAGGCTTTGGAAAGGCTGACACGTGCAAACCTGCGTTTTGTTGTGTCTGTCGCTAAACAGTATCAGAATCAAGGTCTTAGTTTGCCTGACTTGATTAACGAGGGTAACCTCGGATTGATTAAGGCAGCAGAGAAGTTTGATGAAACGCGTGGTTTTAAGTTTATCAGCTATGCCGTTTGGTGGATACGTCAGTCAATCTTGCAAGCTCTTGCCGAACAGTCTCGCATCGTACGTCTGCCCTTGAACCAGGTGGGCTCGCTGAATAAAATCAGCAAGGCTTTATCCAAGTTCGAGCAGGAGAACGAGCGTCGTCCGTCGGCTGAGGAACTTGCAGAAACGCTGGATGTTCCAGTAGACAAGGTGGCAGATACCCTTAAGGTATCAGGCCGTCACATCTCTGTAGATGCTCCTTTTGTAGAAGGAGAGGACAACAGCTTGCTTGATGTGTTGCCAAATGACGATTCTCCAATGGCTGACCGTGAATTGGTGAACGAGTCTCTTGCGAAGGAAATTGATAGAGCGCTTTCTACGTTAACCGAGCGCGAGAAGGACATTATCCAGATGTTCTTTGGCATCGGTCAGCAAGAAATGACATTAGAAGAAATCGGCGACAAATTTGGTCTCACTCGTGAGCGTGTTCGTCAGATTAAAGAAAAGGCAATCAGAAGATTAAGACAAAGTAATCGTAGTAAGTTGCTCAAGGCTTATTTGGGATAAATAGCCATATCAATTCCAAAAAAGTTTAAAAACCGGTACTCCTTTATAGGAATACCGGTTTTTTTTCGTACCTTCGCAAAGTATTATTTATTGACCTTTGTAAATTATGAAATTAATTAAAATATTCTTTGTTTTAATATTGGTCTTTGTTGCTGCTCAGGCATCGGCCAAAGAACCTAAAGTCAAAAAAGCTTCTAAGAGCACTGTGTATGCTGTGGGCGTTGCGACCTCTTTCAACGATTCATTGGCTTATTTTACAGAGATGCAGGTACTCGATGATGCTGAACTTGACCGTGATAGATACCTTCATCGCCGTTCTGGTTATTCTTTTCAGCTACGCGATTATCTGTTAGCACAGGGTAAGGAAAACTATACTTGCCTGATTTTGTTCAACATCAAGAAGGCTAAGTTGGATAAAGAGTTGGCCAAGGTGAGAGCACGTTTCTCGAAAGACAATATCAGTGTGATAGAGATTAAGGAGACCGATTTCAAGTTCACCAAACCCGATGAATTATAATTGACACACAAATGCATATCAAAAACTTACTTCAACTTTTATGGATTTTTCCTTGCATGCTGCTGATGATGGCATGTAGTAAAGATAATGACCCGGTCCCTGATCCTGACCCCGATCCAAGGAATATTCCGCAACCACCGGCAAAAGGCTCTGTGGCTGACCATACGGTGCTGATTTATATTGCTGGCGATAGCAACTTAGGACGTGACGGTTTTGCATCCAGTGATCTCCAGGAAATGGAAGAGGCCATTAAGGTAATGGATGCCAGTCTATACAGTCACAATAATTTGCTGGTATTCTATGACCAGTATTCTGAGACTTTGCATCCTCAGCTTTTCCGTATTATCAAGAAAGGCGAACTCCAGCCTTCAGAGACTGATCCAACTAAAAAAACACTGGTGATTACTACTGAGCAGGAACTCATCATGGAGTATCCTAAGGAAATCACCTCTACCGAGCCTTCAATCGTTAAGGAAGTAATGCAGAAAGCATTTGGCGATTACCCTGCAAACAGCTATGGCTTTGTTTATTGGTCTCATGGCGATGGCTGGATGCCTGGAAAGTACGAGAACATGGCTCTTCGCTCTATTTCTCCTCTCAGATGGATAGGCGTTGATTGGAATAACAGTTCTGCCAATAGTTCTAATTCTTTTAAGACAGGCATCTCCGAATTGGCTGACGTATTGAACGACGCTCCTAAGAAATTGGATTTCCTGATGTTTGATGCCTGTTTTGTGATGTCAGTCGAGGTGGCTTATGAACTGAAGGACTGTGCTGATTATTTCATCGGTTCGCCAACTGAAACGCCTGGTCCCGGTGCGCCCTACACAAAAGTGGTTCCCGCGATGTTCGCTTCTTCACAAGCAGCAGCAAAGATAGGGGAGGCTTATTTCAAGTATTACGACGATAAGTTTAATCCAGAAGTCACTAATTCCAATGCTAATTGGACTGGCGGTGTTTCTGTGACCGTACTGGATGCTTCTAAACTCAGTGAACTTGCTGCGATTACCAAGGCCAGCCTGTCGTCAGCATCCAGCGTTTCGAACTTGCGGAATCAGGTGTTTGACTATGATAAGCGCAATAATGGTCATGTGGGGTATTACGACATGGAAGGACTGATGGAGAAGGTTCTTTCACCGTCAAAGTTTGACCAATGGAAGGCTGCTTATCAGAATACCCTGACTTTCTGGAATACCACACCGGAAAACTATTCAGCTTATGCCAAGATGTTCTCCATGGAAGGAGCCAATGGCGTGTCCCATTATATTCCATCGGCATTGGGAAGCTCGGCTACTTCCAGAGATACAGATTATCGATCCACTGCATGGTATCATGATGCAGGATTAAGTCAGTTGGGCTGGTAATTGGCAGTTAGCCTATTTTAGACAGCGTGAAGCTAAACTTAATACCTTTTCCTGGTTTACTTTCTACCCAAATCTTGCCTTGGTGGGCGCAAACAAGATGCAAGGAATTGGTGAGGCCAAAGATAAAGTTTTTGGGATAGCAATATTTCATAGATCGCTGTTGTCAACTTCACATATCACCGTCATTCGTTGCAACGTCTGCTCTCTGTCGTTGGCAAGTTTCCTCTGGGGTGAAGGAGAGCTTGCTTCGGGTGGTCGCGATATCTGCCACGAGTCGTCGGAATGCTTCCCATACCCCTATGGGAATGCTTCCCTTCTGTCGTGCCAGCTATTGCGACAGGTCTTAGGAACGTCTCCCTTCAACCATGGCAGGTGCTACTGCTCCTGATGACGATGCAAAGGTACAGCATGACCAATATTTGAACTGTCGCTAAATGCATCCAACTTCCTCCAAATGCATTTAATTGTACTTTTTTGTACGTAACACTCAGTCAATCCACTTCATTCTGCCTATTAGGCTCATATAGTTGATGCTCATTCAGCGCCACCTCTTGAGGAGTGTGGTTATCTCTACCCCTACCTAACCCCCTTCTTACTATAGCCCATACCCTCTCTTTAGAGAGAGAGGGGTATGGCTATATAAGGAAGGGGTGTAGGGGGTAGGAGATACCACCACTCTCAAGCACTGTGGCGTCGCTGCAGAGATCTGCCTTACCAAGGAGCAACTCTTTCAACAAAAGTAGCAATGCTTTTTTCTCGTGTTGTTTAATAAAATGTGTTTCCACCTTCTTTTGTGTGATAATGCACGATAAATACTGAAAAAGATCTTCAAAATAGAACAAATTGTCCTGGGATTTGAACTGTCTAATCAAACGTCACGATGATATTATTTAATTATTATATATAGATATGTTATTTCATCAGTTGCTTGATGACATCTCGGATTTCTTGATCAGTTGTACCTTCACCAAAGCCAAAGAAAACCTTACGCACAAAGTGACTACTGTCCAGTAGGAAGAACCAAGGAGCGGAGCCACCAGTCTTGTAGGAGTTAAGCATGTCCTCAGTAGCACGGATATATGGATAAGTCAATTCTTTCTTCTCTGCATAAAACTTAATCGTTGAGTCACTGGCACCCCACGTTTCGAAAGAGATAATTTGCAGTTCCTCATCACTATATTCCTTTCTCAGATGCTTTAGGAAAGGAATGGCTGCTTGGCAAGGGCCACAGGCTGTTGCCGAGAACTCCAGTAGTATGGCTTGGGAATGAAGGTCTTTCAATGAGATAGTTTTACCTTCCAAATCAGTGAGCGACCATATAGGAGCCGGATGGTTCAACATATTGTTGGCATCAACCGCTGATCTCTCTCTCACCTTATAAGGCCTGATGATGTATCCTTGGGGTAAATAATCATTCAAGTCAAAACCGGCAGGATTCTCAGCATTCAATATAAGGTTGTGGCAGATGTGATCATTGATATCATGGTCTTGGATACGCTTGATACGACAAGGCAAGCTATTCTGCTTACTGAACCAGATCTCGTATTCTGAGGTCGGATCGGCTATAAGAGGACGGCTTGAATAGATGTGCTGAGCCTTACCGCCAATAAATTCTATCTGTTCTTCCTCATGGGTGATGAGGTGAAACTTATAAAAGTCAACGGAGTCTGTAAGAAGGTATTCTATGCTGTCGCTGGTAGTCAAGGCATAATCAATGATGTGGTATGCACTACGGAAGAATGGGTTGCTTACTACCCTGAATGGCAAATTCCGTGCAGTGAAATCGTCACGCACTATACTTTTGTTATCATGATAGACCATATATTTAGCCTCGCCATCGTATGCTCCGTCTAAAAGGGTACTGTCGTTTACTGAAAAGTGCAGATACTTAGCTCCTACAGTAGAATCAGCTTGATTCTTTAGTTCTTTGTAATAGACAAACAGATGTTGCCTTGGCTCAGGGTTGCCAGGCAAATAATCCCATGATTCTATCATATAACTTGCCGATTGAATCTGGTCAAGCCTCTCTCTCATCTCACGCAGAAAGGTGTCAGTATCCACTTGTTTAGCAGTACAGGAACTCATTAGGGCGACTGCCATCATAGTCGCAGTCAGATACACGATTGTTTTCATAAAGCTATTTTTTAAAGTTCATGCCACAAAGTAAAGAATAGGGGTGCAGAACTCAGGCAAAAAGTGCTTCACAAAAACTTCACAAAAGAGGAGGTGGCTGATAAAGAGCAGAATTACAGGCTTATTATGAAATTATCCCAATCTTCGGCTTTGCCGTCCTTGCCAAACACTTTTTTATGCAACCTTGCACGTGTATTGGCGATGGCACTATCGCTGCGACTTACTAATGCCGCAATGCGAGAGGGCATGAAGCCCATCTTGAGCAAAAGACAGACTTTCAAGTCCTGCTCTTTCTCCACACCCAACTTTTGGAGAGTGGGTAAGAAATCAGGATAGACCTTATTGATAAGCTCCCATGCTTCATGTTGCTCTGTCTCGCTCATGACTTTCATAGTAGATAACAAGTGTTGGTAAATATCTGCATCACGGATTGTCATGGTTTTGGTATGTTCAAGTTGGATTCGGCTATTGATGATTCGATAGATGACAATGGCAGATACCGCTATTACCAACACCAAAAGCAGTACGGCAATCATGGCATAAAACTTGATTTGTTGGTTGCGTTCCTGCAAAGACGCATTCTGCCGTTCCATACTCAGTGTCTGATACATGGAGTTGAGGCTTTCCAAAACTTCCTCGCGGAAAATGTCACTCATCTCTTTCTCCAGTTTTGTTTTTTGGTGATTAGTCCAATATGCCTTTTTAATATCACCGCCAGCGATGGCAGCACTATGCTCAATATCAACAGCATATTTGCGATAATAAATATCAGGAGATTCTGACATTTTGCGCAAATAATACTCGGCTGAATCCTTGTTCCCATGATTGGTGAAACTATAGACATGCCACATCACATAATTGTAGAGTTCATTGTCAGCTCCTTCAACCTCATAAGATGCTGATGGTAAAAACTCTGTTGCCAAATCCAATTTGCCATCTTCCATGAAAGTTGCAGCCAGATGGAGTGCCAAAGATATGCGTGGTTTCTCTGCGCTTGACTGGATGGCAAGTTGTTCTGCAAGGTCATAGAAATGTACCGCCTCTCCAAGATTATGTTTCTTGCGATACATGTCGCCCACGCATTTATAGGCATCAATCATGATGATGGTATCTTGTAACTCTGCAGCACATCCATAAGCGAGATGAAATCTGTCAATGGCCTCGTCATATAGCAACTGTTTGGCAAATAGCCTTCCCATCTCAATATATAGTCTCTCTTTTCGGGATAAAGAAGCTATATCATTGTTTGGCAGTAAATCGATGATGCGCTGGCAATACTGCAATGATAATATGGTTGGATGATTGCTATGATTAGTTCTTACAACATTGATGAGGCTGTCAGCAAGAGCCATCTCTGCACCACTGCCTATGTGGCTGTGGCAGGATATCATGCAAAGCAACACGACTAACTGAATGATGTAAGACAATCGTTTCATTGGCGGCAAAGATAAAACTATTAGTTACTCTATTAGGATTACTCATGATGATACGGACTGCCGTTCAGAATGCTCATGGCACGGTATAGTTGTTCGACAAAGATAAGGCGTATCATTTGGTGTGAAAAAGTCATTTTGCTCAAAGAGAGTTTTTCTTGGGCTGCCTCATAGACGGCGGGGGAGAAGCCGTAGGGGCCTCCGATGATGAAAACAAGACGGCGGCTGGTGGTGTTGAGCTTGCGCTTCATATAGTCGGCAAACTCGACAGAACGCAGTTCCTTGCCATGCTCATCAAGCAGCACCACGGTATCACCTGGCTGCAAAGATTTCAGTATCAGTTCGCCTTCTTTCTCCTTTTGCTGCTCCTCGCTCAGACTCTTGGTGTTCTTCAATTCGGGTATTACCTCTAAATCAAATGATATATAGTGCTTGGTACGCTGCACATATTCTTCTATTGCCTGGACGAAATACTTCTCAACCGTCTTCCCAACTACCAATAAAACAGTCTTCATGGAATTCTCTTTTTTTATCTGCTTTCAAAGTTAGTATATTTTCAGATATTTGTCTATCTTTGTAGCAATAAAACACTAAGATTATGGAAAAAGAAAGAGAATTGATTGACAGACTTATTGATCTGTCGTTTGCTGAAGATATAGGTGATGGTGACCACACTACGTTGTCGTGTATTCCCGCAACGGCTATGGGCAAATCTAAACTGCTCATTAAAGAAGAAGGCATCCTGGCTGGTGTGGAGATTGCCAAAGAGGTATTCCACCGTTTTGACCCAGAACTGAAGGTGACGGTCTATATGGAAGATGGTACTCCTGTGAAGCCAGGCGATGTGGCTATGGTGGTAGAGGGTAAGGTCCAGAGTCTGCTGCAGACCGAGCGCTTGATGCTGAACATCATGCAGCGCATGAGTGGTATTGCTACCATGACGCATAAATACCAGAGCCGCCTGGAGGGTACGCACACACACGTGTTGGATACCCGCAAGACCACCCCTGGTATGCGTATCTTGGAAAAGATGGCGGTGAAGATAGGTGGTGGCATGAACCATCGTATAGGATTGTTTGACATGATCCTGCTGAAAGACAATCATGTGGATTTTGCAGGCGGTATTGACAAGGCAATTACCCGTGCCAAGGAATACTGTAAGGCGAAAGGCAAAAACCTGAAGATTGAGATTGAGGTGCGCAATTTCGACGAACTGCAGCAAGTGCTTGACTTGGGTGGTGTGGATCGTATCATGTTCGATAACTTTACCCCAGAAATGACACGCAAAGCTGTTCAGATGGTGAATGGCAGATTTGAAACTGAGTCATCAGGAGGTATTACTTTCGACACGCTCCGTGACTATGCAGAGTGTGGGGTGGACT